>Ga0209443_1002180_pt1 | contig 11691 bp, 12 predicted proteins | sample LauGreBMM110DCMD_2_FD_187571 | JGI IMG/M metagenome (GOLD analysis project Ga0209443, IMG submission 187571) | Freshwater lake microbial communities from Lake Michigan, USA - Su13.BD.MM110.DCMD (SPAdes) (version 2) | ecosystem: Environmental > Aquatic > Freshwater > Lake | place: Lake Michigan... | reverse complement strand
GACTTCAATATTTCGCACAGCTGTGGATTGCCTGTGGATAATTAGATTTCGTGTAACGGATCTTCGCGCCACGCATCAAAAGCATCAGTAATGGCCAATGCAAGTGAACTGGTGGTCAACGCCACCATGTCGGCAGGCCCCATGGAGCACAAAATGGCAGGCATTTTCGTTTCGCGCAACACCGGATGGCGAATTCCAATGGCACGCACAGACAATTCGGGCACGCGCGATGAGATTGCTGCTGCCACGCGCAATGCGAGATTGCGCCCACCCACACTGATAAATGTCGGCACTTCATAAAAGTAAATAATGCAACCGTCATCATTAGATACTTCGCAACCGATGTACACATCTGCAGCGAATTGATTAGCCGCTTGTGCTTGAAACGATGCATCGGCATCAACAGATGTTGCGAGAGGATGAGATTGCTTTGCGCGTCGAAGAATTGCGTGAGCAAGTTGCGTACCACCAGTGAAGTACCCGATAACAAGTCGTGCATCATCGCGTGCATCGGTATTGCCTAAATCAATTGATTCACGCACTGCTGCCACGCCAGGGCCTGCGCCAGATTGTGAACCCATCTGCTTCAAAAACTCAATGAATTCAGGGCTACAGATGCCATTTGCAGTGATGTCCATATTGCGCTGAAACTCCGAAACAGCTTCAACAACACTCTGACCATAAATACCATCAACGCGTCCACAGTTGAAACCAAGACGGTTGAGTTGCGTTTGCAATTCGGCAACATCATCACCACGAATGTTGGGTGTGCGTAGAAACAACAAACGTTCTCCTAATGACCATGATGTCTCGATTAAGGCTGACCACGTTTGTTCATCGCATTCGCCTGTTGCGGGAAGACCGTATGAATCTTGAAACGACAGAACAGCACTGTGCGTACGCGCACAGAAGTTGGAATCTTCAGCTGAGCCAGGAGCAAGAAAACCTGCAGCTGAGAGTCGACGTTGTAGATCATGCACCGCTGGTCCGCGGTGACCGGGGCCTATTGGGAAGCCGGAAGAAATTTGGAAAGCTCCTCGAGCATGCGGCCCTTTGGCATCGCCCCAACAATTTTCGTCTTGATTTCGCCCTTGTCGAACAACAACATGGTGGGAATGCTCATGACATTGAATCGACCAGCAATATCGCCGTAGTCATCAACGTTGAGCTTTGCAATGGTGATCTGGTTTGGCATATCCGCTGCGATTTGATCGAGGATAGGTGCAATTTGCTTGCACGGTCCGCACCATTCGGCCCAAAAGTCAACCAAAATCGGTGTCTCTGAACTGTTGATTACCTCATCGAATGTGGCACTAGTCAGTGTGATAGCCATAGCAAAACCTCTCGTTTTTTCCTATGTTACTGCCGCAATGTTTAATGGGGGCGATAGGTGCCAATAGCGGGAATTAACTCGATGGAAGGCGCACCAATCACGCTTAAACAATCGGGGACTGCGGCAATGACTGCACCAAGACATTCGGCAATAGCAGTGGGCTTACCCGGCAAGGTGATGATGAGCGATGAGCCACGAATTCCTGCGGTTTGGCGGGACAAAATGGCGGTGGGTATCAGGCCAATTGAGACCGCGCGCATTGCTTCGCCGAATCCGGGGAGCATCTTGGTGCAGACCGCTTCGGTTGCTTCTGGCGTGACATCGCGCGGCGACGGGCCGGTGCCGCCTGTTGTGATGACCAACGAGCAATTCTGCACATCAATCAGATCAATCAGCGTTGCAGAAATGGTGTCGAGTTCGTCTGGAATCAGGCAATTAACGAATTCGATAGGGGACGTAATGCATCCAGTTAAGAACTGGTGGATTGCGGGAGCGCCTTTGTCTTCATATACGCCGGACGAAGCACGGTCTGAAACCGAAATGACTCCGATGCGCGTAGTCATGACTAGTGCTGGTGTTCGAGCCAGCGCTCGCAGTCAAGAGCCGCCATGCAGCCAGAACCAGCTGCAGTAATTGCTTGTCGATACGTGTGGTCTTGCACATCACCACAGGCAAAGATGCCTTCAATATCTGTGTACGTGGAACCATCACGGGTCATCAAGTACCCGGAATCTTCCATGTTCAGCACACTTTGGAAAATTGCTGTGTTTGGCTTATGGCCAATAGCAATGAACAAACCAGTGACAGCGAGTGGGCTTGTTGCACCAGTGACTGTGTCGGTAAGTGTGACACCAGAGAGCGATTGTTCGCCATGTAGTTCAGACACCTTTGAGTTCCAGTGAATTTCAATCTTCTCATTCGCGATTGCACGGTCTTGCATGATGCGAGATGCACGTAATGCATCACGTCGAACAATGAGGTGAACCTTTGATGCAAACTTTGTAAGGAACGTTGCTTCTTCAACTGCAGAGTCACCACCGCCGACAACGACAATCTCTTGACCGCGAAAAAAGAACCCGTCGCATGTTGCACAGGTGGAGACACCATGGCCAATAAGCTCGGTTTCCTTAGGTAAATCGAGCATTAATGACTGTGCACCCGTTGCAACAATGATGGAGTTTGCACTGTATTCAGTGTCGCGAATCCATACTTTGAACGGACGTGATGAGAAGTCAACCTTCGTTACTTTTTCAGTAATGAACTCCGCGCCGAAACGTTCTGCCTGAGCGCGAAAATTTATCATAAGGTCTGGCCCCATGATGCCTTCAGGAAAGCCAGGGAAGTTTTCAACTTCAGTGGTCAGCATAAGTTGACCGCCTGGTTGATCGCTACTGGAACTTGGTTCACCTTCAATGACAAGTGGCTCAAGTGACGCACGCGCAGTGTAAATAGCTGCTGTGAGTCCGGCAGGGCCAGAGCCAATGATAATGGTGTTACGAACGTTGCTCATTTATTTATCTTCTTCTGTGTAACGGCGGCGCATCAATAGGGCTCCGATGAGCCCAAAGACTGCGGCAAGGATGAAATATGAAATCCATACGGCTGCTTCGTGGTTGACAACGGCGTCAAGTGCTGCTTGCAGTCCGCGGGTAAGGCCGACGACGAACAAAACCACCATTGCAACCACACCAAATGCCCCGAGCAAGCCAAAGACAATGCCTCGGGCTGTGGTGACAAGTGGTTGCGTGGTGTACCGACGAATGGTGCTGACGATTCGGTCAATGAAATCGACAGAGCGGTCCGCCCATTCAGGATCGGTCAGAGGGTTTGACACCATGGGTTCAGCCTAACGGCGACACCAAGTAGGACAATGGGCTTACGGCTGTGCAGGGAGTGGATAACTGGCAATAACGGCACATGAGCCGTCGCGGATCTGCAGTTCATTTGTGGTTGCAATAAGGGTGAGCGTTGTGCCAGCGACTGAATATGCACCCACCCACTGGGTATCGGTGGTCGAGAAGAAGCCATCACATGTTTTCTCATTCGCAACTACGTCGGGGTGCGCGAAAGTGCCGAGTAAGGCACACGAGGTTTGGTCGACAACCACGAGGTCTTGTTTGGAACTCCATACTTCTCGCACGGAACCGGCTGACGAATAGGCACCAACGATTGTGTAGTCAGTCAGATCCGCGCCGCATGCAGAACCTTTAACGGGCACCGTGGTGATCGTGTCATTTCGAGGCGTGACGTTCGAGTCAGTGGAAGTAGCACCGAGACGAACGATTGCAGTTGCACCGACAAGAAGTACGACAACTGCAGCTGCAGCACTGAGCCGTGTGAAGCGAGAGCGAGCTTCTGCTGGTGATATTTCGGCTAGGGCAGCTGTGATGTGCTGCTCACGTAACGAATCAGATGCTGGGGCAACATTGCGAAGAGCTGCCACAACCTCTGGGTCTAGGTCATCATCGTTCATGGGGCACTCCCTTCGGGTGGCGCAGTACTGGTCTTTGTCTGACGATCTGAATGAGTATTTTGGTTCCCCAAAATTTCAGCTAATTGGGCGCGACCACGCGCGAGGCGAGACCGAACGGTCCCAACCGGCACCCCTTGGATGGCAGCGATCTCTTCGTAATCAAGATCAGCAACGTGGCGAAGAACAATGGCGGTGCGGTATTCCTCTGGCAATTGGGATAAAGCGGCAGAAACGTCCATTTGGGCATCGACGGCACTGGTGCGGTCGCCAGCGGGCGAATCGTAAACCGACTCCTTATCTGTGGGAAGGGGTCGACGCTGAATACGACGCACTTCATCGAGGGCCGCGTTAGTAGCAATGCGGTAGATCCAGGTTGAAAATTTTGAGCGGCCATCAAATGAGGGAATTGCCCGAACAATGGAAATCAGAGCCATTTGGGTGGCATCTTCAGCGTCTGACTTATTGATAACGATGCGATGGCAGATTGCCCGCACCGTGTCGTAGTGGGTACGTAACAAGTCATCAATAGCAGTGTGGTCGCCGCGCTTGGCGCGACGAACGAGAAGGGAATCATCAACGTCTGCGATGCCAACAGACTAGTTAGTTGGCGATGTGCGCTATTTGCCTGATGTGAAGGAAAGGTCAGACAACGTGCCCTTGTAGGGGTTGCTGTCACTGCATGAGATACTTCGGCCGGCTTCACGCATCAACAGCAAGACATTTCGGGCTGGTGTGGCAACGGGGAACGTTGCGGCACCTGGTGCAGCGCCATTTGAATCTGCAACGCGAAGGCCCCAACCGTCGAGTGTGGTGGGAATTGTTTCACTTGTTGAAACGAAGACTTCGGCGTTCCATGGGGCAGTTCCGAATGTTGCGGCCAGGGATCCAATACCGATGCCGGATAACTGCACGACGACCCCGACCCCTTCCTTGGAACCAAAATATTGATTTTGGTAACACGACGTGGTCCACGACGTGGCCGGATTGTTATCAGTCAAGAGAGGAATTTGGGCTTCGTTCTCCCCACCATCGTCACCCTTGGGGTCATAACTTCGCATGCCAACTACCGAAACAGGACCAACGACAATGTCATTTACAACGACGGGTACGACACCACCAGGAACTGATTTTGTGTTTTGTAATCCACGCCACAGCAACACGGACATCACCAATGCTGCAACAAGCAGCAACGCAATGGGAATGTACTTGCGCTTCGTCGACGTTTGTTGTGAGCGAGGCAATGCAGCAGCTGCGCGCACAACCCCGCGTGGTGTCGCGTCTCTTTTAGCAACAAGCCGTGGTGGCGTGTCATCAGTTTCCACTACCGACAGTGCGCGCGGTTGTTTCTTTGGCATCAACGGATCGTTGAGAACAGGACGCGGGCGGGCTGTCGTTGGTGCACTCATTGCGGGCGTGAAACCATCGACCGGCGTCATGGCATCGTGCACATTCTTAATTGCGGATTCAAGAGCTTGAGCAACTTCGTTGCAGTCGTTGTAGCGATTTTCTGGTTTGCGGCGCAACATTTTGTTTACGACTGCAATGACATTGCTTGGCACATCGGAACGAATTCCACTCAGTGGGGTTGGGTCGCGTTGCAGACGTGCAACAGCAGTGGCTTGATCGTTATCTTCCTTAAATGGGGCATGCCCTGCTAGGCATTCGTACAAAACAAGCCCCAGTGAGTACATGTCTGCACGACCATCAAGATCACGACCTTGCACTTGTTCTGGTGACAAATACTTCGCAGTGCCCATCATGATGTCAACACGAGTGAGGTCTGTGCCGTCTTCTTTTGAACTCTTTAAGGGTTTGGCAATACCAAAATCTGTCAGCAACACTTCACCTTGTTGCATGATCAGAATATTGCCGGGCTTGATGTCGCGGTGCACAATATTTTCTGCATGAGCCTTTGCAAGTGCAGCAGCAATAGCGCGGCCAATATGCACCGTGAGATGAACGCTGAGCATTCCCGCTTGGTCAGAATCATTGGCTTCATCGAGTAATTCACGCAGCGACTTACCTTCAATGAGTCGCATGATTAACGCGACTTGCCCGTTTTCTTCGACGCAGTCATACACCGGAACAATGTTCGGATGTGTCAGTCGTGCAAGTGCGCGAGCCTCGCGGCGAAACCTTTCGGTGACGATTGGATCATCAATAACACTCGCGCGTAAAAGTTTTACAGCGACTAAACGGCCTAGCTGCAAGTCCGTTGCACGCCACACATCGGCCATGCCACCAGAGGCAATGGTGCTCTCAAGACGGTACCTATTACCTATGAGGTCATCGGAGTGTCGTGCTGCAGCCATTACTGGGAGCAAACGCTACTTCTGAAACCCCCCCTGGGCGGGGTATACCCCTTACGCAGAAAGGAGAAAAACGATTCCGATTGTTCCTTGACCGGCGTGAGTACCGATAACAGCACCGATGTCACCGACAATAATTTCGCCGGTGTAGACCTCTTTCACCATCGCAAGAAACGCATCAATGTCTGCACATTGTGCATTCAGAACGGCGAGTCGTTCGATCGGAACTTCTTGGTTGCGCAAAATGTCAACAAGATGAGCAAGTGCTTTTGATCGCGTGCGCTGTTTGCCAGCTTCTTCAACAAGACCATTCGTGATTGAAATCAATGGCTTGATTGACATGACAGTTGCAAGCATGGCCTTCGCTCCACCGATGCGACCACCCTTTTTCAAGTTGTCGAGCGTGTCGAGAGCAGCAAACACTCGGGTGCGGGGAATGACTGAGTGTGCGCGAGCGACTACTTCGTCGGCAGAGGCGCCAGTCTTGGCTAGTTCGGCGCAGGCCAGAACGGTGAGACCAAGCCCCATCGAGGCATTGCGACTATCGACAATGCGAACATCTATGCCAGGAGCAACCGCGCGAGCTGCAAGCTCTGCACTTTGCATGGTGGCCGACAAATCTGAAGAGAGAGCGATCACAACGATGGCGGTTGCACCTTCTGCAGCAAGGCTTCGGTAGGTCTCCTCATAGGAACCAGGAGACGGAGCAGCGGTCTCTGGCAATGTGGCAGACGCAGCACATTTTGACCAGAACTCAGTCGCGGTGATGGTGGTGCGGTCGATGTATTCGGTGTCGCCGAAACGAATACTGAGGGGAACAATGCGAATCCCCAAGGCATCAGCCATGGCTTGCGGAAGGTCACAGGAAGAATCAGTCACTATGCGTACGGTCATGGATTAGACCGTAGTCGCGTTGAGCCGTTCGCGTCGTGCTGACCGACGGTTCGACCACCACCACACTAAAAGCACTAGCAACAGTAGGACGCTCACAAATTGGCCGTACGCCGCGATGGCATTGACGTTGGCAGAAATAGTGATGGGGTCGACAACGGACTGGATTCCTTCTGGCGTTGACACCCAGATAGAGATGGGAATTTCACCACTTGCACGTGTTGTGGCGGACACATTGAGTTCCGTCGTGCCGCCTTTCGTTAAGACCACAATTCTGACCGGTTCTGACAGGGTCAATTTGGCGCTGCTCATGCGCACCCGCACTGTGAGGTCTTGGGCTGAGTCATTGCGAACTTGGATGCGAATTGCACCTGTTCGGCTCGAGAGCGTGACGGACTTTGGCGTGGTCACAGTGATTGCGTCGCGGTTGGCACGCATCGTTGTGCGCAAGGAAGTGATGTAAGTGCCGGGGGAAGCAGTAATTGTGGAGGTACCGAGCGAAAAGAGAGCTGGCCAGATCTCACGGCGCACATCGTCCGGGCCAAGCATGGACTGCGTGGCGTCTAATTCTCGTCGTGTTGTGCGAATACTTGAGGTACGGCTGGTATCGAACGATGTGGAATTTTTTGCAAAGGCAACTGCTGGGGTTATTGGGTTGACAATGATGGAGCCACCAAAGTCATTCATAGAAAAACCACCGGATTGTGACAGGGCTCGCGTTGCGGTGACGACTGCGCTGGACTCGGCTGCATCGTAAAAGGAGGCAACAACACCCATCTTGATTTCAGGAAGAGTGCTTTCTTGAGCAATCAGATCGTCTCGTTCCACCAGAAGTTCGGCTGCAATTTTGTATGCGAGACGTTCAGAGCCTGCTGGTTGTGCGTGCTTCATCTGTGTTACGCCATTCAACGGGCTGACAACAGAGATCAATTCGTTACCAGTTTTTGTTGCACGACCGAGCAAGGACAACGACCGTTCGCTTGTTACTAAAGTTTGTGCAGCAGGTAACAAGATGACAGATGTGATGCCAGCAGATTTCAACACTGACATTGCCGGTACATCAATATTGTCAGATGCAATCCACGTGTGACGTTGAATGGTGACTCCGGGAAGAAGTCGGTTCAACGTGCCTTCTCCGAACTTCAATTGTGCAATAAATTCAGACGTCAAACCCATTGCTGCAAAAAGAGAAGGATTACACGGCGCAAATGTGGTGTTCACTATGGTTCGATCTTGCAACAATTCACGCAGTTTTATAAAGAGTTCAGCATCTGCTGGTTGAGAAGAATTAGCAAAAGCAGCAATGATTTCAGGCTGAATTGAGATTGTTACTCTAGAACGAAATGTAGTGAGAAAGGCAATAAGACGAGTCACCGCATCGCGGGCATTATCAGTGATAACTGATGTGCCATCTGTTGTCAATGACGGAGGGCCAGTGAGCGAAACAACTGTGCTGAACGGAACCACGGCAATTTCAGACTTCGTGTCACGACGATTGAGAAATGTCAATACTGAAGTAACGACATCATCTGTTTGTGAATCGACTATACGAATAGTGAGTGGGTAGACACCATCAAATGGAATGGACAACGAAGCACCTTGTTTGTCTGTCGTGATGATGGGGACAACCGCAATGAGGTGTCCTGAATAGTTGCGGTTAATTCGTGACATACGAAAACTGACTGAGTCTGTTATGGCTGGGATGATGTCACCATCAGCGATGGAGCGAAATGAATCGCGTGAAGCAACGCGACGATGTAAAAGAAACTCAAGCCGATCATCTGCTGCAACAAATGTGTCAAGGTTGGGAGACAGCACAAATCGTGCATTCACTGAGGTGAACACATTGAACGGCTGCGACACAATTTTCATTTCAGGGGTGTCTAGTTCGGCTGTGTGGGTGCCAGCATGAACCTGGGTCACGGGCGCTGTAATGCCAAGCCCAATAAGGATCACTGCCAGAAACCGCATCAATCTCATACCGATAACTGCCGTTCCATTACTGAAAGGCTGTATTCAAGAGGTACAAATCCATTGTCTTCATAAATGGATAAAGCGGCGGCGTTCGAGACCTCAGTGTTCACAACTGTTGACCGGCATCCGCGTGACTGAATCCATGACAGTGAATTCTGTATCAATGAACTGGCTTCCCCACGACGTTGAAAATCGGGATGAACCGCAAGTCGCTGGATAAACCCATACGAGTCTGTGATTCCGGCAATGACAAAACCAGACAGCTCACCATCAACACGCGAGACAAAGATGCGTGCCCGACGTGTGGCGTGAAGTGCTTCGCGAAATGTCTCGCGATCCATCATCCACTCTTGGCCGAAGGCGGCGCGATCAATGCGAAGAATGGCCTCGACCATTGATGGGCTTGGCATACGGGACAATGGAAAACGTGGCCGTGCGGATCGCAATGGCTGGGCGACGGTAACTGCTCCTATGTCAGGTCGTTCCAACAGAGTGAGTTTTTGTGATGTGTTGAAACCAACCGCTGAAAGAGCAGTTACTGCAACGGGGGCAAGGGGGGAAGTGCGAACACTGTCGTAGCCCCAGCGCGACAAGGTGTCGACCCAGGACTGCAGGATTGGGGTGTCTGGCAATTGCACGGTTGGGTTGTGTGAGCCACCGATTAACAAGGCAGCTCTGCTTGGATGTTGTGGCCAGGGACGGGCGCGAGCAGTGGTGGCTCCGGACCAAATGACCCCTGCTCGGGAACGCTGCTCGACCAAACTCACCCCATGACCGTAGTGCGACTGGTCCCCGCGATGCCGAAAAATGGCAGGAATAGCAGGTACCACCTGTTCGGGCGCGCGGGTGCCTAGCCTTCATCTGACATGTTTCCGCCGCGCTTTGCCCCAATTCTTCAGGAGATGGAGCCCCTTGCTGCCCTTTTTCGTGAAGCGGGCCACCGGCTCTTCCTGGTCGGTGGCAGTGTGCGCGATCTGTTCATTGGTGACTCTGATGCCGGCACCGACCTCAGCCTGATTGACTTCGACGCCACGACGACGGCTACCCCGGACCAGATCAAGAAAATTGTGCAACCAATTGCCGATGCGTTGTGGACCCAGGGCGAGCGGTTCGGCACCATCGGTTTGAAAATTGGTGAGCGCACGTACGAAATCACCACTCATCGCGCTGAGGCGTATTCACCGGATTCACGCAAACCCGAAGTGCAGTTTGCCACTGACATCGAAACTGATTTATCTCGACGCGACTTCACTATCAATGCAATGGCATTGGAACTCACAACAGATACTCCTGTACTTGTTGATCCGTTTGGCGGCCTTGCCGATTTGATGGCACGCGTCTTGCGTACGCCGTTGTCAGCAGAAGAGTCATTCAATGACGACCCCTTGCGCATGTTGCGTGCTGCGCGATTCATTTCTCAATTAGAAGTCGAACCAGATCCGTCGATTACAGCTGCCGTAACTGCAATGGCGGATCGACTCACCATCGTGTCTGCTGAACGAGTACGTATTGAATTTGATCGGTTGATGACAACGAAGCGGCCAACATTTGGTTTGTGGTTCTTGGTTGATACTGGTCTAGTTGATCATTTTCTTCCAGAAATGAAGCTGATGCGCCTTGAACAAGACCCTATTCATAGGCACAAAGACGTATTAACGCACACACTTGCAGTTGTTGAGAACGTGCAACTTGACCCCACTCGTGAATTTGATTTTCGTATCACTCGACTTGCAGCGTTATATCACGACATTGGTAAACCACGCACACGCGGTTTCAAAGAAGGCAAGGGCGTCACGTTTCATCACCACGAAGTTGTTGGTGCACGCATGACCCGTGAACGCATGAAGGCGATGAAGTATCCGAACGCTGATATTGAAGCAGTGTCTGAATTAGTAGCTATTAGTGGACGTTTTCACACGTATCAAATGGGTTGGACCGATAGCGCAGTGCGACGCTATGTGCGTGATGCTGGTGACTATCTAGGCGAACTAAATGTGTTGGTGCGCTGTGACTGCACCACACGTAATGAAAAGAAAGCAAACATTCTTTCGCGCCGTATGGATGAAATGGAAGCACGTATTGCTGAAGTTGCAGCTCGCGAAGAGCTTGCATCGCTGCGCCCGGAAATTGATGGGCAGCAGGTGATGGAGTTACTTGGTGTTCCTGCCGGTCCCGCGGTCGGCGCGGCATTGGAATTCCTGATGGATATTCGCTTGGAAGAAGGAGTTCTCGGTGAAGCAGCCATCGTGGCTCGCTTGCGCGAATGGTGGACTATCAATGCCGATGATGTGTCGAAACTCAAACGCACTCGTCGTGCGGAGACTCGCTAACTACGAACCAAGTTTGCGCGCACGCACCACAAGTGTGGACGGCGCAACTGCTCGCGGCTGATGCAGTGGGGTTAGCTCGTGCATTACGTCAATAGAAAAATTAGCGCGCTGCAAAGCCATTGTTAGTTCCCCAATGGTTGGTGTAGTGGAACCGTATTGGCGTCGAGCAGTGGGGTCATTGTTGTCAAACACAGCTGACATGGGGTGAGTAACCGCAAACACAAGACCAGCTTCTGGGCGCAACACGCGATGTACTTGGCGAAACAGGCGGGCAATGTCAGTGTCGAAATTGATCTGATGCACACAGATCGCAAGGTCGATGACCGCGTTCATGAGAAATCCGAGGTCTGCAAGATCGCCTTCGTGAAACTCCACTACAAC
>Ga0209443_1002174_pt1 | contig 11710 bp, 1 predicted proteins | sample LauGreBMM110DCMD_2_FD_187571 | JGI IMG/M metagenome (GOLD analysis project Ga0209443, IMG submission 187571) | Freshwater lake microbial communities from Lake Michigan, USA - Su13.BD.MM110.DCMD (SPAdes) (version 2) | ecosystem: Environmental > Aquatic > Freshwater > Lake | place: Lake Michigan... | reverse complement strand
CCCGAGCCGCGGCGTCGCGCCATGCGCGCTCCGTCCCCGCGTCCGGAGCTGCAGCCAGACGTCGCCCTTGTGCGCGGTGACCACTTCGAGACGCGTGGGCTCGCCGACGACGGCCAGATCCGCCTTGTCGCCATGCCGCGCGTGGAATCGGGAGCCGGCCTGACCGTTCTCCTCGTCGACCAATCCGAGGAAGACGATCTCCGTGGACATCGGCCGCCGACCCGACTTCGCGACGGCAAGCACCGCGGAGAGCATCGCGGCGACGCAGCCCTTCGTGTCGCAGGCGCCACGGCCGATGACGCGTCCGGACGCGAGCTTCGGGCGCAACAGCGCGTCGAGCGCCGGGAAACCGACCGTGTCGAGGTGCGGCGCGAGCAGGACACGGTGCCTCACCGGACCGCGGGGTCTCAGCCGGGCGATGATGTTCGCTCGGCCGGGAGCGGCGTCGACTTGGGTCACGTCCAATCCGCCCGCCCGCGCCGTCTCGGCCACCAGCTCGCCGACCCGGGCCTCGCCCGCACGGACATCGCCGAGCGGCAGGAATGCCGGATTGACGCTCGGGACCGCGATGAGATCGAGCAGCAGACGGACGATGGGAGAGGCGACGGCCACGCGGGGACAAGCCTAGCGATCCCAAGGTCCAAGGGGCAGGAAAAAGGCCCGGTCCGCAGCGGTCCGGCCGATTCCGGTTTGATTTTGTCCCCATGCGGCGCCAAATCCGTGCACCGATGAAGCTCCTCGTCTTTGCCCATGTGCCGCCGCCGCTCCACGGCCAGAGCCAGATGGTGAAGTACCTGGTCGACGGCTTCCGTGCCGATCCCTCCTTGGGCATCGAGGTCTTCCACGTCGACGCGCGATTGTCCGACGACCTCGGCGACGTCGGTTCAGCCCGGGGTGGGAAGTTGCCGAGATTGCTCGGTTATTGCGCGCGCGCCATCTGGTTCCGCGTCCGGCAGGGTGCCGATACCCTCTACTACGTGCCGACACCGCCGAAACGGACCCCGCTCTACCGGGACTGGATCGTCATGGCGCTCCTGCGGCCTTGGTTCCGGAAGGTCGTGTTCCATTGGCACGGAGTCGGGCTCGGGACCTGGCTTGAGACCGATGCTCGACCCTGGGAACGCTGGGTCACGCAACGGCTGTCGGGGGGCGTGGCGTTGAGCATCGTGCTATCGCGTTTCAGCCAGACCGACGCCGAGAAACTCCATCCCCGCGCAGTGGCGATCGTCGGCAACGGTGTCGCAGACCCCTGTGCCGATTTTCTAGGGACTTTGGCGCCCCATCGGGCCCGTCGGTTTGCAAGCCGGTCGAGTGCAGGAGGGGATATCGAGGTCCTGTTCATGGCCCTCTGCACCCGGGACAAGGGCGTGTTCGATGCCGTCGAGACCGTCATCATCGCCAACCGCCTCGCGGCCGACGGTTCGCCGCCCTTACGGTTCCACCTGGTCGTCGCCGGCACCTTCCCGGACCCCGTGCTCCAAGAGGAGTTCTCTCGGAGGATTGACCGCGCCGATGCCGTCGGGCAGGTCCGTCAGGTCGGGTTCTTGTCCGGTGCCGCCAAGGCCGACGCCTTCCGCGCCGCGGATGTCTTCCTGTTCCCGTCCTACTACGCCACCGAAGGCCAACCCCTCGGGGTCGTTGAGGCGATGGCTCACGGATTACCCGTGGTGACCACCCATTGGCGGGCAATCCCGGAAATGCTGCCTCAGGGAAGCCCCGGAATCGTGGAACCGCGACGCCCGGACCTCGCCGCCGTCGCATTGCTCGAAATCGCGAGGCGCGAGGACGGGCTTCGCTATCGGGAAGCGTTCGAGCGCCGCTTCCAGCTATCCGTCCACCTGGCATCTTTGGCGGATGCGATCAAAACGCTGGCCGAACGTGAGCGTGATGCCTGAAAAGCCGTGTCGTCCAAACGGTTCCACGGCCCATCAGTCCGCCCGGCTCACCGAGAGATTTTCGATACCTGTTCCTCGAAGGTCGGGTGTCGCTCCCGATAGAGCGCGAGCAATGGCTTGGCCTGGAACGAACACCCGTGAAAACGAGGGATCTCCACAGGCGAAGAGAAGCCCCACGGTGGAAGGCCGACAAAACCTTGATCCACAATAGTCTGGACGAACCTTCCTACGCCGTGATATGCAGCAGAGGAATTCCTAGTGCCGAAGGAAAAATAGCTCCAAAATCAAGCAAACAAGGGTCCTAAAATGGTCCCGCTATTGAACCGAAACATCAGATAGCAAGGATGCAGTGCGAGTGGCGTGTTTGCGCCGCTAGCGGCCCCTTGTGAATTAGCTTGTCAAGAATTGAGTGAACTAAACATAGTCATCCCGATGAACTTCAATACTAACAGCGTGCGCAGGATATTGCGTTGGGCGACAGGAGGCGCGGCGTCCTTCTTGACGGCTGCATCCGCCTTCGGCCAGACCAGCCTCACCCAGTCCGTTCCCATCCTCATCAACGACGCGACTCAGCGTTCGACGGGGCCGAACACCTTCGTGTCCGACACCGCTGCGGCGACGCCGTTCCCGTCGTCGTTGGTCACCAGCAACCTGCTTGGCACCATCGAACGCGTGACCGTCACGCTGAACGGTGTCACCCATAGTTATCCGGACGACGTCAACGTCGCGCTCAAGTACGGGACCAAAGCGGTCCAGTTGATGAGCGATGTGGGCGACCGCTTCGCGCTGAACGGCGTCAACCTGTCCTTCGCGGATGCGGCCACTGCATCGCTGCCCGACTCGTCGGTGATCAGTGACGGCACCTACAAGCCGACCGACGTGGTCGACCTCGTTGGTGACATCAGTGGCATCGACTTGTATCCCGGCGGCTCGGCGGGATCGCTCGAAACTCTTTTGTCGGCCTTCAACGGCGGGAACCCCAATGGATCTTGGGACCTCTTCGTTGCCGACGATCAGTATCTTAGTTCCGGTTCCATCCGGTCGTGGACGCTGAACGTTTTCACCACCCCGCTCCTCACCGTGACGAACACCGTCATCCCGGCGACCGAGGACACGGTGGTCAACGTTCCATTGAAGCTGCAGGACAGCGATACCCCGTTGTCCGCGATGACCTTCAAGGTCACCTCGAGCGACACGAGCATCGTCGCCAACGACCTTCTGGTCACCGGTGATGGTGAGAATCGCGTCTTGGTCATCCAGCCCAAGGCCAACGCCAATGGAACGGTGACCGTGAGGGTCATCGCCAAGGATGGCGTCGGCGAATCGATTCCGGTCGACCTGACCGTGAACATCACCGCGGTCAACGACGCTCCGCTGATCACCTTGTCCACCAACAGCGTGAACACCGTGGTCGGAAAGTCGGTGTCGCTCTCCGCAGTGGTCACCGATGTCGACAGCACGCTGTCCAACCTCACCATCACCGCGACCTCGAGCAACACGAACATCGTCGAGTCCGCTGGATTGGTTGTGACCGGCACGCTGTCCTCCACCAACCGCACCTTGACCATCAATCCGCGTGGAGCGGCTTCGGGCACGGCGACGTTGACCATCTCTATCGTCGATACCGGCTCCGCCGGCGTGTTGGGCACCAACACCGTCAGTCTGGACGTGACGGTCGCCCCGGTGGCCCAAGCGGTCTTCGCAACTTCCTCCGGAGCCAACTCGGGCAACATCACCATCGTCGACAACGCCAATGCCTCGCCGTTCCCGGCGACGTTGACGATTCCGACCAACTTCATCGGTAACATCGGCCGTCTTGAAGTGACGCTCGCGGATGTGACCCACCCGAACCCCGCGGACCTCGCGGTCTTCTTGACCGGTCCGACTGGAAAAATCGTCGTGCTGTTGGGCAATGCAGCAAATCTAAACGCGCTCAACCGCAGCCGGATTGATTTCTCGACCACGGCCGCGTCGGCAATTCCGGCAAGCACCGCGATCATCAACGGCGCCTACCTGCCGACGGGAAGCTCCTCTCTCACGGCGGGCGGCATCACCTCCACCGATGTGCTGTCCGGTTTCGCTGGAACGGATCCGCGCGGTGTGTGGTCCCTCTCCGTGGTGGACACGGTCGCAGGTTCTGCTGGCAACATTGCCGGTGGGTTCGTCCTCCGTATCTTCTCTGCGCCGAGCCTCAACAGTGGCGTCGCGATCACTGCGGTGACCACCGCCGAAGACACCTCGAAGACCATCACGGTCCCCGTGGCTGATTACGATGGCTCTGTCACCAACGTCACCGCCTCGTTCGGTGATGCTACCTTGGCCAAGGTGGCCGCGACGTTGAGCAACGGCATTGCTACGGTGGTCATCACCCCGGAACTGAACCAGTCCGGTGGCAACAACGTCACCTTGACCGTGACCGACAACAACAACTTCAGCACCTCGTCGATCTTCGGCTTGACGGTGACGCCGGTGAACGATGCTCCGACCATCAATCCGGTCGCGAAGCAGCTCGTCCGCGTCGGTGGTTTCTTTGAGGTTCCCTTCACCATCGGTGACGTGGACACTGCTTCGAGCTCGCTCACGGTCACTGCATCCTCGAGCAATGGGAAGCTGGTCCCGAATACCGGGATCGTGCTGAGCGGGACGGGTTCGAGCCGTACGGCGGCGATTTTCCCGAAGGGGATTCTGCCGGGAGATACGGATATCACTTTGACGGTCAGCGATGGTTCGTTGTCCGCGTCCACGACTTTCCCGTTCAACGTCGACATTCCGTCGGTTTCTCTCTTCGAGAACGCCGCTCAGATCACGGTCAATTCCGACAAATCGACCGCGACAGTCTACCCCTCCACTCTGACCGTCTCCGGTTTGGTGGGTAAAATCACCAAGGTGGAAGTCGCTCTGTTGGGCATCACCTATCCGATTCCGCAAGATTTAGATATCGTGTTGGTGGGTCCTGGAGTTGCGCCTACCAAAGTCGTTCTCATGAGCGACGTCGGAGGTTCGACGGCTCTCGCAGGCACCACACTGTATTTCGATGACTTGGCGTCGACCTCGTTGAATACCGGAGCCATCAGTTCTGGACGCTACCAGCCCTCTGATTTGGAGACCCCTGAAAACCTTCCGGCCCCGGCTCCCGCTGGTCCGTATGCGACCACACTCAGCGCGTTTAACAACAGCGCTCCGAACGGAACTTGGTCCCTCTACGTGGCTGATGACAATTCAACTCCGGCCCAACGCGGCGGGGTGTTCTTCGACGGCTGGAAGCTGAGCATCCAGACGTCTCCGAAGATTGTGACCGTCGCCGACCAAGTCACCGACGAAGATACTGCGAAGCGCGTCACCGTGACCCTCGGCGACAATCAACCGGGTGTGAGTTTTAACTTCACGCCCAGCGTGACTGCCGGAACGAGCATCGACAACGCCTCCATCGTCGTCAGCGGAACGGGTTCATCCCGCACCTTGGTCATCACCCCGAAGAGCAACCTCTCCGGCACCAACACGGTGTCCCTCTCGGTCAACGATGGTCTCGGAAACACCGATACTTCTTCGTTCCAGTTCATCGTCAACCCGGTGAACGATCTACCGACCATCAGCGCCTTGTCGAACAAATCGACCCAAGCTGCGATTGAAACGGGTTCGATTGCGTTCACCGTGACCGATGTCGAGACGGCTGCCGCCAGTTTGATTGTCACGGCGACTTCCTCCAACAATGACTTGGTGCCTGCGGCCAACCTGAACTTGGTCAATGGCGGTGGTGCGACGCCGTCCGGTTCTTGGACGCTGAACGTCCTCCCCGCCGGCATCAACACCGGTACGGCAACCATCACTGTCACGGTTCAAGAACCCACCGCCGGTGGTTCCCAGAAGGTCTCCAAATCCTTCGACTTGACCGTCGTGCCGAACTTGGTGTTCGCCAATTCGGCCGCGATCGCCATCAACGATAACATCAGTCTCAAAGGCACTCCGGCGACTCCGTTCCCCTCTCTGATCAACGTGAGCCGTGTCGACGGCTTGGTCAGCAAGGTGACGGTGGTGCTCTCCGGATTCCGCCACGACTTCCCGGCCGACGTGGACATCCTCCTCGTCTCTCCCGATGGGAAGAAGTCGATTGTGATGTCCGATGCCGGTGGTGGCACTTCGGTCAGCAACGTTCGTTTGACCTTCAGTTCCACGGCCAGCAGTGCTGTCCCGAGCTCGACGTTCACCAGTGGGAAGTATAATCCGTTCAATCACCTCGACTCCGCCGAGATCGGCGAACTGGGTCTGCCGCTGCCCGCTCCTGCGGGCCCTTACAGCGCTGATTTGACCGTGTTCAATGGCATCAACCCAAATGGGGATTGGAAACTGTTCGTCGGTGACGACACCGGCACCCTGGCTGGCGCGATCGACGGCGGATGGATCTTGATCTTCGAGACCAGTCCGACCATCAGCGCGATCGCAGCGCAGACCACTCTGGAAGACGTCGCGTTGGTCGTGCCGTTCACGGTCAACGACTCGGACACCGTCTCCACCAGCTTGGTCGTGACGGCCACGGCCACGCTGCAGGATCCTTCTGGTCTCGTGTTGTCCGGTAACTTGGTGATCAGCACCAACACCTCGAACAACCGCACGCTCACCATCACCCCGAGCGCGAACTTGTCCGGCACCAACGTGATCAATCTCCAGGTCACCGACGGTACGACCTCTGCCACTTCGAGCTTCGCCTTCAAGGTGGTTGCCGTGAACGACGCTCCGACGGTTTCGACCTCCACCAACCGTGTCATCACCTTGGAGGACACCAAGCAGGCCATTGTCTTCAACGTCGCGGATATCGATTCCACCCTGTCGGTTACGAACATCGTGGTGACCTCGTCCGACAAGACCTTGGTTCCTAACGGAACCAACATCGTGGTCAGCTCGATCGTCTCCGGTGCGGTGACAGTCGATGTCTACCCGACGGCCAACAACTTCGGTTCGACCGTCCTGACCTTCAGCATCAAGGACGAGCTGACGACCGTGTCCACCAACGTGACCCTTCAGGTGACCGCGGTGAATGACCTGCCCACCATCAGTGCGATTGTTCCTCAGGCCATCCAGATTGGTGGGTCGAGCACGAACATCCTCTTCACCGTGGGTGACGTGGAGACCGCGTCGCGCAACTTGGTTGTGACCGCCTCGTCCGACAACCAAGCCATCATCCCCAACGCCAACATCGTGTTGGGTGGTTCTGCAGAGAGCCGTTCAATCCAAGTGACCAGCGTCGGTAGCACGGCTGGGACGCCGAACATCTCGGTGGTGGTGGATGACGGAACCGCCAAGACGACCAACACGTTCGCAGTCAGCGTGTCATCGCCTGGTACCTTGTTCGCCAACACGGGTGAGATTGTCATCCGTGACAACAACACGGCGACGACCTATCCTTCCAAAATCACCGTCGGCGGGTTGGTTGGGACGGCCTACACCGTAAAAGTGACGCTGGATGGCTTCACGCACACGGCGCCAGATGATGTCGACATCCTGCTTGTCGGCCCGACGGGCAAGAAAGTGACGCTGTTGTCGGATGCCGGTGGTCGCAATCCGGTCAGCAACCTCCGCGTCCGCTTCACGGACGATGACCGTGGTCTTTCGGACGAGGCCGCGATTGTCTCCGGTAACAATGCTCCGAGCAATTACGAGGGTGCCGATACCTTCCCGAGTCCGGCGCCTGCTGGGCCGTATGCTTCGGCCCTTGCCGAATTCAAAGGCACGAATCCTAACGGGGAATGGTCCTTGTACGTGGTCGACGATACTGCCACCGACTCCGGCAAGATTGCGTTCGGTTGGGCCATCGAAATCGCCACCAACCCGACCATCTCCGGTGGTTCGTTGATCACGGTCAACGAAGATGCAGGCTCCACGCCGTTCTCGTTCACCATTGGTGATCCGAAGGGAGTGACAGACCTCGTCCTCACTGTGTCCTCTGACAACAAGTCGTTGCTCCCCAACGAGAACGTCACGTTAAACCGGACGGGTGTGACGGCGATCACGGGTAACTTCGTCACCGCGACCAATGCGTTCGGGACGAACAACCTGACCATCACCGCGACCCGTCCTTCGGATGGTGCGTCCTTGAGCACCGTGTTCCCGATGTTGGTCAGCGGCGTCAACGACGCCACGGTCATCTCACGCTTGAACAATCAAGTCACCGACGAAGGCGCTCCTTTGACCTTCGAGGTGCTCTTCACCGACGTGGACTCGGCGTCGACCAATCTGGTGGTGACGGCGACCTCGAACAATCAAACGTTGATCTCGGACGTGAACGCGCAGTTCGGCAAGACCAACCGCTTGGTCGAGTTGCCGAGCGGCCCGGTGCAATTCACACTCAAGCCCAGCCCGGCTCAGAATGGTAGTGCGACCATCACGGTCACCGTTAAAGACAACGGGCCGAGCCCGGTCAGTGATGTGGTGAGCAGCTTCACACTCACGGTCAACTCATTCAACGACGCCCCGGTCTTCTCGGTTATCGCTACTTCGGCGATTTCTGCCGGTACCTCGACCACGAACATCCTGTTCACGGTCACCGATCCCGACAGCGGCACGGTCACGTTGGTTGCCAAATCCTCGGATCAGAGCCTGGTCAAGGATGCTAACATCACCATCGTCCGCGGTGCGGCCCTTCCGGGTACCCAGACCAACACGGTGAGCATCAAATCCGAGTCGGGTGTCGAGGGTTCTGCGGTCATCACCTTGACTGCTACGGACAACGGAACGCCCGCCAAGAGCTCTAGCACGGACTTCAAGTTGAACGTCCGCCCCAGCCGCGAGCGTATCTTCTCCAACAACCGTCCCATCACCATCAACGACAATGCCGCTGCTAGCGACTATCCGTCGTTGATCAACGTGTCGGGTCTGGTCGGAAAGGTGAGCAAGGTTACGCTGAAGCTCAACGGCTTCAACCACCTCTTCCCGGATGACGTGGACATGGTGCTGGTCAGCCCGCTTGGGACCAACAGCATCGTCATGAGCGATGCCGGCGGCGGTGTCTCGGTGACGGCTGCCAACAGCATCAACCTGAGTTTCGACCAGACGGCGGCTAGCGCCATCCCCGATGCCGGTTCAGGTCTGGTGGCTGGTACGTTCAGTCCGTTCAACTATGACACGGCGGATACGTTCCCGTCACCCGGCCCTGTCGGTTCGCACGGAAATACGTTCGACCTGTTCAAAGGCAACACGCCCAACGGTAACTGGTCGTTGTTCATCGTCGACGACACGCCGTCGGACGCCGGTTCCATCACCAACGGCTGGTCCATCGGAATCACCACCGAGCCCTCCATCTCCGGTCTGGCCGACCTGGTGTTGGATGAGGACAACTCCGGACGCCAGAACTTCACCATCAACGAGGAAGCTACCGCCTCCACGGAGTTCACGTTCAGTATCACCTCGACCAACAGTGTCCTGGTGCCTTCCGCGAACGTCGTAGTGTCGGGTTCGGGTCTCTCCCGCACTCTGACAGTCACTCCGCTGCCGAACGCGTTCGGTGAGACGGACATCACCGTGCAATTGACCAACCTCGATGGCCAGGTGGTCACCTCGAAGTTCCACGTGAAGGTCAACGCGGTGCCGGATGCGCCTGTCATCACATCGGTCAGCAGCCTGACCCTCAACGCCGGTAGCGTGAGTCCGCTCATCGCGTTCGATTACTCGGATGTGGAGAAGGCCAAGAAGGACCTCACGCTCACCATCGAGTCCAGCGACCCGACGTTGATCCCGGTCAGCAACATCATCCTCATCGGTTCTGAACTGCGGATCGTCGCCGCGGGTTCCGCCACGGGCCGTTCGACCGTCAAATTGACGGTCAGCGATGGTGTCCTGTCCGCTTCGACGAGCTTCGTCGTCGGTGTCTTGGCCCCGCTGAACCCGGTGTTCGCCAACGTCGCTCCGATCACCCTCAACGACAACGCCAAGGCATCTCCCTATGCCTCCACGGTCAATGTGGCTGGCTTGAATGGAACCATCCGCAAGGTCTCGGTGACGCTGAACGGTCTGAACCACGACTATCCGGATGACATCGACATGCTGCTCGTCGGGCCGAAGGGCCAGACGGTGTATCTGATGAGCGATGCCGGTGCCGGTGGTACCGAAGCCAGCAAGCTCAAGAACCTCCGCATCACGTTCGACGACACCGCGACCAGCGGTGTGCCCGACAATGCGGCGATCCAGAACTTGGCGACCTACAAGCCGTCCAATTACGAAGGTAGCGATACCTTCCCCGCGCCGGCGCCCGCTGGTCCTTATGGAGCCACGCTGAGTGTCTTCAACGACACCGACCCGAATGGTGCCTGGTCGCTCTATGTGGTGGATGATGCGTCTCCGGATGCAGGCTCTATCGTCGGAGGTTGGCAGCTCGATATCGTCACCACGGCCCCGGCCGTCGCGTCGGTCGCTGATCAGACCACTACCGAGGAGACGCCGTTGACCGTCAACTTCAAGGTTGATGGTGGTATCACTGCTGCAACGAACCTGGTGGTCCGTGCGGTGGTCGGAGATGCTCGTCTGGCCACGGTCGCCCTTGGCGGAAGTGGAACCGATCGTTCGCTGCTCATCACGCCTGCGCTCAATGCGACCGGCGAGACGACGGTGACCATCAACGTCAGCCAGAGCGACAGCAGCACGCCGGTGTCCAGCACCTTCAAGCTGACCGTCACTCCGGTGAACGACGCGCCGATCATCACTGGCCTGGCTGACTTCACGTCGCCTGCCAATAAAGCCACGTCGATCGAGTTCAACGTGGTCGACGTCGAGACGACCTCCGCCAACCTGGTCGTTGCCGCCACGATTTCCGACGCAACGGTCGGAACGGTGACTGTGACGGGTACGGGTGGTGTCCGTAACCTGGTGTTCACGCCGAGCGGAATCGTTCCTTCCAAGGCGACCCTCGGAGTCACGGTGAGCGACGGCGTCATCACGGTGACCAACAACATCCTCGCCACCGTCGTCGCCCCGATCGGGCCGAAGGTCAACGTGATCGCCGCCCAGTCGGCGGATGAAGACACGTCCGCCACGGTCGCCTTCAGTGTGGTTCCGACCGAATCCACCAATCTCAAGCTGACCGCCACGGCGGCCAATCCGAGCTTGGTGTCCGGAGTCGTCATCACCCGGAAGGGATCCAGCGGAACGGAGTACTTCGCCAACATCGCGCTCGTCCCGAACGCCTTCGGAACCAGCGCGGTGACCATCACGGCCACGGATGACTTCGGCTTCGAGAGCCAGTCGTTCAACCTCACGGTCCGGAACGTCAATGACGCCCCGGTCATCGACCTGATCGTGGATCAGACCACTGCGGAAGATACCTCCCGTGATGTTGTCGTCACGGTGACGGACATCGACTCGCCGACCTCGGCGCTGTCTTACTCGTCCTCGTCCTCGAATCCCGCGCTTGTCGCTGGAGTCACGCTGACGAAGACCGATACCGGCGCTGTCGCTCGTATCGCTGTGGTCCCGAATGTGAGCGGGTCGTCCTCTGTCACCATCTCGGTGACGGATGGCACGGTCTCGACCTCGCGCACCTTCGCTCTGACGGTGTCGTCGGACGATGATGCGCCGGTCTTGGGTGCGATTGTTGATCAGGTCACCAGCGAAGATGCGGGTGTGGCCATCCCGTTGGTTGTCTCCGACCTCGATACGGCTATCAAGGACCTCACGTTCAGCGCAACCAGCACCGACGCCAAACTGGTGAGCGGTGTGACCTTCGCCAACGACGGGACCAAGGTTGTCGCCATCGTCCGCTTGGTGGCGGATGCCAACGGCCTCGCCGATGTGACCATCACTGCCAAAGATAGCTTGAACAGTGTCTCCCG
>Ga0209443_1002170_pt1 | contig 11720 bp, 9 predicted proteins | sample LauGreBMM110DCMD_2_FD_187571 | JGI IMG/M metagenome (GOLD analysis project Ga0209443, IMG submission 187571) | Freshwater lake microbial communities from Lake Michigan, USA - Su13.BD.MM110.DCMD (SPAdes) (version 2) | ecosystem: Environmental > Aquatic > Freshwater > Lake | place: Lake Michigan... | reverse complement strand
TATATCTATATGCAATTCGTTCTTTAAATGTATTTATGAAATTATTGGGTAAATCTTTTTTACATAGTTCATGGTAGAACATCATAACTCCTGTAAATACAAATGCACCATGCAGTACCATATTTATAGGCCTTGGCTCTTCTTTCCAGGGCGAATAATATAACTCTTCGTTCCCTTCATTATTATTGAATATAGAACTAACATGATCTAAGCGATATAAATATTGATGTAAGCATTCGTGAATAAAACATTCTGCTATTAGGGTACTATCTTCTACATCTGGTAAATAAACACTACCCATAATATTCTTAGGGCTCATACTCCCATGTGATTCATCTTTAGATTCTATTACAAGTACATTTTTTACCAATGGATTGATATCGTATAATATCTGAAGATTAACAGATCTAATAATTTCGAGCGCTTTAATAAAATTAGGCTCCCATGTATGATATTGATTATTTTGATTGAAAACTACATGGTCTCCAAAATGGAGGCCTAAAATATCATTTAAATTTAAAGGAATGTTATATTCAAACCCATTTGATTCAAATTGTAAATTTATAATTACTAATGAATTATTATTTAATGTAACCTGTTCAAATAAGTTTTTTATGAATTCTATTTTATTTTCATCAGGATTAAATAATAATAAAGATTTTAATACATCTAAAAAATACCAATTAATTGGAGTGTCCTCAATTTTATTTTCAAGTGCATACTTTTCTAAATCTAAAAGTTCATTTTTAAATAGTTCTACTTTTGACTTATCTTTTAACTCCCCAATTAAATATTGATAATTCTTATTTAAATAGTTTTTGGATCTTTCTAAAATAAAATCAATTGGAAGTATATCAAATAATAGCTGGTTCATTCTTTATTCTTGTTTTTATATCATTTTCAATTGATTCTAATAACCAATAAAGGTCATCACAATAAACACTAGGGTTATTAAACTTATCTTTTTTTGAATATCTATTTGGGAAATAACCGCCAGCACAGCCATACAAATATTTACAAGATTTGCACTTATCATGTAAATCTGTAATTCCAGATTGTCTAAGTTTAACTATATCGTGTCCCAAGGCTTCTGTAAAACTATTCTTAAAAATATTCATATCAGTAACTTGAATTTCCTCTCCAATAGATTTTAAACAATCTACCCCTTCTATATTCCCATCAGTACTAATGGTTAGTAAACCAATAGGGCTTGAGGTCATTACTTCATAAATGGCAGATCCGCCAATTAACTGAGTAATAATATTCTTGATGAATCTTACATCAATGTGTTGATTTCTACCCTCTATCCATTCTTTATAAATTCTGAAATACCATTTCCCATATGCTACACTTTCTTGATTTGGGTAATAGGGAGGATTGTCAAAAGTTTTTAAAGGCAGTAGAAAATCAATATCAACATCAAATTGTGCTAAAAAATCAAATGTTTCAATTGGGTCAGATACAATATCAATTACGGAAAGAATGCCTATAAATAACTCAGGTGCTTCCTGTTTAAGTAATTGAATGCCTTTAATTACCCTCTCCCATGAAGGATCTCCTTTTAAATCTATTCTATTTTTATCATGAGTTTCCTTTAATCCATCAAGACTAATGCTAATTCTGATATTATGTTTTCTAAAAATGTCAATATGTTCTTTTGACATTAGTATTGCATTTGTTTGTAAACTAAATAATAATTCAACTGTAGGATCAATAGTAGATTTTAAGGAACAAACGAGTTCATCTAGTTTTGAAGGGCTCATTAATAATGGCTCGCCTCCATGTAATCCTAAATTATACTCTTTTAATTGAAATTCTGTAATATGTTCTTGTATTCTCTTGCCTAATTGTTTTGCTACAGCATTTGTCATAAATTTTGAGGCACTTTTCCAAGTTTCATCCCCCATATTATATTCATAACAATATTTACAATTTAAATTACATCGAGATGCAATTTTTACTACTAGTTCAATAATTGGATATTTTTCCATAATCTAAGAAAATTTGATTAAATCTGTCCCCTCTTTAAAAACAGTTGAAATGGAGCCATCTTCTTCATTTATATATATAGGTTTTAAAGCATGTTCTACCATAACCTTAGCAATTTCATTAAACCCAAAATTGATAACATCTGAATGCATTCTTTTAGAATATTTAATTGCATTAGGGCAAATTAAAGAGCAAGGGAAAAGTTCACCTATTATACTAATACCTCCCCAAGTTATTGGGAAACGGTTTGTAAAGTAATTAGCAGATCCATTATTTCTATAATCATTTAAATAAAAAGTTGCCCATTTATCATTTAATATATTAATTTTTTCGACATTATTTATACAACATTTAGGATAGCCTAAATATTTGCCCGCTTTTAATATATCGCCATGGACTTCTGCAAATTCAAAATCATCTAAATCTTTTATTGATTTAGAAATAGAAAACATTTTAACTTCATTGTAATGTTTTCTATTTATTTTATCTACACTAGAAACTAAATTTCCGAATGAATTATTCTCTAGAGAGCTAAATAATAAAGTCTCTTTAACAATAAAACCAAATTTATTGAATAATTGATGATTAAAGGGATTATTCGAATTGTCAACGACAATTCGAATAATTTTCTTTCGTCCCTTTAGAAAAGAAATGAACTCTGGAAATACCGCTAATTGAACATTATGATAATCAAATAAATGATCAATTAATGATTTCAATTTACAGGTATTTCAAATTAATAAGTGAGCTTATTAATTTTTCTTATTAATTTTTTCACGCATTGCACTGCTATGAGAAGAGTGTGTACTTCCACTTCTGTGACCAGTTGTACTTGAAATGTGTCCTGTGATAAGTTCATTTACATCAGTTTCAATAACTTCTGTAGCAACTCTTTTAAGAATTTCTGATTCTGTACTTAAAAGGTCTTGAGCGTTAAGTTTTCTTTCTGATTTCATATTTTAAAATTTTAGAATACTAATATAAGAAAATAATCTAAATAAAATAAATAATTTATATATATATATTAATAATATAAAATATTGTAAACCAGTTTTTTATATATTATATTTTTATATTATATTATACGCTCCAATTAAGAGTTTAAATTATGAAAAATTAAGATTAGAAAGTTCGTATCCTAAACTAGTTAAAGAATATAAGAATAGCATGTAATAAATTAGTTTTTATTAAATTCTATTTACCCTAGTGCTCTTTCCAGTTGAATGTTTCCCAAAGTGCTTCCCAAACCTTCCAATCAAACCACCACTTTCGTTTCTTTGTATGCCATATCTTAAAAATAGCCCATAAAAAGTTTTATTATATTGATTTGTTTCTCCAACAAAATCATAACTACCCACAATTGCTCCAATTGCTAAATGTTCAGCTACCTGTGCCATTAAGGTTGTACTTATTTCAAACATGAGTGGAGTTGAGGATTTGAAAACATGCCCAGCTCCTAATGCTAATTCACTACTAAATATACCGATTTGGGTAGCGCAAAATGATGTTCTTAATTGAGCATAAGTTGTAGTATCTGAAAAAGAAAATCTACCATAAGATAATCCAATATCCATAGGACCATAAGTCTTACCTACTTCAAAATTTTGAATGAATTTCTCTCTATACTTACCAACCTCTACAGATATACCAATTGGGTTTAATCTAACATAATAAGGTGCTGAGGAAATAGTAGTATCATTGTTTTCAGATTGTGAAAATAATGAAATATTTAAAAGGTAAATACAAAGTAATAAAATTGATATTTTTTTCATAAATTTATTTTGTAAAATCAACTGGATACGTAAGTTTCTTTTTTAGATCTTGTAATGTAATTCTTGAAACAGCTTCAGTGACATCATTTTTAAAGATTAAAGAATGTAAAATTAGTCCTGTTTTCTTATTTATAACAACTTTCCAGCAATATTCTGGAATAGCAATTTTACCTTTTATTTTTCGTGTCCCATATATAGCTCCAACATAAATTCTTAACGGCCATTTTTTACTTTCATTTCTTATAGTAGTCTCCCATGTTTTCCATACGCCTCTATTTAATTTTGGATCTTGTGGAAAAACATTATATAAACTAAATGTTAATTTTTGAAAATCACTATTATATGCAAAATCTTCAGCATTTACTAAATGCCCTTTATCAAAACCAGATTTTGCAAAATCTTTATTTTTTGCAGTACCAAATTCTTCTTTAAATCTTAAATTTTTTCTTGAATTATCACCTCCACCATTGTACAAATCATATACTACATATAAAGGACCCTTTAAAGAATATGAAAAATATGATCTATAAATTTTTTTATCTATTACTTTGTCAATATTCTGGCCTATTAAATGATAGGAGGTAATTAGGTAAAGAAATAAGATATATTTTTTCATAGGAAGTATTATTTTGGGGGGACAAAAGAGTTTATTTAATTACATATTTTAATATTCAACTAAATTACTAAAGTATTATAGTGTCTTATTTTTAACTTTTAAATTATAATATATCCAAGTTCCCTTAGTGCCTAAAAATACGCAGGCTATAACACTTATAAGCCATGAAATTTCTGCTGGAGCAATATATATAATAATTAATAAGCAAATAGCTGATAAGTAAGCTCCTTTAAATAGAAGCCAAAATGCACCAAATAAGAATGAGTACCAATTCCATTTACCTTGATAAGTTTCATTCGAATCTATGATTTTTGTAAATTCTTCTTGATAGTAAATATCAAGATTACTTAAATTAGGATTGTTTTGCATAAAATTTAAAATTAAATTATTAATTATGAGTTTTAGTTCGAATAATAGATTTATTCGAAAGTGATTTCTACTCTTCTATTTTTTTGTTTATTTTCTTTACTATTATTAATAGCTACAGGCATCAATTTGCCCTTCCCATCAATAAGAATAGTACAGTTTGTGATATCATTTATAATTAACTCTTGGATTGTTTTCGCTCTATTAAGTGATAATTCTAAATTATGCACATCTGTCCCGTCAGAATCTGTATAACCAATTATAGATATTTTCTTTGGATTATTAACTTTGATAAAATCAATAATTTTATCTTTTAATTTTTGTTCATTTGTCTTCAATTTATAACTGTCAAATGAAAATAAGATATCAGGCAAAACAATTGCAACATTATTTTTTCTTACAATATAAATATCTGTTTGCTCATCTTGTTTAAATGAGGCTGTTTGTAGACCAAAAACTGAATACCCTGATCTAAAATTTGTTTCAAATACAAAACCTGTTCCATCACGCCCCTTTTTAGTAGGAATGAAACCAAGTTTATTTGCTTTTGAAAAATACATGTTTCCATTCGAGTCCTCTTTATAACCCCATTCATCAGTATCACTATTAAGTCCTTGAGTCTCAAAAGGCCCCTCCCAATGTTCCCAATCCTGTCTATTTTTACGTTTATAATAATAAATATCTAAGTCTTTTTTGCCTGTTTTATAGCCATTCGAGCTTAAGTATAGCCTTAACCCGTCATTCGAAAGAAATGGACTTCTTTCGGTGTATGGTGAGTTAATTAGCTTTCCTAAATTCTTAGGATTAGACCAGCTATCGCCATCTTTAAAACTTACATAAATATCAGTATTCCCCCAATAACTATCATTCCACATCCACCCCTTTTTATGATAATCCCCTATGTGGCCTGGTCTATCCGAAACAAATAAAAAAGTATTTGCATCTTCAGTCATAAAACCATCAGCTTCTGTATAAATTGAATTAATTGGCTCGTCAAAATGAAAAAGATTGTAATTATTATTTTTTTTAGCCATAAAGATGTCAGTTGTTGCTGAGCCATTTGAAGAACTTATCGGCCCCATGTTTTCTTGATAATTACCAGTAATAATTAAATTACCATTTAACATTAATTGCGAAACCGTTTCATGAAAATTAGTATTGATTTTCTCAATTGGCTTCGCATCTTCCCAAATCCCATTTTTTAACTCTGAAATAAAAACATCCTCTCCGCCAAATTTTCTTGTTTTTGTAAAATCAATTTTATTTTCAAAATATCCAGTTCTATCCATTGCAGAAAATATTATAAGATCTCCATTAATAGATGGACATGGTAAATATTCTGAAGCACTAGTATTAATATCATGTGAAAGTTTTGTAGGATGTACAGATTCCCTGTCCATATTTATTCCAAAATTAACTTTTTCATTGACGTTATCCTTACTATCACCAATAGAAAAAATATTAGCAGATATATTACCTGAATTAACACTTTCAGAATATTGACAAGAGATAAGGATAGAAGAAATTAAGATTACATACAATTTTCTCACTGTCTATTTTTTAATGGTACAAAATAAAATCCCCATTCAAGAATGGGGATTTTTATATAGTCTAATGGAGGAAGAATAAATTATTCTTTTACATATAATGATTTCATCAAAACTTCATCTAGAAAACACATTCCCTCGAATAAGAATGGTGAACTAGAGAATCTAAAGTCGGAGTCATTTTTTGTTTTTTGTCTAATTTGGTTATTGGCAACCCAATCCTCATCTGATTTTACATAGTTCTCTAGGTTAATTTCAACAAATTTATTTGCTTTTTCCACAAGTTTAGAATGATCAAACAACTCCCATTCGCTAACTAATTTTACATAAACTTTTAAAAACTCGTCAAATCTTTGCAGCCCAGTTAGGTTTTCTGCAGTAGGAAGTATTTCTGGGAAATGTAGTTTTTCACCTAGTTCGAAGATTAATTTATTTTCCATTTTAGCGTCCCATTCCATCGTAACAGGAGAAGCATTGTTTTCATCATAGGTATAACCAAATTCTCCTAATATTTCAAAATCAGCGAAATCTGATTTTGAAACCAACCCACGAGGACAAGCTAGACCTAAAGAAACTTCATTTTTAAGGTTTTCTTTCTTAACTGTATAATTTAAATATTTCAAAACACTTGTCTTCCCTTTTGCCTTAGCTAGAGGGAAATCATATATTTCCAATCCTTTTTCGAAACATTCTTTATAAAAATTATCGGCAGTCTCTTTGCCTAGTGCTGTTGGTAACCAATCAAACAGTTTTCCGCCTTTACCAAATGTTGAAACATGAAGATTAAACCCTTTTGCTAAGTTTAACTGAGGCTTCCCGCTTTCTGCGTCTTTTTTAATAATGGATGCAGTTAATTGTGCAGCATGGAATAACAATAAACCACAAACATAAGTAGCCACAGCTATCAATCCCCTAGTTTCATCTCTATTTAGTTCTTCATTTTCAGGATCCCATAATTCTGAATAAAATGCTCTTTCTAAATCACTATTATTTTCAAGTGATTCAAACAATTGGTTCGTGTAATATGCTGAAGTTTCGTCATTCAAATTTTCTAAACCTAGAATACTAATTTTTTCTCTTCTAACAAAATGGGCAATACATTTTTGTATACTTTTTGATGCCCCAATAGCTTTTGAAATTCTATCGCCAGCAATTTTTACCGAAGACTGCTTTAAAAGTAGTGCCCTTTTATCTCCAGGGTCATTTGTAAGTAATAGTAGATCGGAAGTAACTCCACCAATATCAATACCTAAAAATATTGAATCAGATTGAAGTCCAATTCCTCCCATTGTAAGCGCATAGTTACATACTGCCTCACTTTCACTTAATGCAAGTCCATAAGAGTTAGACTGCCCAGTAATTTTTGCTGTCTTTGGCTTTGCACCATTAATAGGATTGACATTTTTTATAACTTCTTCATAAATTCCCTCATATGTTCTTCTAAGATCTTTCGGCATTGCATGCGGATAAGACCACATTACTTCATTAGGTTTTTTACCCATTGTAAATAATTCAGCACATACACATAACCAAACATTCTTTAAGTAGGCTTTTTTGTTTACAAGATATTTATCTTCTCTTTTCCATTTTAGATCATATATTACTTTTGTTTCTTCGTCATCAATTTTTAAATCTAATGCAGATCGATCCCCCCCAGTGATAGGAATATTTCTTTCTTGTAAAGTTACACCCCCACTAATTGCTTGAGACTGTTGTAATTCATAATCAGATAATCTTAATGTATTATGTAATACAAGTGCTGATCTTAAAGCATTTGATTGTAAGTCATTTTGAAAAAAGAATACCTGATTTGTTGTTGCATAAACTGAATTATCATTCTTCTCACAACCCAAAACGAATACCCTTCTTGGTTGTATTTTTAATGACGATATCGTATTGGTTCTATCAACCATCGAAATCGAAGTATTTGTGGACCCAAAGTCTATAGATACTTGCGCTGATTCTAACTCCCTTCTATCAAAAGAATGATTTCTTAAAGAACTAGCAGAATTAGCAGTGTGGGATATTAAAATATAACCACAACAATAATCATTAAGCTGCTCGCTACTTGTTCTCAACTCAACTCCAAGAAATGGAACATTTGATTTGAATATTTCGTACTTTATTTTTTTCTCTTTTAATTTTTCAAAATTATGCTCAACTATACAAGATGCTTTACTGTTTTTATCTTCAGTTAAGTAATAAAGATTGTCATCACTTGTAAATTTCAAAGCTTCTAAATTATTTTCATCAGCTACCAATGGAATTGACTTAATACCTTTGCCTTCATGAGGTATTTCAGAATACAAGTAATACTCAGTCCAGTTGTTTGCGTAAAAATTAGGCCATAGAATAATATTAGTATCTACAGGATTTTTAGCATTTGAAACAGGATACTTTTTTGAAAAATACGTGTCAAACCCAGAAATTTCTAGTTTTAAAGTAACATCTAACTCAGTTTTTTCAACGTCATACTTCGCTGTTAATATTTTATCATATTTTAGTCCAGCTTGACCCTTTCCTAGAATATCCATTAATTGATTTTGAAACTCTTTTAAACCTAATGAACTAAATGGTAATGAGAAATAATAATTAGCTCCATCTGAACCTGAAGCACAAAGTGTAGAGGCAAGTTGATTTTCGTCTTCTTTTTCTTGCTTAATCATTAAAATTTGTGAAAGCTCTAATGGCAATAATAACTTATCCGGGTTAAATTCTGGCAGATCACCTGTCTCATTATTTATTAAATATCTACCATCTTTTGTTCTATATATTTTTACATCAATGTCAAAAAGTTTATCAAATGGAGTGTAATTTTTAAACTTGTCTGAAAAGTCTAAAATACCCGATTTCTTTTCATTGAAGTCCTTATTTATTTCAACAAGTTTAGCCTTGACTTCAGTTTGAAAATCTCTCAAAAAAGAATGAACTGTAATTATATTGAACTCAGGACTCTTAAATTCTTTCTCAAAATTATTTACGTTTTCTCTAAGCTTTGTTAGATAATGGAATATTTTTTCAAGCTCTACAGCCTGTAAATAGTTAGAGGGATTTCGTAATCTTTTCTTGACAAAGAAAGGAATATCTGCTTCGTTAAGATTATAATTTGCTGCAGGATACAATAATGTCATAGGATTTGAACCTGCAAATACAGTATCATCTATAGAAATTAATAAAAGATAAGGGCTTTGTTCAGCAATATTTTTATCTTTAGTATTATTAATTGGCTTCCAGAATTTTTCTTGTTCAAAAAGCATATTTCCAAATGCACCAGATATTTCGTAAATGTTTTTCACATTTTTTAAGACCATTTCACCTGATAGTTCATTGTATTTTAAATCATCTGAATATTGTAAATCAACTTTTTCAACCTTAATTCGGCTTGAATACAATGCCATACAGGCAATTACACCTTTATATTCATCTTGAATTGCTCCGTATAAAAAATCCATTCCTTTTAGGTTAACTTTCTCCACTTTTTTTGCTTCAGTAACAAAAGGGTAACCAATTGCATTCTTAGTCATATAAGCCCTTACCCATGGCGAAGGAACACCTTTAATAATACTATACACATCGCCACTTTCAACATCTAAAGAAGAAAGTTCAAGTGAATTTACATAATTATTAACTTGAGTAAATGAATGCCATGAATCATCTGATTTAGGAACTCCTTTTGACAAACTACCATTTTTTGCTAAAATGGGAACTCTATTTGATGAAGTATTAGCCATTGTGTAATTTTTTTAATTAAAGTGTGTCTTCTTTACTATTATAAGAATCTAATGTAAATGAGTTAAAAGTTTTTCTCAAAGCTTCAAGCATATCACCAATATCGCCTCCAACTTCATTCCCGTTAATTTTCTTAAACATTTTTATAAATTTATCTTCAGCATTCTTTTTGCCATTTAGTTCTAAATATGGGATAAACCAGTCTTGTGTACTATATTGAAAATAATTACTATCTATACCTAAAAATTCCTTATTCTTTACCCCAACACTTAATTCTAATGTGCTAAATACTTGTGAAAACCACCCAGGAACTAAATCCTTACCGCCTTCTTTTGGATAAGCTGAGAAATAATTAATAAAATATGATAGTGTTTGCGACATTTCATCCGTAATAATATATTCAGAATTATATAATTTAAGATCGTCAGCTAAGTAAGAGATATTACCATCGTATTCTGCCCTTAAAAGTTTTGCTAAAGAGTAAAAAGATATAAGATTTTTTCTAACTTCTTCATGATATGGTATTAGGTTTACATCACTTGCGTCGCTTTTCTTAAACAATATATCATCAGCCTCAACAACTAATCTATCTTCAAATTCTAGTAATGATTTATACTGAAATTGAGTTGTTGGGATATTTTTTAATTCTTCTTTATCAGTAAAAGTTGGGCTGAAGAAATGGTGTACAGCAGAGGCCGCAAAAACCTCTAAAATATGCGCGGGGTTTTCTTGAAGTTTTCCACCAGTAGTAGTTCCAGCAACATTACTTGTATCTTGAGCTTGTAATACTGTCGATTTATATTTTTCTAGGTCTACATCCGCTTTCGGCCAACCTAAGAGATAAAGTCTTTTATACGTTTTAGAAATAGTAAAGTCATTTACATAAAAATTAAGCGCAGCAGCACTATTATGACTAAAGAATTGACTATCAGCGATAACTTTTTCGTCTCTTTTTTGAGTATCTGTAGGTGAGCTAAATTTAAAATAATTTGAAAGTACAACACCAGAATAATATATCTTATCTGGATTGATATTTCCGCCAGTTATAATTTTAGCGCAATCAGAAATTGCAACCGGTATGATAGGTATAGCTGATGCTCCAGTACCTCCGAAAGATGAGCCAAATGAGAAAACTCTAGCTTCTGACTCATTTGCAGTTGATATGTCTTTAATGAATTTATATAACTGACTTGAATTTTGATAAACTGGATTTGAAGTAGCTTTTTTTATCTCTTCAACAAAAGCATGATACATCAAATATGAACCAAGATGAGTTTGAGCTCTATAGCCATGAGATAAGTTAAACTCTTGTGCTGCATCTTCATAAAAGATATTAGCAAGTTTATGGTTGATGTCAGACTCACCTCTTTCTAATTGTGATAATATCACAAAATTTCTTCTGTCGTCTTTTGAGTAATCTGGTACAAATACTGACAATTCAATATCGCAACTAAAGTATTCACTACTCCCAATTGAATCCCTAATTTTTCTATAAGACTGAATTAAGTTTTCAGCATTACGCTTATCTTTATTTTCCTCATCTGTATCCATTAACAGCACATGAACTTTTCCTAACTCCTTATACATACCTATTGCACATAAGTTTACAAAGGCTTGTAAACATCTCATTCCTGTTCCACCCGCTGCAATTAAAAAATTATTATTTGCCATCTTATATTATTTTAAAATAATCCAAATTTT
>Ga0209443_1002167_pt1 | contig 11730 bp, 9 predicted proteins | sample LauGreBMM110DCMD_2_FD_187571 | JGI IMG/M metagenome (GOLD analysis project Ga0209443, IMG submission 187571) | Freshwater lake microbial communities from Lake Michigan, USA - Su13.BD.MM110.DCMD (SPAdes) (version 2) | ecosystem: Environmental > Aquatic > Freshwater > Lake | place: Lake Michigan... | reverse complement strand
TATGAATATCATTAATGGGTATTTTATATATAGATTTCATAAGTTTATCTATTGGTAATTTTTTATTATTATTATTATAAATATTTATAAATGTATCAATAATCTTAGGAAATGAATAAGTATCATCTATTATTGTATCAAGATTTAATACAAAGTAATTAGTTTCTTTATCAATATATGATTCAACAAATGATTTAAATTCAATACCTTTATATGTTTCTTGTTGTTTTATTAATGTTTCATAATAATTTTTTTTAATATCAGTATGATTTGTTGTATTAATAGTATCAAATGGAAATTTTGTAAATAGTATGTTATGCCAGAAAAGTTTAATACTATTTAAAATATTATCGATATTAATAGTTTTTTCAAATGATTGAATTTCTTTAACATATTTATAAATATTATCAAATAATATGTTAACTTTTGTTAAATCTTGTTCTTTTTTAAGAATAATTTCTTCAATAATATTAACTTTATTTAATAATATTGTTGAAGAAGTGTCAATACCTTTATTTATTTTATCAATTAAACCAGAATATCCTGTATTTTTTAATCTTTCATCAATATTAATTAAATCTTTAAGAATTTTAACTAATTCATTTATTGATGAGTTAGTTTTTAGTTCTTTCCATTTTATTTTTCCTAATTCATTAATACCCAGTCTATCAATATATTTCTGATCTAACGAATGACCTTCTGTTAATAAACGATATACATAAGTATCTTCAGCGGAATATTTAATAATATCATAGTTAATAATACTTAATTCATTTTTTAGTGTTTTAATAATTTGTTCATACATTTCTTCTAATTCAGGTTCATCCATTTCCAAAATACCATTTTTATTTAATTCCATATTATCGCATTTATTACAAATTACTAATAATTTAATATCTTTGTTATATTTTTTTTTAATATCTAAAATATTATTTTTAATTAAATTTAAAATATCCATCTCGTCGCTTGTATTTAATGCACTTTGAATGTCAATTACAAATAAAATATAATCAAACTTATAAAAATTTTGATTAAGATATTCAAAATAAGTATTTTTTGTTTGACTGTCATTTAAACCGGGAATATCAAAAATAGCGACATTAATATTAGGAGGTAATTTAATAAAATTATTAATTGGTGGCACTTTATAAACTATTTCATAACAATCTTGAATAGTTAAAGCAGTTTTATTTTCTGTTTGTTCAATAATTTTTTTATTAATTTCTTCATTTTGTTTTCTAATTTCTTTTGCATAAGTTTTATTTTTTTGAATTTTTGGATCACATTGATATACTTGTGGAATCATTGTAGTTCTTTTAATTTTCATATCACTATATGTATCACAAAATAATGAATTTAACAATGTAGATTTACCAGAAGATACACAACCAATAATTCCAAAATTTATAGTTGGTTGTATAATATTAAAAGCATTTGTTGGTGTTGTCATTGTGTTTTTATACTTAATATATAATATTATTTATTTTAATAATAAAAGTATCAATTTTTTACATTATATAATTATTGTAATTTTTATATAAACATTGTGTACTGTAAATGTAAATAGGTATTTTAGGTATTTTAATTATTGATTGAAATTTATATTTACTAATATCATATTCATTGTTTTTTAAACATATTAGAATATCTTTATTAGAAAAAAAACCAATATTTTGCATATCTTTAATAAAAGTTATAAAATCAAAATCAATATCTAATATTCTACTTTCACAAAAAAATTCTAATGATTTTGTTTTCAAATCAATATATTTAAAATCATAAATATAGTTAGTATTTTCTATTAATTCTTTTAAGTTGTTATTAATGTTTATAGAAATTTCTTTATTATTATAACATAGCTCGTCTTTTGACGTCCATTCTATTTTAATTTTATAATTATCTTTAATAGGTATTTTAGTTTCTGATTGAAAATTATATTTAAAAATTATTTCTTCTGATTTATTATTGTTTATTTTTATTAAATTTATGGTATTAGATTCACTAGAACTAAAACCAAAATATTTCATACGTTTAATAAAAATTTGAAAATTATCCTCTGATATTTCAATACTACGTTTACACATAAATTCTAATGATGATTTTGTTGTAAAACTTTCAAAATCAAACGCAGATATTTCATTACCACATTTACATATAAAATTTAATGGTTTTTTTGTAACATTTAATAATTGTTTCTGTAATAATGCTTTTTTAATAGTAGTAGTATTATTTATTATTTTTTTATGTAATATTAATGCTTTTTCAATAATGGTATTATCTATTAATTTTTTTAAATTTTGTTTGTTAGGATTTTTTTTAGAAATTTCTTCATTATTATAAAATAATAGATGGTTAGTAGAAATGTCTTCATTATTACAAAATAAATGTTTATTAGAACTGTCTTCGTTATTATAACATAGAATGTCTTCTGTTTTACACAATATTTTAATTTTATAATTATACATAATATTAATTATAAAATTTGTGTCTTTAAACAATTATTCAAGTAAAAATTTTTTATATAATAAATATATAATATATAATATATTAAATGTTATGGAGTACTATTTTAACCAATTGGGAAAAAGGTATTATTTTAAAATATCCAAAAAATATAAAAGGTAAATTTCAATGGAATACAAGTGTATTAAAAAATGATGGCAATGTACCATTCAAACAAAAATTTAGAACTCACGAACAACTACCAGAAATTGAAAATAAAAAAGATTTTCAAGAACATATAAAAAATTCACAAAATGAATATGTTATTTCTTTTCCAAATTTAAGTAAGGATACTATGTTAGTAATTCCAATGCCTGTTAGTGGTAAAAATTATGCTACATTAAAAGATTTTATTGATAATGCACCTGAAATACAACAACAAGAATTTTGGAAACACGTAGCAGAAGTTGCTAAAAAATGTATGAAGAAAAATGGTAAAGTATGGATAAGTGTGAATGGTTTAGGAGTTGCTTATACACACGTAAGAATATCAACTATTCCAAAATATTATTTTGATAATGAACTTAAAAATGAATAAAGATACTTTCAATAAAGCAATAAAAAAAGTGTTAATAGAATGCATTAGGATATACTATTTTTGTAACTTATGATTTGTCTGTGAATTATTAAGAATTATGGAGAAATATTTAACATATTACATATGTTATTATAAATTTTTAAATCTTCATCACCTACTATTTCATTATCTTTAAATTTATTTATATAAGTATTAATAACTTCTTTGAATTTTTTTACTTCTACACTTTTTTTACGATAACTATGTACTATTGATGAAAGTGGTAATTCTTCTGCTTTTGTTTTTATTCTTTCTGTAATTGTCTTTTCTACTTCTGTCTTTTTTATTAGTGGTCTTTCTGTTGTTACTTTTTCTGCTTCTGCTTCTACTTTTTTTATTACTGTCTTTTCTGCTAGCGCTTTTTTTTCTTCTATTTCTGTCTTTTTTATTGGTGGTCTTTCTGTTGCTACTTTTTCGATTACTGTTTTTTCTGCTAGCGCTCTTTTTTCTTCTACTTCTACTTTTTTAACTGGTGTCTTTTCAGCTGGTGTTTTTTCTGCTGGTGTTTTTTCTGCTGGTGTTTTTTCTGCTGGTGTCTTTTCTGCTGGTGTCTTTTTTAGTGCTGTCTTTTCAGCTGCTGCTTTTTCAACTGCTGCTTTTTCAGCCGCTGCTTTTTCAGCCGCTGCTTTTTCAGCCTCTCTTTCCTTGAGTCTAGTAGGAAAAGGAACGTGTGTAATATCAAGACCTGTTTCTTTTATAGTGTTATATTTTCTTTCGGCTGATGCAGTACTTGAATCATATCCGTGTTCTTTTTGCATAAAATCAATTGTTTCTATTACTACATTACACAGTTTATTTTCCTTATTAAGTTTTATAAGTTTATTTACAGTCATTCCCAACTCTTTTCCTATTTTTTTAGAATAAATCTCTAATTCTAAATATACTGAGTTAAATGATCCATTTCTTGATTTACAAAAATACGAACCGTGTTGTCTACCTCGTTTATATAAAAATACTTCTCCCATAGTTAGTAATTCAAATTTATTTTTACAAAACTGTGTTTCTGTTCCTGTTATTGTCATTATTTCTTCTATTTGGTTACATTCTATTAAACATTCAGGATACCAATTTTTATAAGCTTTTAGTTTATTTATTTCTGTTATTTGTTTTATTTCAGACCATGTTGGTTTATTATCTTTAAATTTGCATTGATAATATTTTGTTTTACTTTTTATAATTACTTCCATATGATATTCTTCGTTATTACTGTCATTTTTCTTAGCGTATAGTTTTGTAGTAGTATTAAAAGGTTTACAATATTCATTATCAAATGGTGATATATTACTATCATCAATTATTTGTTCACCATTTAATTTTACAACAATCTTTCTTTTTTTTATAATTTTGCCATATGTCTTTATAATAGCTTCTTTTATATCTTTTTCATTAATTATGATTCCATCAACCATTTCTTCAAGTATAATAGAAGAACCACATGTTAATTTGTGTTCTTCTGTATATTCAGATTGACTTATAATCTTTTCATCATAGTTATATGATTCATTAGCATCTATGATATTTGACATTTTTTCTATGTTAAATACTATCTTAAAATATTCACCACCTGATCTTGTATAAATAGTAATTTTATCAGAGAGAGCAATAAATGCTTCTTTTAAACCGGCACCAAATTCAGAAATAGATTCGTCATCATCATGTGATGGACTATTATAACCATAATTAAATGGATTTTTATCATTGTCTTCTTTGAGATTTTGAAAACCAGTTTGAGTATTATCTGTAATTTGTATTTGTAAAATTTTATTACTTAATGGTTTATATTTGATAATAATGTCAATAGAAGTAGCATTTAATATAGGATAATCTAAAAATTCTCCCATAGCAACAATTATAGTATATCCTTTTTGTCTAGCATGTTTAACTTCAGTTTTAAAATGTTTGGCACCTGGACGTCCTTTTTTTCTTTCTATAGTAGTTGTCATAAATTATAAATTATATTAAAATTAAATAATTTAATAATTTGATTTCAATTTTTCTTATAACAAGAAATATAAGATTCAAAATATCATTTATATAAAAATATTTAGATCCGGATTGTTTTCTTTAATTTGATTTATAATTTCTTCACGACCATTATAAATTGCAAATTTTAATTCTTCTTTTTTAACATCCTTATAATCTTTTTCATTTGATATTTTTTCTAAAAAATTTTGAATATGATTAGAAGTAAATGGTGTTATTTTATCTTTATAATCTTCATAAAAATTTTCAATATCAGCTATTCGATTATCTATAATTGAATCTAACAATTCTATTTTTGATACAGCTATAAATTTTTTACAAGTATCATCATATTTATAAGCTACATTATTTTGTAAATTAGTAATATACATACTTTTATATTGTTTATATTTATTATTAGGATTAACGTGAACCATCTTAACCATTTCAATAACTGAATTAGAATGTTTATTTAATAAACCAATTTTTTCATTTTCAGATAATACTTTATTAAAATCTTCGTAACCAAGTTGAACAATAAAATTATTATTGATAATACCATTATTATTCATATTTAATTGATTATTAATTTTTTGTAATGTTTTAGGATGTATTTTCATTGATTTTTGTATAAGTTCTTTTAATTCTTCAATTTGTTTTTCTAATTTTTCATTTTGTTTTTTTATTTCATAAATTTCAGTTGAATTAATATTAATAGCTAATTTACATTTTTTTTCGTGTTTCCATCTATACATTCTATCACAAAATTGTTTATTACAATATTTACATATGTTATTTGTTTTGATTATTTCATTATTATCTATTTTTTTTTGTAGTGTTTTACTACCACATTTACTACTACATTTTTTTTTATCATTTACTACATCAATACTACAATTTACTACATTATTATTATGGTATTTTTTGATGTGTAACCATCTACTTTTATATGACGCATAAAACTTATTACACACATTGCATCTATACTCTGTTCTATCTTCCATTATTATATATATATTTTAGATTTTATTTGCTTATATATTTTTTTATTTTATTCTATTAAAATAGATATCTATCTTTTTTGAGAGAGAGAGATAGAAAAATAAAAAATGGAGAATTATAAATTATTATATATATTATTTTAATGAATTGTTTTGTAACAATATTAAATAAAATTACAAAATCAAGATTGAATAAAATAATTGTAAATGGTGAATTATTACGCAGACTTACTAAATATGATATTATTTGTTATATGAAAAATGACGTATTATCACAATATTATGAAAAATACATTGGAAAATACTATAAAATTTTATATGTTGATGAATTCAATAAAAGTTTACTTAAATTAAAATATGATAATGTGTGCTATTTTAATAATGTGTTATTAAATAACAATATAATTAATATATTTAATCATCCTAATGCATATATAAATAAAAATTTATTTATATTTAATTCAAAAAATAAATATATAACAATTGAAGATACATTTACAAAACAAAAAAAAACATATAAAAAGGGTACTGAATTAGTTAAATTTTTCATACCAAAATTAAATAAGAAATTTGCGGTTGTAACATTATTAATGTTAGGAGATAATTATTTACCTGGTATTTTATCGATGGCGTATTCAATACAATTAGTCCATCCAGAATTTAGAAAAGAAATAGATTTAGTATGTTTAGTTACACCTGATATTTCTCAAGAAGCTATAAATGATATTATGAAATATTATGATAAAGTGATTAAGATAGATTACATTCAAATCCCTTTTAAAAATATTAGACACTCTAAAGAACATATTCAACAATCATATTCTAAAAGTTTTACAAAATTACATGTATTTAACTTGATACAATATGAAAAAGTAATAATGATAGATGCTGATATGTTAGTTATTAAACCAGACTTTTTCAGTTTATTTTCTCTAGATACACCAGCTGGTTGTTTTTTTGGATGTATGTATCCATTCTTAGATGAAAAAACAACAAATGTTTATAATTCTACGTATGTTAAGGATTTGAAACACGGTCATTTAATTGAAAAAAGATTATATGATATCAATTGTTACGATTTTTCTAAAAAATATAATATATATCAAAACAAAAATATGAATGTTGAATCAAGTATTTTTTTGATAAAACCAAATATTGTTGATTATAATAATTTAAAAAAAATATTATTTAATTCAAAAAAATTTGCATATGGTTGTGAATCAGATTTGATTTCTAAATATTACAAGTATAAATGGCATCATATTGATATTATATTTTTAGCACGTAGAGTTGATCCTAATAAAAATAAAGATGTAGTTGTTTTAGATTTTTATGGTGAAAACGGTAAACCATGGTCAATTGCAAAATATACTGATGATAAACAGTTTAATTATTGGTTAGATAAATATAAAGAATATTATAAAAAAAATTTTAAGAATAATTGTCACCATAAATTAATTCATGATTTATATAATAAATTAAATTAAATTCAATAGCATAAAAATAACTAAAAATCATTTATTTATTATATAATAATGTCTATGTAGATATTTCAGGACGATAACAAAGAATATAGTGATAAAGATAATTAATATTGTAAACATCAAAACTATAATTTAGATACATATAAATATAACAAATTATAACAATATAGAAAGCATTAGAAAAACTATATAGTAGCCATAAATTCATGATCTATATAGTAAATTAAAAAATATTATAATATAATGAGTACCAAACTATGCAAATTAACATATATCAATAAAAAATTAAAACCGATGAAAAATCAAGTAATTATAAGTTGTTCTATATTTAAATTACATGATATGTATAGAGATGCGTCTACATATATAAATGGATTAAAAATGATAATAAAATATGTAAATAGAAAATCATTATTATTTCTTATAGTTTATTATGATCATTCAATTGAAAATGATAAAGATTTTAATATTTTACTTTCTATGTACAGTGATACTATACAATTTGTAAAATATTATTGTGAATCATTTATTGGAGATAATAGTCTTCATATAGGTGTATTTGGAACGTTTATGAGATTTTTACCATTATTTGATGAAAATTTAAAAAATCATTTAAGATTTATTACAGATATAGATTACAATAAACGAGAAATTAAATTTTATTTAAAATATTGTTTAAAAAAAATTATGAAAACAAATAATAATATAACTTTACAACAAGAAATAGGTTATGAACGGCAATATGCAAATAAATTTTTTAATAAAACAATTAATGGGACAGTTTATGCAGGAATATATATTAAAAATATTCATGCACCCATACAATTATTTGAAAATAGTTTAAAAAAAATAAGAAATAACAATTATGAATTAGTAAAGATGATAAACGAAATAATACGTAAAACAAAAAATAATAGGAATATTAAAAAATTTACCAAAACAAATGCCAAAGCAGATGGTTCGTTCATATATGGTATAGATGAATGGTTCATTAATTGTGAATATTTACCTTATATCTTTAAAAATGAAAAAGTTATAAATATTATTTATAAAGGAGATCCTTTAGATAGGTATCCTATTAATATGTTTTATAAAAATTCAAATTTATCAAAAATTTATAATAAAATGTATGTTAAAAATTTATATGAATTATCAACAAAATTTAGTTTTTGGAAAATAAAAACTATTAAAGATTACGAAAAATTATTAAAAAATATTAAAGTTTTTTATAATTATATTGTTAATAGTAATATTCGACTAACTGATAAAATATGGTTATCTAATTTACAAAAACACATTGGATATAAATTTATATTTTATTATATATTTGATGATCAAAAAACAACAAAAGAATTATATAAATATGTAATGGATAATTTTGAAATTAAAGAATTAACTATTAAATAATATTACTATTAAATATTTTGGATTATATTTTTAATTTATTTGCTTATACATTTATTATTTTATCCTATTTATTTTTGAGATCTTTAATAAAAAAAATTGAAAATTATAAATTATAATAATTATTTCTAAACAAATAAATTAAGAAATGAACAGGTCAAATAATATATCTTTAGATAAACTAAATTATGATTTATTATATATGATTTTTAGTTTATCACATATAGAATCTATTCTGGAATTACTTGAAGTAAATAAGCAATGTAAATCTATTGCATTAAATATATTAAAAACACTAAAAAATATAAATTTTTTAAATAATACATTAACTATGACAAAATTTTATACATTAGCTAAGTTATTTATAAATAATATTAATAAACTTGATCTTTCAAATAATAAAATAAATAGTAACAGATTTGTTGTATTAACAGAAACTTTAAAAACAAATATATCACTATTAGAACTAAACCTTTCTAATAATAATATTGGTAATAATGGAGCTAAAACATTAGCAGAAGCATTAAAAAAAAATACAAATTTAATAATACTTCAGCTTCATACTAATAATATTAATGATAATGGAACCATAGTATTATCAGAAGCTTTAATAATAAATAATTCACTTACAAAACTAGACCTTTCTAAAAATAATATTGGTGATGTTGGTGCTATAGCAATAATGGATGTTTTAAAAAAAAATACAAAATTAAAAGAACTTTATATATTTTTAAATAATATTAGTGATGTTGGAGGCAAAGCATTATTAGGAGCATTAAAACAAAATAGCATATTAAAAACACTTAATCTTTCTGGAAATAAAATTGGTGTTGATGGAATAAAAGAAATTACAGAAGTCTTGGTAACAAATAACACATTAACAGAACTTGGGCTTTCTAAGAATAATATATGCAGTGAAGGAGTCATTGCAATAGTAGATGCCTTCAAACAAAATATAACACTAACAAAACTTTACCTTAATGATATCGGTTATTATAGAGCCATAACAATAGCAATTGTATCATCTTTAATAAAAAATACAACACTGACAGTACTTGACCTTAATAGTAATAACATTGGTTATTCGGAAGCTATAGCAATAACAGAAGGCTTAAAAACAAATACATCACTAACAGAATTTAATCTTAATGACAATAATATTGGTTATCAAGGAGCTATATCAATAGCAGAAGCATTGTATATAAATACAAAATTAAAAGAATTTAATCTTAATAATAATAATATAGGTTATCAAGGAGCTATAGCAATAATGAAAGCCTTGATAAATAATACAACACTTACAACACTGGACCTTTCTAAGAATAAAATTGGTGATAATAAAATAATAACAGAATCATTTATACAAAATACAACACTAACAAAGCTTAGTCTCGCCCTTAATAAAATAGGTGTTGTAGGAGCCAAAGCAATAGCAAAAGCATTTGAAAAAAATACAACATTACGAACACTTGATATTAGTTGGAATCATATAAACAATGACGGAACAAAAGCAATAGCAGAACTTTTAATAAATATAAAACTTGATATACTTAACATATCTATGAATAATATTGGTGTTGAAGGAATAAAATCAATAACGAAAGCTTTAAAAGTAAATACAACGTTAAAAACACTTAATATTGAATTTAATGATATAGGTATTTTAGGTGCAAAAGCAATTGCAGATGCTTTTGAAATAAATACATCACTCGGAACAATTATGCTTGGTTGTTGTAATATAGGTGATGATGGTACAAAAATAATAAAAAAAGCTTTGATAAATAATAAATCATTGACAAGACTTTTTAGTAATGTTAGTATTAACTATAATGAAACAATATTTTTTATAAAACATATGATTGACAACATATAATCTTATAAGTAATTAGTGTAAATGTTACATAAATATTATATTTGTATATTGTTAAATTATTTATTTATTAAAAAAAATAAAAAATTGAAATTTTAATAAATTGTTAATTATAATAAATTATTACATAAACGATGCCAACAAAGACTATACGTCTAGATGAAGTAGCACCAGCACTTCCGGTTCCGTTAGTCGATATTATAAATATTGAATATAATAAAAAAAAATTATACAAATTACCATATTCAAGTAAATTACTTAATATATGTAATGAAATATCTAAACTTTTATATAATAAAGATTTTTCACAAGTTGTAGGAAAATCAGAAAATATTCTTAATAAGACAATTGAATCATATAAAAATATAAAATATATTATTATTATTCCAATTTGTACTGAAAAAATGAATAAATATGCTTTAGAAATACTTGAATATATTAGGAATATGGTAACTCATGCAAACAATCATAAAATTTTAATGAAAATTGAATATTTAGTTTAATAATAATTAAATTAAATTGTCTCATTTTAGTGAAAAATTTTTAATAAACTAATTTTTAAATAAAAATTAGTTTATTTTTATACCACCTATCCCTTTTTTTATATCATGCTATTATGTACCGTCATACTACACAACATAGTACTCAATTCTCAGACTTGGACAGAGACTTGTCGCTTTTAGCTTTTGCTTCAGCTTCAAGCTTATACATCTCGAGCATCACAATAAGTCGGGCATTAGGAATACGCGCCTTTGCTCCAGGTAAAAACCAAGGCAGAACCCAACCAAGAATCAAAAACGTCATATCATCCATAAGAGACATGGTTGTGGTTGTTGGTATATGGATATGATAAAACTTTTTCTATAGAAACAAATAAAGACTAAATTTTTCAATTTTTAATGTTTTCTTGAAAAAAATGTATAATACATG
>Ga0209443_1002162_pt1 | contig 11743 bp, 7 predicted proteins | sample LauGreBMM110DCMD_2_FD_187571 | JGI IMG/M metagenome (GOLD analysis project Ga0209443, IMG submission 187571) | Freshwater lake microbial communities from Lake Michigan, USA - Su13.BD.MM110.DCMD (SPAdes) (version 2) | ecosystem: Environmental > Aquatic > Freshwater > Lake | place: Lake Michigan... | reverse complement strand
ACGTTACAGACTCTGGTCATTGGAGCGGAACCGGAATCTTATTCCCCACAAATTATCCACTCATTGCGCCTGTGTTCCCGCGCAACCATAAAGCCTATGGCTCATTCATTTTCACTCCAACCTGGACTCTTGTTACGGCTTATTTTGACCTGACAAAGTGCCCAGATGCAAGTTCCAGTATCAAGAACCGGCCCCAGTCATACTATCTTGAGGCTGCTGCCTCGACCATGGCTATTCCCGCAAATCTTGTGGTGTATTGTGACGCCGAATCTCTTGACTCGTTGGTGGCCCTTCGGCCAGCATTCCTAGCAAAACACACCAAGTACATTGTCCGAGATTTTGAAAGCTTCAGCTTTGTCAATCAACACCGCTCTAAAATCGCTGAAAATCGTTTAAAATGCCCCTATAATTTTGACGATCGAAACACCCCGTCATACTACTTATTCTGCATGACTAGATACGCTATGCTTCAAGAAACAATAAGCGATGCCGGCGAGCCTTTCCCTGGCGCCTGTTGCGCGACTCACTTTGCCTGGATTAATATGGACATTGAGCGAATGGGCTACCTTAATGTCGCGGCCATTGAACGTTTTTTGACAGCTGAGCCCCGTGATCGCTTCTCTACTGTTTACATTGATTATATCCCAGAATCGTTAACAAAAATTGAGTCTTTGCCTGTGTACTTTAAATGGGGCCGTTGCAGTATGTGCTCTGGCTTCTTCACCGGATCGGCCTTTTACATGGCCAAGGTTTGCAGCCTTATTGAGGATAAGTTTTTGGAATGTCTAGCCTTGGGCTACGGGCACGCCGATGAGCAGCTTTATTCCCCGGTCTTTTTTGAAAACAGGAGCCTGTTTCATTTCTACTACGGTGACTACCAGAGCATGCTTACAAATTACACTGGAGTCCGAGTCGACGCAAGCACTATATTGCGCTTTTTAATTGCAAACTCATTTAATGCTGGAGATTTTAAAGTTGCTCACGACGCTTGCAGAGCACTTACCGACTCATCTGACGCCATCGCCCAGATTTCAAATGATGAGTTGGCTACACTAACATATTACTTCAATAGTTCTATTAAAAAATGAAAAAATTTATATTAATTTTAAATTTGTACCAAGAGACTAAGCAATTAAGATTTTAATTGACTTTTTTTAATAAAACCAATTAGGGTGGCAATGGGCTGTTGTGGAATGCGCCAAGGCGAAAGCGAAATCGAAAGCATTGAAAATGAAGCAATCTTTAACACTGAGCAGTATGAAAAAAAAAGACAGGAAGATATAAAAAATTATAAGTATTTTTTGCTACATTATTCGCTTGATAATTATGAAGTCGAAGATATTGAAAATTTTTAATTTTTAATTTTTATTCGCAATTTCCGTTGCCACATCCAGCAGCTTGTGTTAGTGTAAAATTCGGGTTATTCCAGTGCGCATCAAGATTGTTATTGTTTCCGTAGACATCTTTGATGTGATTCCATAGCGAAGATTCGGTATTCTGTGAGTTCCACTTGGCATCTGGCTGAGCAGAAAATGCGCCGACGTTCAACGTATTCCTACTATATTTAAGTCGCATTCCTGGGGTACATCGCGTCGTTTCCCACAGCCCAACTCTTGATGTTGAAGAATTAATAACGCGAGGATCATTGGCAAAGTCGGCGCATGCGATTGGCGCTTGATTGTACTTATCCTCGCCAGTGTTGCAACAATTAATTGTGACATCGGCCGAAGTGTTTTTTGTAAATTGACCTTCTCCAGTCCATGTACCAATTAGGTTGCCTACGTTCGTGAAATCAGTAACTATTTGGCAGGTTTCATGTGGACTTCTGCCCAAAGGAACAACAGGGTTTCCTTTTGCATCAAGCGAAAACACATTATAAAAATTTGAATTACATCCTTTAAAAATGCAATCCACACAAGCAATTCCTTTCGAATCAAGTCCATCAGCACAATTTGCTCGGTTAGTATACTTTTCAGAACAAGAACGAAAATCAGGCGAACACGTTTGAGTGCCAGTAGACATATCGCACGTTTGGTAGCTGTATGTGGTATTGTCTCCAGGAATAGCATCACTGCCGCAACATTGGCCATTCGGCTTGCCTGTCTTAGGATCTATACATGCCTGACCTTCCCAAAGCTCTGGAACTGGACAAGAATATGTTAACATTTTTTTTTTGTGTTTTTTATTTTTAATTAATTAATTAATTTTTGTGTTTATAAATAATTACTACAAACAAATCCTGAATTTGTAACAACACTGTCTTCCGGTCTTCCTCGGTAATCCATTGGGATCGTCATATCAGTAAATGCAGGATCGCACTTGATTCCCAAAGCCCAGGTTGCTGGGGCTGGTGCTGATCCAAGAGTCGTTGCCGAGCAATACTGTGCATCGGCAGTAACATCAGAACAGCCTTTTCCAAAACAGTTTAGTTCAAAACCTTCATTTGTATTGCCTTCCGTGCAGCTAGTATTATAAACTTTCGGATCTAGTGCAGTGCACATAAAGTCCGCGTACTGGCCGCCATTGTTTCCTGCCGTCCAGTTCAGCGGACAAGCCGATGCGCAGTATCCGTCGTACGTTGCCTTTGCCGCATCATTGCTTGAATCATCAATATTTGTCAATAAAAAGTGATTATTATAAGGATGCTTTTGAGCAGCGCACACATTTCCTTTGTTAAAGTCAGCCACTGTGTACTTTTGAGTAGTCAGAGCCTCGGAACACGTCCCGTCCTTGTTGCGCAAGTATCCGTCCGGCGTCGTCACGCACACATTGCCTTTACAGCAGGTTCCTGGGGCGCATGTCGTTGGACATGTGTCGTCGCATAAATCGCCACTCTTCCAAGCCGTGCAAGAAAATTGTCCATAGTCTATTGCTGAATAGGGGTTTTTCAAAACCACAATGCTAAGCGTAACCCCAGTTATTGACAAAGTAACGTCGGTATTACTGAACGCTGTAGTATTTGTAGCGTCGGTAGTGTAGTACTTTAGCTGTAACTCGGTTGCGGTCGGCAAATCCGGTTTAGCAAAATATTGAGTCCATTGCTGTTTTGAGTTGCTGAGCGTTACGGGCAGTGTCGGCACACTACTGCTAATGGATGCAACTGGCGATTTGGTATTACCAGGCGCGCCGATAAAAGTGTTGTTGACGTCTGTCAGCGTTGCAATTATCGTCATTGGAGTTTTGAAAGGTAACTTTGTTAGGTCAGTCGCAGCCCAGGTCGGGTCGCTAAATATTGCAGTGGAAACTCCCTCGTAAGGATTTCCATTGTCTGTTATTTTTAAGCCGGCTTGATCAACTACAAAGGAAGTATTTACCAGCATAAAAGCGGCGGTCTTTGAAACGGGAGAAGGGGGTTTTGATGGAAGACTGCTATTGTCCGACCGGAAAAGAATCAGAAAATATGTTGTCATATCAACTCCGCTCGGCACGGTAAACGTTAATATTGGGCACGATTCGGTGCTCTTTGATGGGCCAATGGTAACGGGCGTCGCATTGACCGGGCCAACGAGAGCCATATTGCTGGTTGATGCGTAGTCGCAGAGTGCTGCGACGTAGCTTGTCGAGTAGCCCCACGGTACATTACAAGGCGCTGTCGTTGAAATGGGTGTGAACGACGTAAATGTAAGACCAGACAATGGCGGTGGTCCGGTGTATAATAAATTTTGATTGTCCACAATTTGAATAATGCCTGGTGATTGTTGTGAAATAATTACCCCAGATAGTAAAGTAAAGGGCCCACTAGCCGCTGGTCCAGAAGACACAATTATGGGGTAATTGTTAATAGTATTATTTGCCCCAAGAGTTCCGGAGATTGTGACTATGGGCCCGTACTCGTTTAAACTCTTAGCTCCTTTGGCTGTTACCGATAGTGGACCAGGTGTTTTTCCGTCTGGAGTCGTTAGATTCACCTGATAAAATGTCTCAACTCGAAAAGGCAATTTTGCCTGGTCTTTACTCGTAAAATTGCCTGTAAATTGTAAATTTGAAACCGCCGGAGGACCATTGAATGGATTATTTGTGTCTTGGTAAGTTGTTGCTCCTGATTTAAAAGTTATTACCGCAACTCCTTCTTTATCATAGTCGCCAATTGGATCGGGAACATCTTTCGGCAAAGTTTTTTCGTCCTTTCCTTTCGTACGAAATACCAGAATATTATAATTTTCTTTAGGCACTATCGTAAATGTAGGGTTTGTTTCTGTGTCTGACTGCACCGCAACGACATTACTCATTTTTCCATGAAGGCTGGCACTGTAATCTGACTTTCCATCGTGAACGCCATTGCCAATTGTATCTATGTAGGCCACTGTGTATTTTGTGCAAATTCTCCAGGGGCTTTCGCTGTCTTTGAGTGCCTGAAGTTTTCCGTCTCCGAGAGTACCGTAGGCTGGAGTTTTTCCTGTGGGGTTGTTGTTGTTGCTACTTCCGCTGTTATAAAAAACTGTAAAATATACAATTACTGCTATTACCACAACAACTGCAACAATTATCAGCCCTTTTTTCCATTTTTCCATTTTTATTAAAAGTTTTTTTAAAATTTAATGTTTTTGTAATATTTTGTGAGCGCCTTATTTTATTTCTTTATTTTTACCAAAAGTCATTATTTTTAGTTATAAAATAAGAAAATTTTGTTTCTTTAGTTCTGTCGTCTGGTAATAATTTAATTTTTAGTCTATCTTTGTTGTAATTGACTCCTACTATAGTTTCCCATAATTTTAAAGAATTAACCTGTAAGTTTTTAATTTGCTTTTCTATTTTTATGCTGTTATACTTTTTTAATTTTTTTATATATCCACAAGAAGAAAAAAATATAATTTTAAATTTCTTGTCTGTAACATTATTAGTTATATTCTTAATAATTGTTTCATAGGTCTCAAATTTTTCAGTCGGTTTAATTTTAGTTCCACGACTGCTAGTTTCTAATGACGACTCTATCAATTCATTGAAGCGCTTTTTAAAAATAAATTCTGGTGCTTGGTTTCCAAAAAAATATTTAAAGAACCCCATAGTGCTAAAATTTCCTCTTCGCTGACTTTGCATTCGATTTTTTTTTTCTTTTTTCCAACGATATAACCCCCCTGTTGCAGATAAAATTCTGTTTGGTATTTCTCCGCCTGGCAAATAAAATTGGCACTTGCTTAACGCTGTCAAAATTTTTTTTTGTTCTAAATCTGTTCCCGAATACTTTCCGCTTAAAAAATCAATCATTTTAGTTATATCGACAAATAAAGGATTTAAAATTTCTTTAAACTGCATAAAAAAACAAAGTTCATCAATTAGTGCTGTTTCAATTACAATTGTCAGCGGAGGAACCGTAGTTACAACTGGTACTCCTGTACTATATTTTTCTATATCGTATTCTCCATGAGTACTAATATAGTAAAGATCAGCGAGTTCTATTCCTGGAAAATTTTCAAAAAACATTTTTATAAATAATTTTTTTTCATTTTGATTTTAAAATTAAAAAAAACAGTTTATACTTACTTTTTTTTTATATTAAGCAAAAAAAAATGTCTTTAATGCAGACAAGTCGTGTTTTTTGTAATTTTAATTTTTAGTTGTAAATGAATAATAATTTAATTTTGTTTCTTTAGTTTTTTCTTTACGTAATAATTTAATTTTTAGTCTATCTTTATTATAATTGACTCCTACTATCTTTTCCCATATTTTTGACGAATCAACCTGTAATTTTTTGATTTGCTTCTCTATTTTAATGCTGTTTGTTTTTTTTAACTTTTTTAATATGCCACAAGAGGAAAAAAATATAATTTTAAATTTGTTATCTGCAAAATTATTATTGATACGCTTAAAAATTGTTTCATAGGTCTCAAAATTGCTATTTTTAAAAATTTTAGTTCCACAACCAGTCACAGATCCATACTCTATTAATTCATTGAAACGCCTTTTAAAAATAATTTCTGGGGTTTGGTTTCCTGAAAAATATTTGAAGAACCCCATAGTGCTATAATCTCCTCTTCGCTGACTTCTTTTTACACTTTTATTTAAATGACCAACACGATATAAACCCCCACTGGCCTCCAAAATTTTGTTTGGTATTTCCCCGCCCGGTAAATAAAATTGGCATTTACTAAACGCCGTTAAAATTTTTATTTTTTCTAGATCTGTTCCAGAATACTTTCCGCTTAAAAAGTCCACCATTTTAGCTCTATCAATAAAAAAAGAATTTAAAATTTTTTTAAAATGCATAAAAAGACAAATCTCATTAATTTGTGATGTTTCAATTACAATTGTCAATGGAGGAACCGTAGCTACTACTGGTACTCCTGTACTATATTTTTCAATATCGTATGTCCCGTGTGTACTAATATAATACAGATCGGCGAGTTCTATTCCTGGAAAATTTTCAAAAAACATTTTTATAAATAATTTTTTTAATTTTGAATTTAAAATTAAAAAAAACAGTTTATACTTACTTTTTTTTTATATTTACCAAAAAAAAATGTCTTTAATGCAGACAAGTCGTGTTTTTTGTAATTTTAATTTCTTGTCTCTTCCGGATGATTTGCAGCAATATGTTTTTTTGCAAATGGAAGATTTGGATAAATATTTTTTTTTGTTGTCAGCCAAAGCAAATTCACGCTTTTCAGTATTAGTTCAATTGCCTTTGGCACGCCGAACAAATCTTTTTTTTAATGCAGTACAGAGCGATCGTAAAAAACTGATGATTTATTTACTGCCCCAGACTCTGCCCAGATTTGGAAACCACTGGATCACCAGAGACATTGCCAAAAAACCAGAGCATTTCTGGAGCCTGCTTGGGTACGGGTTTTTTATTCAAAATTACTACAAATGGGCGGCAACGAAACTCCATATAATGCTTTATTTGCTTTCATCGTCCAGGCTTTGTGCGAATTCTCTAGCAAGCCTAATACAATTTGCGGTGACCTTTTTGCAGGTCGATGAGTATTATTTGGTTAGAATCATTGATATGCTCGAGCTGTATCCGGAGCGAAACCGCCTTAAATACCCAGCGGTTAAAAAACTGTTAGATATTCTGGTGCGTAACCGAAAGGGCCGTTTGATTGATCGGGTTCTGCAACAGTACCAGCGCCTGCCCCCAATGGTTTTAAACGCCGTCGTCCGCCGGGCTTGTGACGTCAACACCGTCCCGGAAACAATGAAGCGGCTTCAGCGCTTTTATTCTTAAGGACAATCCCATGACCCATTTACGCCACAAATATTTTTTGTTTGATGATTGTCTGTGCTGCCGTCTCCACAAGCAAAACAATTTAGTCCTTTATTGTCCTTTCCGTTACATGCGCTATTTCCCATTTGCCTTGTATTGGGTTCATTATTTGCAGGTCTTGACCCATCTGAATTTCTACAAGTGAATGATATTCCTATATCAGAACTATCGCCATCGTAAAATAAATGAGTTACAGTATTGTGTGGTAAAACTGAAATTCCCTCGCAATTGTCCCCATCTTTTGTATAATTTATTGTATTATCTCCATGTGATATACACGGGTAAGCACTATTATTTTCTGCACGACAGTCTGTTCCAGTAAAATTACAGGCGCAACTATATTTTTTATTTTGCCTGTCTTCTGGTCTTGTTAAATTAGAACAAGCACCACCGTTACAAATATTATTATTTTTTTCACAAAAGTCATTACATTCATAGTTGTAGTAACTAAAAGGGTTTTTGCAATCTAAATCAGAGCATTCGTAATTAGGAATTCCTGACGGGCAATTGCAGCTTCCGTCTACATTGGAAGTTCCGGGAAAACAATCCATATTGCAAGAAGTTCCATTATCCCAAACAGAGCACCCTAGTTCCCAGGTGAAGGTAGGAACAGGCAGAAATATTAAATTTTCCGTAAGTGTAAAAGATATATTTATTGCTTTTCCATCTTTTGTTGTAATTGGATCATTCCAGGTAACTTTTGCAAGTTTTATTTTTGTGGCATCACAAAAAGTTACATCTGTTGAGTAGTCGACACTAATGAAATGTCTAATAGAACTTTTATCTTTAGCAAACCCAAGGCTGTTAAAGTAGTCATTGGTTTGTACCGTAAAAAAAATTACTGGATTATTGTTGCTATTGTCATTTAAGCCAATAACCTTAAAGTTAAAAATATTAAATGGCTGAAACCCCAGTGTAATGCGGCAAAAAACAATGACATTGTAGGGAGGCTGGCTTACATCGGTATTCCATTTTCTTATTGTTAAGGGCGAAAGAATAGTATCAAACGGATTATTTTTATCAGAAAAACTATTACTGGTAGTTGGTACAATAATGGTAGTCTTATTTGCTGGTATCTTTTCAACAATAAGATTTGCTTTTACATTTCCATTTTTATCATAAGGCCCACTTGATAATTGTGAACCATCAGTCCTGTAAACAATTAAATCATATGAAGTAAAATCCACTGCTGGTGTCGGGGGAATCTGTGAGAGTTTAAATCCAATTGTGGGGTAGGAAAATGCATTTTGACTTTTATTTTGTAGTCGTCCAAATGGATTGCCATTAAACTGTGTTAGTGCTTGACTGCTGATTAGCCCGGATATAGAAGCATCAAATCCACGATCGACAACGCAAAACCCATATGATGTGGCATAACCCCAGTCTGATACAGTACAGTTGCTAGTATCTTGAGTCCAGGCAATGCTAGTTCCAGTTGCATTTACTTGTGGAATTTGGTCTACGGTGTAATAAAAATTTTTATCATCGGTAAAACTACTGTTAGCTACTGTAAAATTTTTAGTATTGTCGGTAAAGTTTTTATCCGCACTATTGGATGTATAAATCACAAGCGTCGGTTCTGTCGTTTGCGTGGATTTCCAAGATATCTTGGGATTATTATCGGTATAGCTTTGGTAGGAAATTGTACTGGGTGCGCTATAAATCGGTTCTTTACTATTTGAATTGTCAACGTAACAGAGACGGTACCACGTCATGTAGCGGAACGGAAGCATTGTTTTGTTAGTATTATTGACAATGGATAGGCTAGGGAAAGGCTCGGGTCTATTGTAAGGGTTAGTTAAATCGGTGTAAGTAACTTTATGGTCGGTTGTGTTGTAAACTGCGATTGTCTGGGACAATTGATAAGGCGGGTCGGGTGTATCGCCGTACTTACTGGCCCGCGAAACAAAAAGCCTAATACCAAACCCCTGGTTCATTACAAAGCCAATAGTTGGATTAGTTAAAGTTGAGCTTTGTACGTACAATGGGCTAGACATTTTACCAATTGAGTCGGGAAATCCAGCAGGAAAATAAGCGGCGGTATAGCATGTTTTATACTGCCAAGGAGAAGGCGAAGTAGCAGTGATTGGGTCATCGGGAATTGTTGCAAGTGAAACCGTAAGGTCTGGGGGAATTGGGACATTGGAAACGTCAGGACCCTGGGGACTTTTATTGAGGTAGTAAATGACAAGGCTAATAACAAAACAAACAACAATAAAGCCAAAAATTTCAATAAGCATTTATTTTTTATAAAAAATAAAAAAGCAAATTAAGCCAATTACAAAAATTGCTATCAGGTACCAGTACCAGGTAGAAGAAGCCGGCGCCTGTGGACTCGGGGCAATCGAACAGTCATTTCCAGTGTAACCCGATGAGCACGTACAAGTGCCTTTTACACAGCTTCCTTTTCCAGAACAAGGCAAAGATCCGATGGACGGGCAAAGCGACGCTACTAAATTGTTCATTTTTTTGTATTTTGGATCAATCCATTTTTTTGAATCCACAGCATCGCCGGTCAATATAGCAACTAGTTTGCCTGAATTTATTTCATCCAATGTAAAGCCCTTTCCATTATTAGTAAATGTATAATTTGATATAACACCAAAATTACTATCCTCAGCGCTGGCCGATGTTGTAAAAATACCAGAAGCCGGACTGCCGCTGATTGGAGTCACAGTAAAGGTGCCTTTTGAGTTGATTGCGACACTAATGCATGATCCAGTGCAGTTTGGTGTGTTGATAATGTTAAGAGACTTTAGAGTGCCATCAAAGTAGCAATCGTCGCCAGATAAACCATCGGCACAAACACAAGCTCCATCATTATTGCACTTTTTTCGGGGTCCACAGGCTTTGGAATCCGAGCACTTTAAGCAGTCAGGCGACAGCCAATATTGATCGCAAAAACAAACCCCAGATTGACAAGTCCCGTGGCCCGAACATACTTGTCCCTGGATTTTAGGACACGAAAGGCTACAGTCCTCACCAAAATACCCGTCAGCGCACACGCATTTATTATCTACGCATTTGCCGTTTGGCGTATTGCAATTGTTTGGACAAGTCCCTTTCTGGCTACAATCACTCCCCGAGAAGCCTTGATTGCAAATGCATTTGCCATTGGTGTCACAAGCCCCGTTATTAAAACAAATATTTCCGGATGAATCGGCGGGACATTTTATTGTGCAATTGAGACCTCGGTAGCCGACCGTGCAATTGCACGTTGCTGGTGTTTTTGAAAAGTCACAGGTTCCGCCCGGAGAAGTACAGCCGGCCGGACACTGCTGGGCACAGCTCTCAGGCGGTCCATAACCAGCATCGCAGGTGCAAGTACACTGACTATCCGTGCATTGATTGCTGCAGGTGCCGTGGCCAGCACAGATATTTCCAGCGGAATCTTTTGGACAAGTAAATTGACAAGCATTACCGGAAAACCCACTGTTGCACGTGCAAGTTGCCGAATCTTTACAAGTGCCATTGTTTGAACAAATATTACCTTTGGAGTCGGTGGGACAACATTTTTCGCAATTTGCACCAGAACAATTGGGGATGCAAGTGCATGTTGGCGGAGCGTCATTCGGCGATGGTGTACAGGCCCCACTATTATTACAGGTTTTTTCACTGGTGCAATTGTACTGACAAACGTTTCCGTAATAGTCTGCATTGCAGACGCATTTGCCAGCGCTGCACGTTCCATTGGCGCCGCAATCAGTGTCTTTTAGACATTTGAAGCAAACGCCGCTATGGCAAACTGCCGCCGCGTCGGTTGCTGTACAGTCGCTATTAATCAAACAGCTGTTTTGAATTGAGCAATTTTCGCCGGTCCAAGCTACTGGACAATTACAGGTACCGGTGCCTGAACAGGTACCTCCATTTACGCAGTCGCTGGGTTGTGTACATTTGTATATAGTACAAAGGCCATCTGTATCCAATGAATAATTTTGAGAGCAAGTAGTGCATGAAGGAGAAGCGTAGTTTTCGGGAAATGGGCAGATTGTTGTTTTTGAAACTGGATCAAAATAGCCGTTGCCGTCCAAAGGAGGTACAGAAATCGGTGCTAAGACTTTAAAAATTGGTTTTATTAATGTTGGATTTATACTCCATTCATCTAACGGAGTGTATCCATCATTTGTATTATATAGACATCTATTACTGACACCAGTTTTAATAATATGTGTAAACCAATTACAATCAAGAGTGCAGGTTTCAGCAGTAAAGTCAAAGTCATTTCCGTTAAAAATAGTGTCTGGATTTTTAACTAGGGTTGGACAATCTTTTAACCTTAAATCAAAACAGTCCAAAAGCCCGGTAACGACCCCATTCGAGCAACTACCGCGGCTTTTGCCGGCTTTTATGTTTTTTCCAACCGTATTTTGACAGAGCTCATCTGCCGCATATATGAGCTCCGCTGCATTAGTTGTTGAGTATCCGGGCGGCACTGCAGGTCCAGAAAGCGTGGCAACTATGCTATTCAAGTCTTTCGTAGTAAATCCGCTTCCCGGGAGCCTTATTTTCCAGCCCTCGATGTTGCCTGTTGAGCAAACC
>Ga0209443_1002161_pt1 | contig 11746 bp, 14 predicted proteins | sample LauGreBMM110DCMD_2_FD_187571 | JGI IMG/M metagenome (GOLD analysis project Ga0209443, IMG submission 187571) | Freshwater lake microbial communities from Lake Michigan, USA - Su13.BD.MM110.DCMD (SPAdes) (version 2) | ecosystem: Environmental > Aquatic > Freshwater > Lake | place: Lake Michigan... | reverse complement strand
GCGAATCTAAGGTAGATGTCATAATTAAACTTGCTGAGTTAATCGGCCAGCCCCTTTTAGAGTGGCAGATTGTAATTCTGCGAGATATGTGCGCCGTAGATGAGAACGATCAATTTATAAAAAAATCTAGCTTGTTAGTTTGCAGCCGCCAGTCCGGTAAAAGCCATGTTCTGCGTATGCGCGTACTAGCTGGGCTGTTCTATTTTGGCGAGATGAATATATTGATTATGAGTTCGCAGATGCTCATGGCCTCTAAGTCACTTGAGATTATGGCAGGCATTATTGATCGTAATGACTTCCTACGCAGCCAGGTAAAGGGCGGCAATATCGAGAAAGCCTACAAGCGCACTAATGGCAATAATCGCATCATCCTAGAATCAGGTGCGGAAGTTCGCGTAGTAGCTGCGACTGCAGACTCTAGCCGTGGATTAACGGCCGATGTAGTCTGGATCGATGAGCTGCGCCATGTTGGTACAGAGGCCATGGATGCCGTAAAGAGTACGACCTTAACGCGCCCAAATTCGCAGCGATTTTACACGTCTAACGCTGGCTTCAAAGATAGCCACGTCTTAAATAACATGCGCGAAAGATCGCTAAACAAGCCGCCTAGATCGGTGGGCTATTACGAGTACAGCGCGCAAGATGGCTGCGACATCTGGGATCGATCAGCCTGGGCTATGGCAAACCCGTCTTTAGGTTACCTAATTACCGAAGCCGCGATTGAGGAAATAGTAGCTACATCCGATTACAGCGCGGTAATGACTGAAAACTTATGCAAGTGGGTAGGCACGGATCTATCGCCGTGGACACCTGGCAGCTGGGATGAGTGTGCTGATCCTGAGTTGATCCTGTCGCCTGGCATGTATTCAATGTTTGCCTTTGACATTGAGCCACACTCTAAACGCCACGCAGCTCTAATGGCTGGCGCAATATTGCCCGATGGCCGCATAGGTATAAGCCTGGTTAAGACTTGGGAGTCAGATCGCGCTATTGATGAGCTAAAGATTGCCGTAGATATAAAGGCTTACTGCGATGAGTGGATGCCTAAGCAAGTGCTGTTTGACAAATATACCGGGCAGGCTATTGCCGATCGCCTGCATAACTCAGGCGTAAAGGTAGAGGACTGCTCAGGATCGCAGTTCTACGTTGCCTGCCAGACGTTTAAAGATTACATAGATAACAAGCGCGTAGTTCATGGCAATCAAGAATTTTTAAATGAGTCTATGGATAACGTAGCTGCTAAAAGTAACGATCAAGCCTGGCGCATTATCCGTAAACGATCCAGCGGCAGCGTAGCCGCGCCAATCAGCGCAGCCATGTTAGTCATGCATCTATCTAAGCCGTTACAAGAAGCCAAGATATACGCCTAGCGACACGCCGAACAGAATCGGTAATGTGCTTGACAATTTGAGAAAATCCCTTCATGGGATTACTGGAAACTTTAGGCTTAAAAGCTAAGGCAGAAGTTACTGCCCAATATGCCCCTGCCATAATGGATAGTACCTATGGCGCAGGCATGTACAGCTATAACAGCGGCCTATCTAACTATGGTTATGGCGTAGTTATGGATCGCAATTTAGCACTCCAGGTTGCCAGCGTTAGCCGCTGCAGAAACCTTATAGCGGGCGTAATCTCCAGCATTGATCTTGGATTATACAAAAAATCTACAGGTAAAAAATTAGAAAGCCCGCTATGGCTAGATCAAATGGACATACGTCAACCGCTTAGTGTGACCTTGGCATATCTGGTCGATGCGTTGCTGTTCTACGGCGTGGGCTATTTAAGAGTTCAATCAATTTATTTCGATGACCAACGCCCATCAGGTTTTGAATTTGTACCTAACACGCGCGTTACAGTAACTACAAATAAGTACGGCGATGAAGTTGAGTATTACACAGTAAATGGTGAACGCGTACCGATGTCAGGTATTGGTTCGCTAGTTACATTTCAATCGCTATTGCCTGGCGTATTGCAAACTGGCGGCCGCACAATACAAGCTGCATTAGACATACAAAAAGCGGCAGCAGTCGCAGCAGCTACGCCAATGGCAACCACGATCTTAAAAAATACCGGTGCTGATCTACCAGAGGCGCAGATCCAAGGCTTACTAGCTGCGTGGAAATCAGCTCGTACTAATCGCAGTACCGCATATTTGACTAGCACTTTAGAGGCGCAAAATATTGGCTTCTCACCGAAGGACATGACCTATAACGAAAGCAGCCAGTACCTTGCTACTGAAATTGCGCGGTTAATGAACGTGCCAGCGTATTACATTTCTGCAGATATGAATAACAGCATGACTTACCAAAATATTTTAGATGGCCGTAAAGAATTTGTGGCTTACTCACTACAGCCATTTATTAGCGCAATCGAAAATCGTTTAAGCATGGATGATCTAACTGCGCACGGCAACGTAGTGCGCTTTGCTATTGATGAAACTTTCTTACGCGCAGATACTATGGCGCGACTAGATGCAATAGAGAAAATGTTAAACCTAGGTTTGATAGATATAGGACAAGCTCAGCAGATGGAACAATTAACGCCTAACGGATCAGGAGATACTGCAAATGTTGCATTTAACGTTTAATAACGCGATTGAGGCGGCTGATACTGAACGCCGCATGATTACAGGTATGATTGCGCCATACGGAGAAGTCGGTTATACATCTGCTGGCCCAGTTGTATTTGAACAGGGATCTATTGCGATACCTGATATAACAAAAATCAAATTGCTAATGCAGCATGACAGCACAAAACCAGTAGGTCGCGCTACTTATAGCAGCGATGATGAAAATGGCGTGTATGCATCGTTTAAAATTTCAAGTAGCACCCGGGGACAGGATGCCTTGACACTAGCTCAGGAAAATCTCGTATCTGGCTTATCCGTAGGCGTGGATGTATCCGCGTCTAAGCAGATGAAAGGTTACCTGTCCGTTACCGCTGCAGTCCTGAAAGAGGTAAGCCTTGTGGAGTCGGCTGCCTTTGATTCAGCGGCAGTAACTGATATTGCAGCCGCTAAAGCTGCACTAGAAGCAGCAAGCACAAAAACCACAATCATCCATACAGAGATGATTGAAACCGAAACCGAAACCGAAAGCGAGGCAGCTGTGACTACAGCCCCTATTGATACACCGGATGTACCGGCAGAAAAACCAGTCGAGGCTGCACCAGTTCAAGCAGCACGCCAGATTATTCGCCCATCCGTATTAGACAGCCAGACAGTACGCACACCAATTACATCAATGCCGAAATACACAGAGCATAAGATTAAGGCTGCCTTAGGCAACCAAGATTCAATGCTTTTTATTTCTGCAGCCGATGATTCATTCGCGACAAATCCTGCATTTAATCCAACACAGTATCTATCAGAGTTTATTACTAATACACGTTTCCCACGCAGCGCAATTGATGCCTGTAGCCGTGGAGTATTGCCAGCAACCGGCACTACAATAAATGTGCCTTCACTTGTTGATAGCAACGGCGGCCTAAACGGCGTAGCACCTACTGTAACTGTAGAGGCAGAAGCTGGTGCAGTATCTAATACTGGCATGGTTACAGAATATTTATCTGGAACAGTATCCAAGTACAGCGGCATGAATACGCTAAGTGTAGAGCTCCTAGAACGCACTAACGATCCCAACTTTTTTGCCGAGCTTACAAATCAATTGCAAGTGGCATATATGAACGCAACAGATGCAGCAGTTATTGCCGCAATCAATGCAACAGGCTTTCAAAGCACAAGCGTTGCAGCAACAGCTGCAGGTTTAATTTCTTACACAGCTGAAAGCACAGCCAATGTTTACAAGAACAGCGGATATTTTGCGCAAAACTTTGTAGGCAGCACAGGTATTTACAACCTACTACTAGGAGCAGTAGATACAACAGGCCGCCCAATCTTTAATGCCTACCAACCTAACCCATCATCACTAGCCAACGCTGGCGGTATGGTTAGTAACAATTCCGTGCGCGGAAATATGCTTGGCTTAGATCTTTATGTAGATCGTTTTATGACTGCAGGCGTAGCTGATAACTCAGCATTTATTTTAGCCCCTGAAGCGTTTACAGTTTATGAAAGCCCACAGGCATTTATGTCAGTTAATAAAGTGTCTAACCTTCAGGTAGAGATTGCAATTTATGGATTCATGGCAACTATTGCCAAAATTCCTCACGGCATCTGTCGCTTAAATATCACCTAAGTCATAACCCTAATAGTCGGTAGGGCATTAGCCCTTTGCCCTACCGACCCTATCTAAGTAAGGAGTGCCAAAATGCCGAGCAGTTATGTGACCATGCAAGAATTAAGAAATAATCTCGGAATTGGGACTTTGTACCTAGACGCTACGGTTGAAGAGTGCTGCCAAGCCGCGCAAGATCAAATTAACAGTTTCCTTTGGTTTGATTCTGCACCAGTCGTGGGGACTGCATTGGTAAGCAACGTTGCAACCGTAATGATCGCTAACCCCGGCATATTTACTGCCACAGAATCGGTAACTATTGCCGGGGCTGGATCAACCTTTAACGGCACTTACACAATTACAGGCACTATTCCATTTAGCACAGGCACAGCTACTAGCTTGCCTGCATTTAATATGCAGTTAAATTATTATCAGCATCCACTAGGTTATAGTTTTATTCAGTTTGCTAAGGTTGCAGCAGATCAAAACTTTAGGCGCGTACTGCCCTACGGCAGCGTTACAGGTGCAGATACAAAGACTGCTGCCTACGTTAATACAGCCAGCGTTAGAGAAGCCGCGATGATTTTGGCTACAGACATTTGGCAAGCGCGCCAGGTATCCCAGACAGGCGGCGTAGGACTCGATGGCTTTAGTCCAAGTCCCTATCGCATGGGAAATAGTTTAATTGGAAAAATCCGCGGGTTATTAGCCCCGTACATAAACCCGAATAGCATGGTGGGGTAAATGCCTACGGCTGCTATTACAACCCTGCGTAGCACCATCGCAACTGCTTTAACCAATAACGGCGTATGGTCGGTATTCGCATATCCACCTGCAACCATTTTGGCTAACAGCTGCTTGGTAATCCCAGCAGATCCATACATCACGCCAAGCAATAACAGCTACGCGACAATATCGCCGCTGGCTAATTTTAAGATCCTGCTAACCGTGCCAATGTTTGATAACCAAGGCAACCTGCAGGGCATTGAGGATTTTATAGTTGCAGCCTTTGGATTACTGGCTGCATCATCTATTGTATTTAATGTAACCAGCGTTAGCGCACCGGGAACGTTAGATGCAGACTCAGGGCCGTTACTGACGGCTCAATTCGATATATCCGTACTAACGAGCTGGAGTTAAACACATGTCACTTACAGATGAGGAAAAAGCGTTCTTGGTCAAGATCGGACAGATCGAAGCCGAACCAGTAAAAGAAACAAAACCAAAACCAACCGAGAAAATAGAGGAATAAATCATGGCCATTTATTTATCCAATGGTGTCGTAGTGACTTTGAACAGCGTTGCACTAAGCGACCATGTAACAATGGCTACGATCAACCGCGTATTTGACGAGCTAGAAATTACAGCGATGGGCGATTCGAGTCATAAATTTACCAAGGGCTTGGAAGCTTCTACCATACAGCTGGACTTCTTAAACGATACAGCTGCATCAAATGTAAACGCAACCCTGCAAGCAGCCTGGGGTACAACCGTAGCCTTAACGCTTAAGCAGACAAGCGCAGCAGTATCTGCTACGAACCCGCTATACAGCACTACAGTGCTTGTAAACAATACTCAAGATATTAATGGCGGCCCAGCTGACGTTAGTACTCAAAGCATTACCTTTACTTGTAATTCAGTCATCGTAATTACTACTTCATAACTAATAGAATAGGGGCTAACAAATGGCTAAGTTAAAGATCACTAGGGCCGATGGCACAATATCTGAGCATCAGGTAACGCCATCGATTGAATACGCGTTTGAGTTATATGCTAAAAAAGGTTTTCATAAAGCCTTTAGAGATGACGAGAAGCAGTCAGATGTTTATTGGTTAGCGTGGGAGTGCATAAGAGCTGGCGGCGAAACCGTGCCTATGTTTGGCGCACCGTTCTTAGCAACTCTTAAAAAGGTTGAGGTTCTGGATGATGACCCGGAACTATAGGGCGTGACTCGTTTACTTACTTGATCGCACGGATCAGTTTGGAAACGGGTATCGCGCCTAATGATTTATTAGCACTAGATAGCAGGATGTTTAAGGCTTTATTAGAGGCGATGAAAGACCGAAATAAGGAGATGCAAGATGCCAGTCGAGGTAAAGGGCGCAATCGAACTGCGTAAAGCTTTACGCGACTACGCGCCTGATCTTGCTAAGAAATTGAACTTTGAAATGGCGGCGGCATTAAAACCTATAGTAAATCAAGCTAAAGGTTTTATGCCGAGCCAATCGCCTTTGTCAGGTTGGGCAGTACGGGAAAATTCAAAGGGTAAATTTCCAATGTATGACCCTGTAATTGCTAAAAAAGGTATTGGGTACAAAGTAAGCCCATCAAAACGTAACGCTAGTGGATTCAGATCTTTAGCATCCTTAGTCAATAAATCAGCTTCGGGCGCAATCTATGAAACTGCTGGCCGTAAAAATCCTGGCGGAAACTTTAGCCCACGTTTACCAGGTGGAATATATGGACAAGGTAAAATGTCTGGCCGTGCATTATTTAAGGCTTATGCAGAAAATCAAGGCAAGGCTCAAGATGCCGTACTCAAAGCCATTGATGATGCTTATAAAGCCTTTCAGAAAAAAGGTCAAGTTTTTAGAAAGGTCAAAAAATGAGCAATATAGTAATTGATATTGCCGCGCAATTTACAGGTCAAAAAGCGTTTAATAAATCTGAGCAAGCTATTAACAAATTAGGTAAGACTTTAAAAAATGCTGTAATTGGTGTATCAATAACTAAAGTATTAACTGACTCAGTTAAAGCGTTTGCCGAAGATGAAAAGGCAGCAGCTAATCTAGCTAATACATTACAAAATTTAGGATTAGGTACATTTACTGCAAGCGTTGAATCTATGATTGATAAAATTCAATTAGCAACAGGCGTGCTAGATGATGAACTACGGCCAGCATTTCAGACTTTAGTCACATCTACAGGCAACGCTATAAAGGCTCAAGAATTATTAAAACTAGCGTTAGACGTATCAGCTGGATCTACTTTTGATCTAGCAACCGTATCTAAAGATATTGCTAAAATTGTAGCTGGTAACACTAAAGGTTTAAGTAAATATTCATTAGGTTTATCAAAGGCAGAAATTGCAGTTTTATCTACAAACGATGCTTTAAATATCTTGATGGGAACTTTTAGCGGTGCATCTGAAAAAGCATCTAAGACTTTTGGCGCAAGCATGTTGCGTATAAAGGCAGCCGTTGAAGGTGCTAAAGAATCTTTAGGCGCAGGCTTAGTAGATGGATTAATGACTGCTACGGGTAGTGCCAATATTGAACAATTACAGCAAACAATTTTAGATTTTGGTGTAAGTGCTGGAGATACTTTTAGAAAAGTCGGTACGGTTGTACGCGAAAACTTAGGACTAATTAAAAATTTAGCTATTACTTTTGCTGCTATTTGGACTGCAGGTAAGGTTGTAGCTGGTATTGAAGCAATTATAATAATTATTACTAAATTAAATAAAGCATACAAATACTTACGCAATACAGCTATTGGAACTGCTATTGCTCAAATGGCAGTATTAAACCCTATAGGCGCGTTAGCCTATGGTGCAACGCTTGTGGCTGCTATTACAGTAGCTGTTCGCAGTTTAGATTTGTTAACTGATAAATTTGGCGATGCTTCAGCTGCTGCAGATCAATTAGCTAAACCTCGCATATATGGTGGATTCTACGCAGATAAATATTTGAAGGAAAAAGCGGCATATGAAAAGAAACTAATTGCCGACAAATTGGCTAAAGATAAAGCGGCGGTGGCGGCGTTAGCAAAAGCTGCTAAAGCTAAATCTGAAGCATTAAAGAAAGCCGAAGCCGTATTTGAACTAAAGAAAATTCAAATAGTTGCAGCACTTAAAGCTACCTCTGATAAAGATGAACGTTTGCGCTTATTAGCCATGCAAGAAATTGAAAACGATAATGGCGAGGCTGCACTTAAATATGTTGAACAATTAGCCTTACTAACTAAAGAGCAACAAACTAATAAATTGAACGGTATTACTGCAATAAGTCAATCAGAATTAGACTCAATTAACCAAATATTACTCAAAGAATTGTCGCGAATATCATCTACAAAGATGACACAAGAGCAAGCCGATGCCGCACGTGCGGAAGCTTATAGACAATATAATGCAGCTATAATTTCATCAGGTGGTTTAGCCGCCGCTAATTTTTATACTGAAAAAACACAAACAGATTTATTAAAAATAGCAAAATTAGCAGCCCTGCATGATGTGGCAACAGCGCAAGCTACGCTAGATATTCTTAATTACACTACTCAAACCGACATTATTGCGCGTATCGCAGCTGCTCAGAAAATAGCAGACGATGCCAAGTACAAGGCATTACAGGATTACTTGGCCTTATTAGCTCAGTCATTACCTACACCTGGACTAGGCGGCGGTAGCGGCGGCGGCCTTAAGAAGCCTGAATTTGGCATAGGTGGCCAGCCTATTTATCCTGATGGTGGCGGCTTTGCTGATTACATGGGTACTACAACTACCTCTAGCTCAGGTGGGTCTGTAGATAACTCAGTAACAATAGTGGTCGAAGGATCAGTATTAGATGGCGATGACTTTAGCGAAATTATAAATAGAACTATGCTAGACAATATAAGACGTGGTTATAGTCAAACCGCTGCAGGTGCGTTGCCATGACCGTACCCGTAATTAACGCGATCATAAATTTTAGCACCGGGCCAAGTTTTGCTCAGGCCATGATTTTAGATTCAGGTTTATTAGATACTAATATTTTGGCAGATTCTACTTCAATTATTGTAGATGTAAGCGATGTAGTAAATAGCGTAAATGTTAGGCGCGGTCGATCAGCTACAGCCGATGAGTTTCAGACTGGCACGATGACTTTACGCATTGTGGATCAAAATGGCGATTTTAACCCACAGAACGCATCTAGCCCCTATTACACCTATTTAACGCCTATGCGTAAAGTGTCTATATCTGCTACCTATAGCAGCGTTACCTACCCAATGTTTAGCGGATTTATTACTAGCTATACAACCACTACCCCTAAAAACGCTACCGATGTTGTGTACACAGATATAACCGCAGTAGATGCCAGCCGCTTAGCGCAAAATGCGCAGATCAGTACAGTTGCAGGTGCAGGCGTGCAACTTAGTGGCGCGAGAATAAATGCTTTACTTGATGCTATTTCGTGGCCAGCATCTATGCGCGATGTAGATGCAGGTCTAACTACCTTGCAAGCAGATCCCGGCACAGCTCGTACTGCCCTAGCAGCCCTGCACGCAGCTACTAATAGTGAGTACGGCGCAGTTTATGTAGATGCCTCTGGATCGTGGACTTTCCAAGATCGCACCGTAACTACAGCAAGTGTCGCTGGCACGCCTACCGTGTTTAACGATAACGGTACAGATATTGGATATTTTAATGCCACATGGCGGCTAGATGACACTTTGATATTTAACCAGGCTAACGTGACTCGCACAGGTGGCAGCGTGCAATCTGCTACGGATGCAGCTAGTGTCTTAAAATATTTTGCACACACTTATAACCAGCAAGATTTACTAATGCAAACCGATGCTGATGCTCTTAATTATGCCCAGGCATACGTTGCTAGCCGTGCAGAAACCAGCGTTAGATGCGATGCAATCGAGCTAGACCTATACACAGACAATTACAACACAGGCATAATTGCAGCTTTAGGTTTAGATTTTTTTGACCCGGTAACTATTACTACTAATCAGCCTGGTGCATCTACCCTTACAAAGACCCTGCAAGTTTTCGGCGTATCTCATAGCGTAACTCCTAATAAGTGGCGCACTACCTTTACAACTTTAGAGCCAATCATCGATGGCTTTATTTTAGATTCAACCCTATATGGCGTATTGGATACGTCAGTTCTAAGTTACTAAGGAGATAACAAAATGGCTAAACAGACGTTTACAACTGGTCAGGTGCTAACTGCTGCACAGATGACTAGCTTGCAACAGACGGCTATGGGCGGTGGTTCAACTACGGCTAAGACCACTAGCTACACGCTAGTAGCTGCCGATGCTGGCACAGTGGTACAAATGAACAGCGCAAGTGCAACAACAATTACAGTTAATACTTCCCTGTTTGCAGCTGGCGATACAGTACAGATACAAAATGTGGGCGCGGGTGTCTGCACGGTAACGGCAGGCACGGCAACAGTAAACACAGCAGGATCGTTGGCTCTAAGCCAATATGAAGGCGGTCAGCTTTACTTTACAGCAGCTAGTGCCGCTTTATTCTTTGACACAGTTCAAAGTTTTAGTTCTACATTTGTTGGCTGTTCTTTAACAAAGGTGGCAAATCAAACCACTTCAGCAGCTACCTACACAGTTATTGCTTTTACATCTGAGGAATTTGACACTAACGGATTCCACGACAATTCTACAAACACTGGTCGAATCACAATTCCATCTGGTTACGCTGGAAAGTATCTAATTACTGGTCAATTAACTACTGCTGACGGAAATGAAACGCACACATCGGCAATTAAAAAAAATGGCTCAAACTTTAACACTCTTACGAGTTTTAGAAGTACGCAATCGGGTGCGGGTGGTAGCGTACAAACTTTAATTATGAATCTAGCCGTAGCTGATTATGTTGAAATTGCGCAATACAGCACATCAGGGGTACAAGTAAATGGAACAGCCGCAAATGATCGACCAAGCGTATTTGCTTGCCAATACCTAGGAGCATAAAAATGTCACTATATTCACAAATAATTGCGGTTTATCCTGAGCTCACAATTACTCAGACAAAAGACAATTTCTTTGATGGCACTATTGTGCTGGCCGATGATGGCGATGGTGTTAATTATATTAAAGAGTGGAATTACTCAAAGCCGATTCCAGACGGTATGAAAATAGGCAAATGACAGAGATTAGCTATAACGGCTGGCCAGCATCTAAAGATGTTGAGTCGATCCGTATCAAGTCTTACGCCATTAAGGGCAGCAAGGTAAAGCTGCGTTGCGCCTATTTTGCCGCGCCTTTATTGGTTGCCTTTGCTGAGGATTTTAATGAGCTGATTGAGCCGATCGATGGCGGTGCGCTAGATGACTGGGGCTACTGCTATCGAGATGTTAGAGGCGTACCGGGCAAGTTAAGTAACCACGCATCGGGTAGTGCAATCGACCTTAACGCAACTAAGCATCCGCTAGGCAAGGCTGGCACGTTCCCAGCTGAGAAAGTACCGATGCTGTTGGCATTGACTCATAAGTACGGCCTTAATTGGGGCGGAACTTGGACACGCAAGGATGAGATGCATTTTGAAATTGGCATAGACCCTGTAAAGGCTGCTAAGTTGATAGAAAAATTAGGGCTTGAGTACGACCAACCTAAAGGGCAAATAGGAGTACAACCATGAAAGATCAATTACAGGCCGCTGGCCTGTCATACCTACGCCACGCTGCCGCATGTGCAGCTGCGCTTTATATGTCCGGGGTAACAGATCCTAAGACCCTGGCTAATGCTTTCCTAGCTGGCCTAATCGGGCCGCTATTGCGTGCACTCAACCCGTCAGATAAAACTTTTGGCGTAAAGTAAAAGGAGAATAAAAATGGAAGCAG
>Ga0209443_1002160_pt1 | contig 11753 bp, 8 predicted proteins | sample LauGreBMM110DCMD_2_FD_187571 | JGI IMG/M metagenome (GOLD analysis project Ga0209443, IMG submission 187571) | Freshwater lake microbial communities from Lake Michigan, USA - Su13.BD.MM110.DCMD (SPAdes) (version 2) | ecosystem: Environmental > Aquatic > Freshwater > Lake | place: Lake Michigan... | reverse complement strand
GATTGTATTAGAATTTAAATCGTTTTCTCTATTAAATACGTGTGCGGTTAATGTACCATCTGTGTTTAAACGCATTTCAACTTCTACATTTCCAACAATATACGATTGAGTTAAACCTCCAACCGGAACTCCTACATTTCCGTTGATACTAATTCTATCATTAATTTGTGTGGTTAAAGTAACTTGCGCTCTATCAGAAATTTCTTGCTGTCTGTTTCCTATTTGGTAATTCACACCTAATTGCAATTTATTTTCACCATCAGACAAAACATCGCCAAAAATACTACTTGCCTTTTCAAATAAAGAACCAAAATAATTGGTCTCATTTAATGCGAAAAACCCTCCTGTCGATAATAAAGCAAAAGCTTGTTGTTGTCTGAAATCTTTATCTTGTAATTTGTAATCCAAATCACTTTTTAATACTGAACTTACATTTGGAAAGTTGATATTAAAATCGGATTGAGGCGCGTTGAGTTCGCCAGTAATTAAAATGCTGACTTCGGTAGGAATTTTTTTATTGAAAGCATTATTCTCCAGTAATACATTTGGATTTGCCTGAGTAGCGTATACAGCTTCTAAATTTAATCTAGCACCTAATGGATCGCCTTCCCAGTTAATTGTTCCGCCATTTTTAACTATAAATTTTTTATTTATCAAACTACCGTATTTAAATAAATATTCTCCATTATTAACAATGAAGTCGCCCGTCATTTGAAATTTACCTAGGGTATTGATATTCATAAACATCGATCCGTTACCCGTTCCTTTCATAGAATGCCCAGAATCTCTATTTAAAATTACCTCAATTTCTGCATTTGGAGTAATGGCAAAATTAAAATTCAAATCGACACCTCTGTAGGTATTAGTTGGTTTTTTTACAGTATTTTTTGTTCCGAATTTTTCCTCTCGTGTAGTAAAATGTACTATACCATTCTCACTTACACTTTCCGAACTGTTAACAGGAATTTTAATTGAAGTGCCTTTTGCCGTTTTTCCTTCTGCATTAATTACTAAGGCTTCTACAGGACCTTCAATTGTTGCAAAACCATCAAAATATGCTTTTCCATAATAATAAGCATCATCCGAATCTTTAGTGTCTAACACTAAAAGTTTATCAGATGCTATTTTTAAATCCATTTCCCAATTTGCAAATTTTTCATGAGAAATTGTGCCACTTAATATTCCTTTGGTTTTTTCATTTACATCAATAATATCAATATCTCTAAAAATAAATTTTTCTTGAGTTAAGTCAATTTTTGAATCTTTATCGAAATCGAAATCTACATTTAAATAGGGAACTCGTAAACCTGCATCATTTAAATATAAAACGCCATCGACTTCAGGATTATCATAAGAGCCAATAATATTAATTTTACCTTTTGCCAAACCTCTTACATTGTCTAAAATACCAGTTAAAAAGCCGCCTAAAGGTTTGATATTAAAGTTATCAAAGCTTGATTCTAAATTTAAAATAGTTTGATTATTTACTAAATCTATTGTACCAGTAGTTAAAAAAGTTTCTTCATTTTGATCAGAAATCGAAGCATCTACATTAAAACTTTTAAAGCTTTCATCGCCAAAAACTTTTAGTTTTAAATCTCCTAATTTAGTGTCATTTATTTCTAAACTATCAATAGTAAGGTTTGTAGAAGGTTCATATACTAAATTGTCCTGTTTGTATTTTAAGTTTCCATTTAACTTTCCACCAAAACTTAAATTCTCAATATCGGGTGTAACTTTAGAAATGTCGACATCATTAAACGTAAAATTAAAATCTTTGTAATTGTCACCTTTCATTACCCCATTAAAATCAATATATTGATCATTGTGAGACAAGATTAATTGATTGAAATTGAAATTATTAAAACCTTTATCGAAAACTACAGTATTTCCCTTAGTTTCTTGCTCGTTAATATACCATTGGTAATTTTTGAAGGTTATATCTGATTTTTTAAATCCAATTACTGATTGTTTATTTTCATCAATGGTGTGGTATAAGTTTAAATCAAATTTATCTTCGCCTTTAGCACCACCTTTAAACTCTGTTCTGGCAAATAAAGTGTCGTTTAATGTTAAATTTATCAAACTAAATTCTGAAATTTTATAATTATTTGTGTTTAAACTATCTAACTCAATATAAGCATTATATAATGGATTTTTATTGTCAATATCAATTTTTATACCGTTAAATTTATTCTCAAATGCATTAACAAATGGCGAATTGAAGTCGAATTGAAACAAACCATCGTCAGCGTTTATTTTTCCTTTTAATCGGGTGTTTTCTCCTATTGAAACTTCAGGATAAAACACTTCTAAAACGGTATTATAAACTATAAAATCAAAATCAAAAAATTGATTTTTAGATAATTTATGTGGCGAATAATTAGCGTATAAACTTCCTACAGCATTTTCAACAATTTTTTTAATTTGCTTCGTTTGGTACTTACCAACTACTTTTCCTTCAATGATATCAGCAGAATGAAAAGAAACTGTTCTAATATTCTGATTGTCAAAAGATGAAGTAACAGAAGCCGTATCAAAAAAATAATTATTAATTGGATTAGTATAGGAAATACTATCTAAATTTACAGTACCCGCTAAATCGTCTAAGGAATTTCCCTGGGCCTGCACCTTCACAAAACCTGACAAAATAGAAGTAGCATCTCTAGTGTATAGATTTATTTTTTTAAGATTAGCATATTCAATATCAATATCAAAATCATATATTTTTTTGGTTTTGCTTAAATCTACTAAGCCATCAAAAGTCAACAATAAATTTGGATCTTTACTATTTAAATGTCCTTTAAAATAGGGCATTTTCATAGTTCCGTCAACCTCAATATTTTTATAAGTATACTCGTTGTATCTAAATTGTCCAATATTTCCTTTTAGTTTTGTATTCAAATATTTTTTAGAAAACCCAGTTCCGTTAATGTCCAAAACCACAGAAGTATTACCTAAATCTTTTTCATCTAAAAAAGCACCTAAATTAAAATTGTCTAACTGAAATTTTCCTACGTAAGTGGCGCGGTCAATGTTGTCTATGTTATCCATTTTAAAATCACCTATAGCACGACCCAATTTTGAAAGCAAATCTATATCAGCAATAATCCATTTTTCGGTAAGTTCCACTTTTCCTTTTATAGCAACACGGCCAAGTTTTTGTAGTTGTTTTGGTAAGTTTTTTCCTAAAATATTAGGCAAAACTTTACTAATACTAGTCTGACTAGCCGATAATCTATCGAAACTGCCTTTCATATAAAATTTCTGGTCGTTTTTACCGAAAAGGTTTTTCAACTGAAGATTTCCAACAACCTCGTTATCATTTAAATCGTTAAACTTTAAATTATTAAATTTTAAGTCATTTAAAGTTCCTAAAATATGAGAATCGATATAAAATTTTTGATTTTTTCCAAATTCTGGATAGAAGAAATTTAAATCATTGCTAGAAATTTTTCCTTCTTTAATATCTAAATCAAAAACCACTTTATTGTTAAAATCTTTGAAATCGTTAATATTGTAGCGTAATTCTGTTTTTCCTTTAAATGAAGAATTTTCTGTTTCTAAGATTAATTCATTTAATAAAATATTCTTTTGAGTATAAGTAAAATCTGAAGTTAAATTTTTCATTACCAAACCTCTATGTTCTTTAAATGACATTTTGTAAACATAGGCAAACACATTTGCGCCCTTTACATAAAAATCGTCTAATTGCCCGTTAAGATTAGTAAAATCTAACAGTTTAGGGTTTTTTAAATTTTTGTCAAGATATCTAAAACGACCGTTTTGTAACGCAATTGAGTTGATTTTTAATCTGAATTTTCCAGTAGTGGGTTTTGGAGGGTTTTCATCAAAAGCAGCTACAAATTTATCTAAATTAGTTTCTTTTTCACCTTTGTATTGAATGATTTTTAGATTCAACCCATCCGCTTGTAAATCGCCTAGGTAAGGATGTCCCTTTTCGTATAATTTTTTATAACTTAAAATTGAGGTATGAATTCGGTTAAAATGAAACAACGTATCATTATGATGATCCTTAGCCAAAACACCTTTTAATTTAACGCCTCCAAACGGATTAATAGCAACTTTATCAATGGTTAAAGCAACATTGTATTCATCTTTTAACCAATCAGTAGCATACTTTCCTAACCTTGTTTGCACAACAGGCAAGGCCAATAGAATGGCTACTAGAAGCACAAAAAGCAACATTCCAATTAAGGAACGAACCACTATTTTTTTTACTGATTTAATATTTTATTTATTTAATTTTGCAAAACAAATCTATTTTTATTTGCTTATAGCAACAAAAATAAGCAATTTTGTAAGACATTTACAATACTTTTATACCAAAATTCATGCCCATTATTTCAAATCCTGAAAAAATTTACACATTAGCCATTGAAAGCTCTTGCGATGACACCTCTGCGGCTGTTTTGTGCAATGACAAAGTATTGTCTAACATTGTGGCAGGACAAAAAGTTCATGAAGAATACGGTGGTGTAGTTCCCGAACTGGCTTCAAGAGCACACCAGCAAAATATTGTTCCAGTTGTAGAAATGGCCATTCAAAAAGCTGGAATTACTAAAGAAGACTTAAATTGCATTGCATTTACGCAAGGTCCAGGTTTAATGGGTTCACTTTTAGTTGGGGGTAGTTTTGCTAAATCGTTAAGTCTTGGCTTAAATATTCCTTTAGTGGCAATTAACCATATGAAAGCACATATATTAGCGCATTTTATTGATGAAGAAGGCTACGAAAAACCAAGTTTTCCTTTTATTGCCTTAACTATTTCTGGCGGTCATACACAAATAGTAAAAGTTGACAGTTTTTTTGAAATGGAAATTATTGGTGAAACTACAGATGATGCTGTAGGTGAAGCCTTTGATAAAAGTGCTAAAATTTTAGGACTTCCCTATCCAGGTGGACCTTTAGTTGACAAATATGCCCAATTAGGCAACCCAAAAGCATTTGCTTTTACCAAACCTAAAGTAGCTGGTTTGGATTTTAGTTTTAGCGGATTAAAAACACAAATTTTATATTTCATCCAGAAAAAAACAGCTGAAAATGAACATTTTATTACTGAAAATTTAAACGACATATGCGCTTCTATACAATACACGATTATTGAAATTTTAATGGATAAACTAAAATTAGCAGTCACCGAAACAGGAATTACAAGAATCACTATTGGCGGGGGTGTATCTGCTAATTCTGGTATCAGAAATACATTAAAGGAAGTGGAAAAAAAATACGGATGGCAAACGTTTATTCCAAAATTTGAATACACAACTGACAACGCTGCAATGATTGGAATTGTAGGTTATTATAATTTTTTAGAAGAAAACTTTAGCACGTCTGATGTGGTTTCTAAAGCAAGAATTGAATTTTAAAAAACTATGCAATTATTCTATAATTCCGAAATAAAATCTGGTGATAAAACGTTTACTTTTGATAAAGAAGAAAGCAAACATATTATTAAAGTTTTACGCAAACAAGAAGGACATAAAATACATATTACTAATGGTTTAGGTTATTTATTTATGTCTGAAATAATTTTAGGATTAGAAAAAAAATGTGAAGTAAAAATCAACGAAGAACACTTTTTTAAACCTACCAATTTTTACACACATATAGTTGTTGCACCTACCAAAATGCTTGATAGAATGGAATGGTTTTTAGAAAAAGCTACTGAAATTGGCATTCACGAAATTACTCCGATTATTTGCGAACATTCTGAACGAAAAATATTTAAAATAGATAGAGCTGAGAAAATTATTCAAGCTGCTACAAAACAATCCAATCAATATTATTTACCAAAAATAAACGAAGCAATTACGTTTTCGGAATTTCTTAAAAAAAATCATTCAGGTCAAAAATTTATAGCGCATTGTGAAGAAACGGATAAAAAATCATTCGCTAAAGAAATTGAAAAAGACAAAGCTGTAACCATTTTAATTGGTCCCGAAGGCGATTTTTCAAATAAAGAAATCAAATTAGCATTAGACAATAATTTTATTCCTGTAACTTTGGGAAATACTCGATTAAGAACCGAAACAGCAGCTTTAGTTGCTTGTCATACAATTGTACTTAAAAATGAATAATTTTATAACTTTTGGAGTTTTACTATTTTGGAATTTGGGCTTTTCTCAAGATATTGCTGTTTTAAAGTATTCTGGAGGTGGCGATTGGTATGCTAATCCTACTTCTTTGCCTAATTTGGTTAAGTTTTGTAATCAAAATATCAATACAAAATTAAGCCCAAAAGTTACTTCTGTTGATGTGGGAAGTGCTGAGATATTTTTATATCCATTTGTTCACATGACCGGTCACGGAAATGTTGTATTTAGCAATAATGATGTTAAAAATCTTCAAAACTATTTAAATTCGGGCGGTTTTTTACACATTGATGACAATTATGGCATGGATGAATACATTAGAAAAGAAATCAAAAAACTTTTTCCAAATACTGCTTTGATTGAAATTCCAAAAACTCATGTTATTTTTCAAACACCTTATTCCTTTCCAAACGGGTTGCCAAAAATTCATGAACACGACAACAAACAACCTCAAGCTTATGGAATTTTTATTGAAAATAGATTGGCACTTTTATACACTTTTGAGTGCGATTTGGGTGATGGTTGGGAAAACCAAGAAGTACATAACGACCCAATAAACGTTAGAGAAAAAGCCCTAAAAATGGGTGCAAATATTCTAAATTTTGTGTTTTCTAACTAATTTTTCTTTATATTTGTAAGAGTAAGAATCCTTATAAATAACTGAATCGGATAACAAATAATTTTTTTATCATGCAAAAAATTCCTAGTGTAGACTTACGTGATTTCCTGTCGGAAGACCCGACACGTAAACAAAAATTTGTAAATGAAATCGGAAAAGCCTACGAAGAAATTGGTTTCGTAGCATTGAAAGGTCATTTTTTGGATGACAAATTAGTTGAAAATTTATACAGCGAAGTCAGGAATTTTTTCAGTTTACCTATTGAAACCAAAGAAAAGTACGAAATTCCAGGAATTGGTGGTCAAAGAGGCTATGTGTCTTTTGGAAAAGAACACGCAAAAGGTCGTTCTGCTGGCGATTTAAAAGAGTTTTGGCATTTTGGACAATATGTTAATGCTGATTCAAAATATTCAGGAGAATATCCTGAAAATGTTACGGTTTCTGAATTACCTAGCTTTAATAGCACAGGTAAAGAAGCTTACAAAATGTTGGAAAAAACAGGTATTTACGTGCTTCGCGCTTTATCGCTATTTATAGGTTTAGACGAATTTTATTTTGACGCTTATATTTCTGAAGGCAATAGCATATTAAGACCTATACATTATCCTCCAATAACAGATGAACCTAAAGATGGCGCAGTTCGTGCGGCAGCTCATGGAGATATCAATTTAATTACTTTGTTAATGGGTGCACAAGGAAAAGGACTACAAGTACAAAATCATGACGGGCAATGGATTGATGCTATGGCACAACCTGATGAATTAATGATAAACGTAGGCGACATGTTGGCGCGTCATACCAATAACCGATTGAAATCTACTATACATCAAGTCGTAAATCCACCAAGGGAATTATGGGGAACTTCGCGTTTTTCTATTCCATTTTTTATGCATCCTGTAAGTGAAATGAAATTAAATTGTTTAGCAGCTTGTATTGATGAACAAAATCCAAAATTATATGAAGATATAACTGCTGGAGATTTTTTACATGAACGTTTAGTGGAGTTAGGATTAATTAAGAAATAGAAAAATCAGTTTTAATTAGCGTTTCGCTATTGCGAATCAGTTTAATCTGCGTGCAAAAAAAATGAATTTACAAGACCAATTAAAAAATCTATTTCCAGACCATATTCCTTCAAATGAGCCCGAAGAAAAAGAGGATAGCACACATGAATTATACGTTCAGAAAGAACCAATGATTTGCAAATATGAAAAACGAAAAGGAAAAGCCACTACCATTATTGAAGGCTACGAAGGGACAGACGAAGATTTTAAAATACTTGCTAAAGAAATTAAAACAAAATTAAGTGTTGGCGGAAGTTTTAAAGACGGTGCGATTATACTTCAAGGTGATTACAGAGACAAAATAATGAAAATGCTTCAAGATAAAGGTTTTAAAACCAAACGTGTTGGAGGTTAAAAGAGTAATCAGTAAGCAGTTATTAGTGTTCAGTTAAAAAAGGAAATATGATTAAATCATCAGAATTAATATTAAATCCAGACGGAAGTGTATATCACTTAAATTTAAAACCTGAACATATTGCGCGTGACATTATTTTTGTTGGCGATCCTGATCGTGTTTCAAAAATTACACAATACTTTGAAAATATTGAATTTTCCACACAAAAAAGAGAATTCAAAACAACAACAGGAACCTATAAAGGAAAACGATTAACTGTTCAATCTACAGGAATTGGTTCTGATAATATCGATATTGTCATGAACGAATTAGATGCTTTGGTAAACGTCAATTTAAATACTCGAGAAATAAAAAACACCCATACTTCTTTAAATATTGTTCGAATTGGAACTTCTGGCTCTTTACAAGCAGATATTCCAGTTGATAGTTGGGTAATGAGTAAATACGCAATTGGATTAGACAATATGCTTCGCTCCTATCTAATCGAAGAATTTTCTGATTCAGAATTAGAAGATGCTTTTATTACTCAAACCAATTGGGATATCAGAAAAGGTAGACCAACAGTGGTTTCTTGTAATGAATTTTTAGAAAATAAAATCTATTCAGAAAAATTTTATAAAGGATTTACTGGCACTGCGGGTGGATTTTACGGACCTCAAGGTCGTGTAGTTCGCTTAAATATTCAGGATGCTGAATTAAATCATAAAATGGATAATTTCAATTTTAACGGAATACGCATGACGAATTTAGAAATGGAAACGTCTGCGATATATGGTTTAGGTAAATTATTAGGTCATAATTGTTTGTCGTTAAACGCCATTATTGCAAACAGAGCATTGGGCGAATTTAGTTCGAACCCAGAAAAAACAGTTAATGAGTTGATTGCTTATACATTGGATAAATTGGTATAATAAAACAGATTTAAGAAATTTTAAAAATTACGAATTCGCACAAAACCCTTAAACCCTTTACCCAAAACTTTATCCCTAAAACATGAAAGAAGTAAAAATAGTTGGCGTTCCTGAACATTTTAATTTACCATGGCACATGTGTATAGAAAATGGCGAATTTAATGAAGCTGGAATCGATTTACAATGGACTGATATTCCTGAAGGAACAGGAAAAATGTGTCAAATGCTTCGTGATAATGAAACTGATATTGCAGTTATTTTAACAGAAGGAATTATTAAAGATCTTACAGAAAATCAACACAGTAGTATTGTACAAATTTTCGTAAAATCACCAATAATTTGGGGAATTCACGTTGATGGAAAATCAGAATATAATTCGGTTAGCGAATTAGAAAACAGAGTGTCCGCCATAAGCAGAATAAGTTCAGGTTCTCATTTAATGAGTTTTGTAAATGCAGAAAAAAATAACTGGAATACTAAAAATTTATCTTTTGAAATCGTAAATAATTTAGACGGAGCAATCGCAAGTCTTTCTGAAGGAAAATCAGATTATTTTATGTGGGAAAAATATACCACAAAACCTCTGGTGGACAACGGAACTTTTAAACGTGTGGGTGAATGTCCTTCGCCTTGGCCTTGTTTTGTAATTGCGGTTAGAAATGAATTTTTAATAGACAATAAATCCGTTGTTGCATTAATTTTAGAGATAATCAACACAACAACAAAAGAATTTAAACACATTCCAAGTATTGATAGAACGCTTGCTACAAGATACCATCAAAAATTAGAAGATATCCAACAATGGTTGCAGCAAACCCAATGGAGTCAGAAAAATTTAGATGAAAAAACCTACGAAATCGTCCAAAACAAGCTTTTAGATTTAAATATTATTTCAGAAAAAATAAATTTTAATGAAATTGTAAAAAACAATTCAAATTAAGTTTTACTTAATTTTTTTAGGTGAAGAAGTTTTAAGTGTTTTAGACTTGAAACAACCTAATTCTTCCATTCAATCGGTCTTTTTCCAATAGATTGTAAATAAGTGTTAGTTTGGCTAAAATGCTTATTTCCAAACCAAAATCCCCTGTTGGCACTTAACGGTGACGGATGACCACATTCTAAAACCAAATGCTTTTCTCTATTTATTTTAATTCCTTTTTTTTGGGCAAAACTTCCCCAAAGTAAAAAAACAATATTTTCACAATTATCAGATAAATAGTTAATTAAACTATCCGTAAAAACATTCCATTTTAAGTGTTTGTGACTATTTGCTTCGTCTTTTCTTACAGTCAAACTAGCGTTTAAAAGTAGCATTCCTTGTTTGGCCCAACGTTCTAAATTACCATTTGTTGGTAATAATACTGCATCGAAATCGGTATTAATTTCTGCAAAAATATTTTTTAATGAAGGTGGAATTTTTACACCTTCATTTACCGAAAAACACAAACCATTTGCTTCACCTTTTCCATGATAAGGATCTTGGCCAATTATAACAACTTTTAAATCATTCAAATTACATTTTTCAAATGCATTAAAAATTAAATCTTTTGGTGGAAAACATATTGAACTATCGTATTCATATTCAACTTCTTTCATTAGTTTTTGAAAATAATCTTTTTGAATTTCATCATTGAAAAATGATTTCCAAGATAAATCAATATTGTTATAGAGCATATTTATAGTTTTTACAAATATAAAACTTTATCTTTTGTAACTTTGCAATCATCCTAGAATTTCAAAATGATTTCAATTACTGAAAAAACACTAAAAGATTTAGAGTTTCATACTATTTTACAAACCATTTCTGAACGATGCAATACAGAAATTGGAGTGGAAAAAGCACTTCAAATTCAGCCGTTTCAAAATAAAGAAATATTATTTTCACAATTGGCTTACACCAACGAATATGTAGCTTCTTTTAGCAATAACAACGCCTTACCAAATCATGGATTTGAAACTGTAACTGCTGATTTGAAATTATTGGCAATTGAAGATAGTTTTTTAGAACTAATAGCCATAAAAAAAATATTAGATTTAAGTAAGTCTACCAATGAATATTTAAAATTTTTAAAGAAATTTTCAGAATATTATCCAGAATTATATAAAAAATCTATCCAAATAGAATTTACACCTTACGTTACAAAATCTATTGAAGAAATTGTCAACAAGTTTGGAGAAATTAAAGATGATGCGTCACCCGATTTAGTAAATATCAGACGAAGTATAAATGTGGTTCGAGGAAAAATAAACCAAAGTTTTGGAATGGCGCTGTCGCAATTTAATTCACTTGGTTATTTAGATGACATTAAAGAAACAGTTGTTGATAATCGTAGGGTTTTAGCGGTTCAAGCGATGTATCGAAAAAAGGTTAAAGGATCTATTTTAGGTAATTCTAAAACCGGAAGTATTGCGTATATTGAACCAGAAACTACTTTAAAATATTCACGAGAATTAAATAATTTAGAGTTTGAAGAGCGGGAAGAAATTATGCGGATTTTACGCATGTTATCCGCTACAATTAGACCATACGCCCAATTAATTTCCCAATATCAGGATTTTCTATCAGATATGGATTTAATTGCTGCAAAAGCAAAATATGCCAATAGAATTAACGGCATACTTCCAAAAATTAATGACGAAAAGCGCTTGTTTTTTAGAGAAGCCTTTCATCCTATTTTATTGTTAAAC
>Ga0209443_1002159_pt1 | contig 11757 bp, 9 predicted proteins | sample LauGreBMM110DCMD_2_FD_187571 | JGI IMG/M metagenome (GOLD analysis project Ga0209443, IMG submission 187571) | Freshwater lake microbial communities from Lake Michigan, USA - Su13.BD.MM110.DCMD (SPAdes) (version 2) | ecosystem: Environmental > Aquatic > Freshwater > Lake | place: Lake Michigan... | reverse complement strand
CAGACGGCGACACCGCATCGAGACCCTGCTGCGGCGAGAACATCTGAAACGCAATGCGTGCATCCACGCGATCGGAGATTCGAAAGAGTGCTGGCGGCATCGACGCAGCCTTCGGATCACTCGGATCAATACATGCGAACGACGCAACGCCATCGCGCAGCAACACCGCGCACACGCACCTTCGATTCACGGCAACGGGGAAGATCCACGAGGCGCCGTCGGGCGCTGGAATGATTATGTCGTCTTCGTTTCCCTCCACGCGAATACAGAGGCTCCACGCGCCTCCCGCTGCATCACGGCTGCTCCATGCAAGCGTCGCATCGGGCGCGAGTGACGCAAACGCATTCGTGCGTCCATCGTCGACGATCCACTCCGGCTCACTCTTGCCCCACAGAAGAATGCCAATCGCACGCGCTCCGCTCGGTCGCGGATTCTCGCACACGCATCCCGCGAAACTCGCGCCGCGACCGAGCAGGATGCCGTCGTCGCTCTCGCTGAGTCGTAAGAGACCGCTTGGCTCGATGCGATACGTCGCAACACGCGCACGCGGAACTGCGGCGCCAGTCTGCGCGAGACGAATGCGAAAGTCGATGTTGTCCCCGAGCTGCACCGCGAAGTGTCGACCATCAGGGCACACGATTGGCAAGGTGAAGCCGTCGTACGGAATACTTCCAAGTGCTTGAATTTGCCCGCGAATCGCGCTCGGCACCGATTGCACAGGCGTCGATTGCGGCGCTGCTGCGAGAGCAGCTTTGAGTGCGCCCGCATTCTTCGTCGAGGGTGCGCAACCGATGGGCAACGCAAACAACAGCGCGCAGAAACTTAAGCCAAGCCTCAAGCCAAAACTCAAGTGACGGGCATGCGTGCGATCTGTATCAAGGATTCGGCGTGGGCGACTTCGCATCATTCAATGGTGCTGCACCAGGAACTTCACCGAGGTCAGGAACAGGCTTCACGAGATCCTCACCGTTGCGAAGATCTTCGAAGAACTTACTGCCTCGGATGATCGCATCGGACGACTTATCGAGTGGCTCCGAGAGTTCTCGCAGTCGCATAATCTCGTTCTTGTTGAAGTTCGTATCGTTCGCGTCGGGATTTTCGATCACCACCGGCGTGAGGAAGATGACGAGTTCGACGACTTCATTCTGAATCTCGTTCAGCTGGAACGCGAGACCAAGGACTGGAATGTCACCAAGGAACGGCACGCGACGATTCTTCTTCGTCTCTTGTTCGCGGCGAATACCCGAGATGATGATCGTCTGACCGTTCTTGAGTGTGACCTCTGTGTTGGTCTGCCGGCGATCGATGACAGGATTTGAGTTGATGACCGTCGCGGAGAGATTCGAGAGCAGAATCTCAATCTCCATGTTCACGTTGTTGTCTTGCGTGATGCGTGGACGCACGTTCACACCGATGCCGACTGCAGTCTGGGTGAAGGACGAAGTGGTGCCTACCTGACCATCAGTCGTTCCGTTGAGCAGCGACACGTCGCGACCGGCGAAGAACTTCGCCTCCTTGTTGTCGCTGGTGACGATGCGCGGTTGTTGCAAGATGCGGACATCTGAATCGCTCGACAACGCTTGCATGAAAAGGCTCGCCTCAGACCCGACGATCAATTCTGACTGGTCGAACCAGCCTCCTCCGCCCGTCTTCGAGGCTTCGATTCCCGCGGTGCCCGTCAACGAATTCGTTGAACCGTTCAGTGGCGATGAGAAATCCTCGGCTCGACCGAACGCGCTACCGAAGCTGAAGCCATCGCCGAGCGAGACTTCCGCGAGCACCGCAGTGATCATGACTTGCTTGCCTGGCTTATCGAGATCAATGATGATCTCTTCCAGTTTCTTTTGCACTTCAGGAGGTGCAAGCACGAGCAACGAATTCATGCCTGCATTGGGGACCACGCGCGCGCGTCCGATGAGTCCGCTCGTTTCGCCTTCGTCTGCAGCGCTTGCGCCACCACGACCGACGCCGCCTTGCCATGGAAACTGCACGGAGTTCTGTTGTTGAGCCCCTTGCGCCGCTTGTCCGGATGCGGTGGCGGAATCGTCGCCCGAGTCGAACGAATTTGAGATGCCCGTGAGACCTTCTTCAGGAAGCGAGAACGTCGTCTGCGTGCCAGAGTTTGCAAGCAGCGTGTTCAAGATCTCTGCGAGCCTGACCGCGCTTGCGTACTTCAGCGAAATGTTGACCGGGACACCAGTGGTGAACGGTTGATCGAGTTCTTCGATCCAACGATCGAGCCATTCAAAGTTGTCCGGCGTTTTCGAGATCACTACGAGGCGATTGGATTCTGGATACGCCTCAATCTGAAAGATGTTCGCGACGGCAGCGCCTGCATCACTGCCGCCGGCACCACCTTGCTGCGGCGCTCGTCCGCCAGCAACCGCGCGATTGCCGCCAGCTGAACCCGCGGCACCAGGATTGAGAAGGTTCGAGAGCAACCCCTTGATCTTGCTTGGGTCTGCGTACTCGAGGTCGTAGGTGCGGAAGATCGCTCCGCCCGCGTCGGGTGGAAGATCCCACGCTTCTTGCACAAGTCGTTCAATCTGCGCGAGGTTGTCAGGCGTGGTGCGCACCGTCAGCGAGTTCAGCGTGGGAAGCACAGTGACGATGAGCGTGCTGCTTGTTGCAGCACCAGCGCCGCCGCCACCTTGTTGACCGCCCGGAACATTCTGCTGTCGATTTTGTCCGCGTTGCTGTTGCTGGCGAGCCGCTGCGCCGCCGGTCGATTGACCGCCATTACTCGGGAACAACTCATAGATGAGATCCGCAACAGTTTGCGCGTCTTGGTAATTAAGTCGGAATGTCTTCGTGACATGGTCAGCCCATGACTCAACATCGAGTGCAGCGACAAGCGACTGCACTTTCTTCGCGAGTCCGATGTCACCCTGCAAGAGCAACTGATTCGAATTCGCATCCGCTTCGAACTTCGCGTAATCATCTGGAATCAGCGGAGAAATCCGCTCCTGCAGATCCGCAGCCTTCGCGTGCTTGATCTGAAAGAGCTTGATCACGATGTTGCCGTTTTCGACGAGCATCGAGACATCGTCATCAGGGCCGAGGATAACGAGTGGCTGCACCTTCGAGAGATCAGTGAGTGTCTCGATGATGATGGAGTCTGGAGTTTCAACAACGCCGATGCCGTTCAGTCGGAATGCTTCGAAGATGAAATCGAGCGCGCGCTCTTTCGAGATAAATGTGTCATTGACGAGTGTGATCTTCGCGTTGGAGACATCCGTCTTCTGGAACATCACCGCTTTGCCGGTCCACGCAACGATCGTCGAGATGATCTGCTCGATCGGCTCTTCCTTGAACCCGAGCTTCACAGGCTCATTGTCCATCACACGGCGACCCTGCTTGACCTTGTTGTCAAATGCGACAGCAGTCGCTGGCGCCACAGCCGTTGCAGTCGACGGTGATGCGGCAGGCTGCGCGATCGGTGGCGCACGGTTTTCATCACGATTGGGCGCAACAGGCGTGGGTTCTGGCGTTGTCGCGGCTGGCGCAACGGTAGGAGTTGGGCTCGCAGCGGGTTGTTCCTGCGGCGCGGCGCGCGTGGGCTCTTCCGCGTGGAGCAAGCTCGTCGCAATGGCGAGCGATGCAATGGAAACTCCAAGCAGGTTCGATCGCGTTGCGCGCGACATTCGGAAAGGGCTTGAGGAGAGAAGGGTGAGTTTCAAATTGCGCAAAGTGGGACTCCTGAGGGCTGATCACATTTTCGGCAGACTGCGGCTTTCAGGCACACCGAATGCAATGGTGCAGGAAAAGCCGGTGAAAGAACGGTTCTACAAACGTTTGAGTTACGGCTGACCGCCGCCTTGCAGTACTTGAATACGAGCGAGCAGGAGTGTTCGCTCATTTTCGAGCCGATCTCGATTGTCGGGGTCGACGTTAAGGCTGTTCGTCGCATCAATCGCACCCAACGAAGTTCGTGCGGTTGCCATATCCATCATGCTGATGCGGTCATCTGAAATTGCGGGCGGCAGGGTGCTCGCGTCAACATAGGTCTGGTTGTTCTCAGGCGCGGGCGGTGGTGGTGGAAGTTCCAACGGCTGCATTGCAGGAGATTGTCCGGGAAGAGGTTCTTCACCAGGCCCTGGACCTTGCGGCTGATCTGCGCCTGGCTCATCGCCTGGAGCTGCAAGCGGAGGCGAGCCACCACGCACTGGAGTTGGGTTCGCGGCAGAGGCCTTCGCGGTTCCCGGCGCACTCGGCGTCCCAGTAGCGGTAGGAGTGGAGCCCGCGCTGCCGTTGCTTCCGCTCGCGGTCGGTCTGCCATCAGGTCGAGGTGAACCTGAACTTCCTGGCCCAGCAGTCGCAGTTCCAGCGGCACCACTGCCACTCGTTCCAGCACCTGTCGTGGACTTTCCTGTTGTCGCTGCCGTTGCGACGGAAGTGATTCCTATTGAGCCATTGAATGGATACGGATTCGAACTGAAGAATGTGCCGGCTCCGCGACTCCAGACATCAACCGTGTACTCGCCACGCATGTACCCGAGTTTCACGTTCCACGGCGCATTCGTTTCGAGCACCGTCACGCCATTCACGGTCTGGCCTTTTAGAATGTTCATGCTCGCGAAAAACACAGTGTCACCCATCACGCTCGTTGGCGCTGGTCCTGTGTAACTCGACGGTGGTGGTGGTGGACCTGGATCTGGCGGCGGTGGCGGGGGAACGAGCGGCGCGGGTGGGGCCTTTGCCTTGCGCACGGGCGCACTCGGCATCACGAACACGCTTCGTCCATCGAATCGCTTGCGCGCATCCACTAACGACTTCGCGCCTTCTTCGGTGAGCACAGTAAGCGGGTCGGCTTCTGATTCACTCACGCTCGATGTGAACGCCGCGCTTACCAGATCTCGCACGCCAAATCCGATCGCGATGACCGCGACAGTTGCAGCGATGGCGGACACCATCAACGGCGCTGTCGGACGGAAACCACCGCGCACAAGTTCAGAGATTCGAAGTCGTTCGCTCATACAGAACCTCCGCGATCGAGTGTCCATGCTTCGGCGGAGAGTTGCACTGTGACCTTGCGCGTTTGTGGTTGATAGTTCAACTTGAGGTCGGAGATCGAATCGATTTCAGGTGCAGCTTCGAGTTGCGCGATGATCGCGCTTGCGGCATCAGGTGATGCTTCGAATCGAAGTTCAGCCACGACTTTGTCAATCTTCGTGCCGACGGCGCTTTCAAGATCGCGTGATCCAATGCGTTGTTCGCGAATCGTGAGACCGTAGGTTGTGTTGTGTTGCTTGAACACCGCAGCGATGGAACCAGTGAGCGCGCTTGCGCCCGTATCCTTGCTTGCTGGTGCATCCACGGGGCCAAAGGCGCGCACCGAACTCTTAACATCGCCCTGAAGTTTCGATTCGCGCGTCTTGGAAACTGCGATGGCTGCTTCAATGCGATCGCCGCGTGTGGCGAGCGCGGACGAGAGCGTCCAGAATCCGTAATCAAGAATGATGTACGCGGCAAGAATCGGAATCGCGATAGCTGCCCACTTGATCGCGCGCTCTTGGAGGTCGTACCAACCAATCGCGAGGTCGATCTTCGTGTCGAGTTTGGAGTTAAGAGAGTGCAGAAACTTCATGGGTGACCTTCGCATTACGACTGAGACTTCAAGAACTCAAGCAGTCGTTTCCAATCCTTGTTGAGCCGTTCAAGCACCGCTGGTTCGAGCCCTGGCTGTTTGCGTGCCATGGCAATCTCACCAATGACTGCTCGCGCTTGTTCCTTGCTCATCGCTTTCAATTCATCGTCTGTGAACTCCGCCGGAAGTTGAATCGCAACGGCAGTCGACGCTGGTCCAGTCACGGGTTCTCCGGTGGCGCCTCCAGTGGCGCCCTCAGTGGGTGGAGTCTCGACGCGTCGACCGATGCCGCGCGTTGGTGTGGACGATGATTCTGCCGATGGCGCGTCGGGCGCCGTGACGACTGCGGTTGGAGGAGCCACCGCTGGAGTCACTGCAGTCGCCGGCGTTGTGCTCGGATTCGTTGGATTGGTCGGAAGCGCTGCAACAGGTGCTGTCGTTGGAGCCTCCATCGTTTCATCCGCACTAAGTTTTCCCCACTTGCGCTCGACGAAGGTCTTCACTGCCCAATCGCGGTCCTCTGGAATATTCGCAGCAACGGTTGGGGCTTCAATCTCTGCATTGAGCGTGAACACATAGATGCCGCGCGCATCAGGTGGCGCGAAACTCACGGTGACTGCGTCAAAGATCTTCGACTCACGCAGTTGAGAAACCATGCGCGCGACGATGTCGCTACCCGCAGCATCCGACTGCGTGCGCGCCGTTCCACGCAACACGAGTCCTTGATTCTTTGAGAGATGAATCGAGACGAGTTCGATGCCATCCGCCGTGCAGCACGCGAGATCGCCGAGCATCTTCGCAACGGGCATACCGTTGTTGGCGAGTTCCTTGTAGATCGCGACGCGACGATCCACGCCGCGTTGCTGCCGCTCGAACGCGCTCAATTCGGAGGGGAGTTTCCATTCGAGCACACTCACCCGCATCCATCCAAAGAGGACGGGTGCGATACCCAAGAGAAGCACCGCCGCCGCAGCTGCCTTGATGGAGCGACGACGATTGGAATAGCGCTGAATCAGTCGATCGGTGATGGTTGGAGCGTCATGCTCTTCTTCGCGACGCAGTTCAGTAAGGCCAGCGAACTCGCCCTGCGTTGCAATTGCGGCGCCGACGAGCAACGCCCACGTGTTCCACCACTTTTGGTCGTCGACAGGAATGCTCGCATCAAAATCAATCATGCCGCATACCGCGGAGATTGCACTGCGCGAAATTCCTCGAAAGCCGTCTTGCGTTTCAATCGCATCCGCAAGCACGCGATCCGCTTCGTTCGCAGCGGTTGCAGGATCGCGTCCTGCATTCAGCAGGCTCTCAAGCAATGAGCCGCGCACGCTCGCACGCCACGTAGCATCATCCGTTGTATTTTCGCGCGTTGAACGCAGTGTCATGCCATTGTCACCGCGCAGACCAAGCAAGACTGTTCCACTCGCGCGATCCGCGATCAACGCTGGAGCATCACTCGTGATGAACGGAAGCAGCGCGGCTGGTTCTGGAATGAACTGCGCAGTCGAAGGAATGCCGCGATCGACAATGCCAGCCGCAGATTCAGGCCACACAAGAATCAGGCCTTGTCGCTCATCAAGTCCAAGCACATCAGGAATCGGCGCGAGCCCCACGCGGCAGGCGGGTGTTGCACCAAGAAGCATTCCTTCCGCTTGCAACTTGAGCGCTTGCTTCATTTGCGAAGCAGCAACCATCGGAAGTCGCACAACTTTCACAATCGTCGCACTGGTGGGATGCATGATGCGAAGATCCGCACCTTTCGCAGCATGGAGTGCTTCCGTCACTTCTCCGATGGATGCATACGACGATGCACTCAACACACGCGCGCGCTCGCCCGCGCCTTGCAGCAGCAGAAGATTCCACGAGTTGCGTTGGAATGCAGCAATGCCGATCAGTGATCGATCAATCGTGATGGGTTCGCTTGGTTTCACTGCTCTCGGTACTCCAAAATGCGCACAGGCAGGGTTGAACGATCAACCACGGCGGTAATTTCAACTTCAAGTCCAGTCGAAGCAGATCTACCTCGACTTGTGATCGTGAAGACGGCGCTCTGTGTGTCAAGGATGCCCCCGACCTTTGCGAGCGTGTCAGGGGAGACTCTACTTGACTGCAGAAGGTCTGAGAGGGCAAGAACGCCTCCCGGCTTCGAGTTGCGCAAAGCCATTATCGCGTCCGCAGAGATTGGGTCGTCGACAAACAGAATTCGCATGACTGACGGGAGGACGGTGTTCACATTGACGCGACCGGGCGCGGGCTTTTTAGGATCATCAAGCGTGGTCTCTTGATAGAAGCGCCGCAGTTGGTTCTGATCCAGATTTGCGACTTTGGATTTTGGTGCTTGCTGTTGCCCGCCCATGCCTTGCGAACTTCGACCTGACCGTCCGCCGCCTGTGGCACCACCGCCAGAGGCACCCCCGCGCGCGTTTTGCCCTTGCGCTTGCGAACTCAAATCGCCGAGGTTTCCGCTGACGAGTTGCTCCATCCGCGCGTTGGCGCCCGCCGCCCATGTCTTAATCAATGCGGCTTGTTCGGGGGAGATCGTCAGCCGTTCCACAATGTCCTCTGGGCTCGCATCCTTGAGATAGAGCTTCGCCGAACCACTCGCGCCCATCTGGAGCGAATGACTGCGCGCAGTGACGAAGCCACTCCAACCGGCATCGAGAAGCCCATCACCGTCATCGGCTGGCTCAGACTCGCTTCGATCATTCTCGTTTGGATCAAGTCGCCCGTTGAGGTTCGCATCTTCACCACGCACATTTTGCGGGAACGCACCAAGCACGAGTTCGAGCTCAGCAACGCTGCGAAAGTCGGCATTTCGGGGTCCGTAGGTGAGTCCGCGGTTCTTATAGAACTCTGATTCCGCACCCATCATGGCGGGTGAATTGTCGACGTCGCGGAAGTCAACAATCGCATCTGCCACATCAAGGCTCATGCCTGAGAGTTGAGACAGCTGCGTCTTCGAAATCGTGTTGAGATTGATCTTCGACGACTCGTCTTGCGGACCCTTCTTCTCGAAGCCATCCTCACTATGGCGAATGCTCCATGTTCCAGTTGCAACCTCGCCATCTGCAACAGCCTCGAGGTCGCGGAAGATCTGTCGAGCGTCGTCTGCTTCCGGCTTCTCGGTGTGGTACTCGAGCACCGCAATCGTTTCTTCTAGTCCAGCCCGCGCCGCCCAACGCGCTTCAACCTTCGCAAGCGCCTCGCGGCCAAGCGTGGCTTGACGGAACGCGAGCATTTGTACGCCAGAGCCAATGACCGCCGCAATCGCAACCGCCCAAATCACGATCACGATCGCGGAGCCGCGAGGCGTCGACGGAGTTCGTGATGGTTGGCGAGTGTGCGTCAAGTAGTCTGATATCGGCAGAATGCGGAGCCCGTGTTACAACTACGCACCGTGAGGGCTGCGTATTCTTGTGTGCGTCAATCGATGCACTTCATTTGAGGTTGCGGTCAGCCGCCACGGTTTCCGCGAACCCCGCTACCTGGACCGCTAGGTCGCCCGATGGTTGCACCGCGACCGCGTCCGGATCCGCTGCTGAAACCAGGTCGACCGGCTGGCCGTCCGCCACCGCCGCCACCCATGCCGCCATCGCCACCTCCGCCACCGCCCGGTTGCCCGAAGTCACCACCGTTTGGTGGACCACCACGACCGCCTCCACCCTCAGAGCCGGGTTCGCCGCGACCTTCGCCGCGACCACCGCCGCCGTTGGTGCCGCCACCTGTTGGCTCTCCAGTTGCAGGATCAATCGGTATTCCAACGCCAGCTGCGGCAGCTGCGGCAGCCGCGGGATCTTCCGCAGCCGCTTCTTCTTTGCTCTCTTCGGTCTCTTCCTCAAGGGGAGGCACGATGCGATCAAGCGCGATTTGTGTACGAAGCACAATCGTCGACTTGTTGGCATCCGTTGGATCAGAGCCCGTAGCGTCACCGGTTGCGAGCACCGTGACGCGAAGCGCCCAAGGAATACCGTCGAAATCGCTGTCCCAATCCGGATACCAAGACTCACCGTCGTAGGCTTCTACCTTCAGCCCGATGATGCCATCGACGAGCGGAGTAACAGTGCCGCCACCTTCTGGATTGTCGTCAGGCACAGCATCGCGCCGTTGCCAGAGTGCGCTGCCCGCGTAGTCATCTTCCACGCGATATTGCGTCTCGTACTCGCCACCTTCGCCGCTGTAACGATCACCTTTGATGGGACGCATGCGGTTGTTGAAGATGACGAGTTCATCGCGATCCACCACCCCGTATGGGCCAAACGCTTCGCCGTCGTAGATCACCACACGCGAGCGAAACAGATCTTCATCGCGAATCGTGGAGACAAGGTCGCGGCGCAATGCATCAAGTGCGCCTTGTGCGCGAGTCGTTGCTTCAAGTCGCAACTTCGTCACGTTTCGCGCGCGCGACAGTTGCGACGTGCTCATCGTGATTGTGCCCACCACCAACGCTGTGATGACGGTCGCGACGACGAGTTCGATGACGGTGAACCCTCGTCGTTGACGCGAACGATTCTGATCGGTCACGCTGAGGGCCGTTTCAATCGGCTTCAAGTTTCGCGCGTTCTTCTTCATAGCGGGCCTCGCGATCAATCGGACTGGTAGGGAATCGAACGGGATCAGGCTCCTCGCCACGCTTGAGCGCGACGTGTGTCTCTATTGTGTATTTCTTGCCTGAGTCATGCAATACCGTCACGACAACTCGGGCAGGAATTCCTGCATCCCCAGCTTCAATGAGGATGTCAAACTCAAAGTCGCCGTACGGGGAATCTGCTTCAAAACGCCCAGTGGTGGACTGTATTTCAGCAAATGTCTCAGGTCCCTCAGTCACCACCGAAGACAGTAGTTCGTCGAGCGCATTTGCGGCACGAATCTCGATTTCGCCCTTCTGCTCCATCAGCAGCGCACGGCCAGAAATCGAAAGGATCGCGGAAAGCCCGATCGCGAGGATGACGCCAGCGATGACGGCATCGATGAGCGCGAATGCGCGGCGGTTTCGTCGGCGACTCACCATCGTTCGAGCCCTCGGCCTTCGTTGTCAAGATCGATCGCGCTTCGCGACGGTTCGCCGAGTTCGATGCGGGTTGGTCCCACTGCCCATGACTCAAGAACGATAATGGACTCTTTCGTTTCACCTTGCACGCGGAGTTCGATCTTGGGTCGCGAGCCGTCTGGACGCGTTGCAATCGTCCACGGTGATTTCGTCATAACAGTTCCATCAGCCAACGCTTCGGTGATCGCCATTCCCGCCGGCAGCGTGACAGGCATACTCAATTTGTCTTCATGCCAAATGCGCGCGCCGTCTGGATTCTCGGCATCGATGTCTTTGATCCACAGCGATACGACGTTCGATTCTTCGTCATACCACAGCGCAATTTCCTGCGTCATTGAACTATTGCGGAACGCGTACATGCGAAGCAGATCTGCAACGGAGTCAATGCCGGTTTCATCACGCTGACGATTTACGCTCGCCATCCGCGGCAGAATCATTCCAGCGAGCAGCGCGAGCAATGCCGCAACCACCATCACTTCAAGCAGCGAGAAGCCGCGCTGTGACGCGCGGCTTCTGATGCGAGATGCTCTGATGGTCAATCGATGCAATGCTTACTTCTTTCCGTGAACGACGTCGGCATTGTTTTCAGTGCCGCCTTCAACTTTGTCTTCGCCGTAACTCACGATGTCGAAGTCGCGGCCATCGCCAGGCATGCGCAAGAGATAGGGCGATCCCCACGGATCCGTGAGGCCATCCGCACTCTCAAGATAGTCCGGCACCAGCATCTCCAACTCAAAGTCTTGCGATAAGCCCGTCACATTATTTTCCGTCATGTACAGGCGCACTTGCATCGCGAGCGCGTTGGTCTCGGTGATCGCCTTCGCGCGCTTGGCGTAGCCCAATCGAGCCCAGAGGTTCGGACCAATGATCGCGGCAAACAGCGCGATGATCGTGACCGCAACGATGACTTCGAGAAGACTGAATGCTCGGCGGATTGATCGGCGCGTGGTGGTGGAGCGGTTTGGGTGCATGGACTTTGGATACCTCGAAAAAGTTCTACGCATGAACGCGTCTTTGGATCAGCCAACAGACTGCTGAAGTTCAAGAATCGGAAGAAGAATTGCAGCAAGCACAAACACAGCAACCACCGCCATCACCACAAGCAGGACGGTCGGCAGAATGCGGG
>Ga0209443_1002158_pt1 | contig 11761 bp, 8 predicted proteins | sample LauGreBMM110DCMD_2_FD_187571 | JGI IMG/M metagenome (GOLD analysis project Ga0209443, IMG submission 187571) | Freshwater lake microbial communities from Lake Michigan, USA - Su13.BD.MM110.DCMD (SPAdes) (version 2) | ecosystem: Environmental > Aquatic > Freshwater > Lake | place: Lake Michigan... | reverse complement strand
AGAGGGGTTAATTTGAATTTATGGATCTATTATGATTCAATTTTTATAATTTTATATCAAATTTTGATAATGAAAACATTAATATCTTGGGTGGCACAAAATAATGATTTTGAGAATGGGGAAGTACTAGCAAGCGGGCCCACTCCTAATTTTCATAAATATTTCTTCAAAGGGGATCGCCATTTTATTCTGTCCACCCGAAAAGGAGACGATATACGAACAGAAAAATTAGTCAATTATTTACGGATAAATTACCCGGAGCGAATCATTGAATCCGTTTATTTGGATATTCACGATCCTATAAATCACCGAGAAATTCAATCCAAAGTCACGCCATTTTTAGCGAGTTTAAAGGATGATCAAATTGCTCTTTTTGTTTCTCCAGGCACACCGGCCATGCAAGTGGTTTGGTATTTAAGCCACATGAGCATGAACTTGAATACAACACTATATCAAACAAGGGAAGCAAAACATACCGCATCAAAAGATAAACCGGAAATTATTAAAATTGACTTTGCGAAGTCCTCCTTACCGGTAACAGCCTTATATCATCAAGAAGAAATAAAACGTGTCGGTCCCAATGAAGACTATAAAATTACGCCAGCCATAGAAAACGTATACAGCAATGCTGAAAAAGTGGCGCAAACAGACGATGTTACCGTACTCATTCTCGGAGAAAGTGGAACGGGCAAAGAAAACTTGGCCAAATACATTCATAAAAACTCCATCAGAAAAGAAAAGCCTTATATCACGGTGAATTGTTCGGCCTTTAACGATCAGTTATTAGAATCGCGCTTGTTTGGCTACAAAAAAGGGGCGTTTACTGGAGCGGATAAAGATACGATTGGTTTATTTGAGATGGCCGATGAAGGAACCATCTTCTTGGATGAAATAGGGGACATTTCTCCCTACATGCAGCAATCCTTACTTCGTGTGTTACAAGAAAAAGAAATAATGCCACTCGGTGGAAAACCAAAAAAAGTAGATGTCAGAATTATTGCAGCCACCAACCAAAACCTGGTTAAACTTTGCGAGGAAAAACAATTTCGTTGGGATCTTTACTATCGATTATCGGTGGTAGAATTGGATGTGCCCACGATCATGCAACGAGGCAAGGCAGATTTAAAAACAATGATCGACTTCTTTCTAACGCAAAAGAAAAAGCAACTTAAAAAAACTAAAAAGTTAGTTTTGGACAAGGAGGCCCTAGAAATATTGCAGAATTACACCTATCCTGGCAACATACGGGAGCTTGAAAACATTATTTCGCGCCTTTATGTGTTTAATGATGAATCAGTTTCCGCGGAAGTTTTACCAAAGCGATTAAGTCAAGAACCGGTAAACAAGCCCATGAATTGGGATTTCGTGGAAAAAGAACATATCGAAAAGGTGCTAAAACATTTCAATGGAAATAAACGTCAAACTGCTTTGGCAATAGGGTGGGCGATCAACACGCTCAACGCGAAGATAGAAAAGTACGGATTAGAATCTTAAATTTGCATTTATGAATCTTTTGGCAATTTATTTGGATTTTGACGGGACGGTTGTCGAACATGCCTACCCTGAAATTGGTGCGCTCAATCCAAGAAGTTTTGCCGTTATCCGCCAATTACAAAATGCAGGACACCGAATTATTCTGAATACCTACCGTGCAGATCTTGCAGACGGTTCACTTCAGGCAGCGCTAGATTTCTTAAACGACATAAACAACGAACTATTACCGATTACAGAATGCACAGAGCTTAAGATTCAACCCCCTGCCTGGAATTGGGAAAAAACCCTTGAAGAAGGAATTCTGTATATCGATGATGTTTGCGATGGCACACCAATGATTCGAAATATTACCCTACCCTTTGGATTGATGGTAGATTGGAAAACCTTAGAAGAATGGTTCATTGATCAAGGAGTTATTTAGCTTTTGATAACTCTCCAAGAATTTACTATAAATCGCATCCTCTTTCCCACGCACTTGACCTATAAAATTAATATAGCCTTTTAGCTTAGAAAGAAACGCGTCACAACTCTTGTCTGAAACCAATTCTATTGAATCATAATGTTTTTGTGCGGCTGCTTTAATTCCGTTTAGCCGCAGCTTTTTTTTTATTCCTTATATTATTAGGTTTAAACTATTGTATTCCCCGCAATTTTCGCAAATTTCACTTCTAGTATCAAATGTAAATCCACATTTGTTGCAACGATATTGTGGAGGGGTATTTATTGGGGACTCTAAAATCTCTTCTTTCTTAAATTCAAAAGATACGATAAAGAGTTCATTAGCAAGCCAAACTACTTGATTGTCTTTCAGCACTTGTTTATTTTCGCAACTTATTTTGTCATGTCCCAAATAAGTCCCATTGGTTGACCCTTCGTCTTTTAGGTAAACATTATTTTCCGAAAATTGCACAGAACAATGCGTTTTACTTATAATGGGAACGTTGTTATGTAAAATTTTGCCAAGGAGCTCAGAACCATTATGTATCCTCCCAATAAAATACAACTCATCTGAGCTTTTCGAAACATTAAAACGAGAGGAATCTCGTTGCATAGTCCAGACCAAATCAACAATTTCCGCGTTTATTTTATCCTCCGACTCTAATACTTCCTCCCACACCAAATCTTCGTTGCAGTGTTCACAAGTCGATGGAATATTTGACAAGTCGTCGAATTCAAATTTCTCTCTGCAATTAGTACATTTTATTTTCATTTATTTAAATTTTTTTATAATCCCAATATCCCTTAGGTTCTGTTCAATTTTTTCAATTTCTTTTGCTTTTGGAATTCCGGCCATGTAAATAGACCCGTCTTTAGTTACTGACACCGACCATCTATTTTTTTCTTTAGTTGGGTAAATTTCTTTTGCATCCCCTTCATTTATATGATACGTTTTTTGATTTGACGAACCAACAAGGTTATTATTTGAATGGAGTTCTTTTACATATCTCCCATCGACAAGATAGTCGATATAATTAAGAAAAAGTTTGTCAGGAAATAACTCTTCCAACTCTTTGACTTCATATCCCGTAAAGCAATGAATATTCAGTTTGGTTCTAGTTTTTATTAGATAACTAAAAGCAATAAGTTGTTCATATTGTTGAAACGGTTCGCCTCCCGAGATGGTAACACCATCGTAGTCTTCGCTAATTGATTCAATGAATTGGTAAAGTTCATAAATTGCTATAGACTTCCCTTTTTTCTTAGACCAGATCATTTCATTAATGCATCCATCACATGCAAGTGTGCAACCTTGAACCCAAATACCGATTCGTTTCCCTTCACCTAAATTATATAGCGGATATTGTATTTTATTTAATTGCCAATTCATTCAAAGACAATTTCATTATTTTTCATGCTTATATGTATGGTGCAGTTCTCAAGTTTTCCGGATTTGAACATAAAGTTGGTTAGTCCGTTTTTGATATGCGTCTCAATTCTGTTAATAATACCTCTGCCCCCCATGTCTAGGTTGTTCATGGCATAAATAAGAATAAAGTCCTTCACAAAACTCTGATCATATTCTAAAACAATATTTTTTAAATTACTAAGATTTCTTTTAATCACGCTCATGTTGTTTTCAAAAATACTTTCGGCGACATCTGGACGGATAAAATCAAATACTACAAAATTATCCCCAAATCGGTTAAAAATTTCAGGGCGGCCCAATTTCAAGGCAAAGAAATTTTTAATTTCTGCCTTGATTTTAATTTCCATTTGTTCATAATTATCTTGTCCAAATAACACATTAGGAATTCTTCTTCCATCTTCATCTTCTTTGAAAATACCCAAGTTACTGGTAAATATTATGAGGGACTGGGTGAAATAAGTAGTTTCACCTTTGCCGTCTGTCAAGCGTCCATCATCCAAAATCTGCAGAAATTTATCAAAGATACGGGGATGAGCTTTTTCAATTTCGTCAAATAAAATGATGCTAAACGGCTTCTTACGAACGGCATCTGTTAACTGACCTCCTTCTTCATACCCCACATATCCTGGAGGACTGCCTATCATTTTAACATCAGAGTTGCTATCATTGTATTCACTCATGTCAAACCGAATCATTGCTTCCTCATCACTAAAAATTAACTCAGCAAGTGACTTTGCTAGTTCTGTTTTTCCTGTACCTGTTGGTCCCGCCAAGAACAAAACACCTTTTGGTCGACTTGATGGTTTAGATTTATCAATGGAGTCAAGTCCGAGATTTGATCTTCTAATAATCTCAACCGCTTTTTGGATGGCTTTATCTTGACCTTTTACGCGTTTTCTAAGTTCTTCCTCGGCGTTATTAATTTTTGAGAAATCAATTTTTTCCCAAGGATTCTCTCTAACACCATACTTATACAAATCAATGATTTCTTTCATATCGTTGACATGTATTTTTTCCTGGATAGAAATAGTACTTAAATCCTCCAGTTCTCTGTTCGAAAAGTTTTCAGTTAAATCAGGAAATGTTTTCATTAATTCCTCCTCTTTCACCTCCTTGCCTTCAGAATAAAACTGTTTCTTACGTTCTCTAAAAAACACCTGTCTTTCTTCCCGATTTGGCTCTAAAATTTCAATTCCTTTGGTCAAGGGATTTTCCAAAAACATCCAGGCAGGAATATCATTCAATTTATCACATAAAAAGATTAATATATTTCTCTTTCTCTCCTTTTCAGGCCACACCTTAGATTCCTGAGCCGCTTTTATTAACCTTAAAAACAATGGTTTTGCCTCTTCCTCCAAAGAATTAGGGTTGGATGTAAGTCTAGACGCAAAATTAAATATTCCAGCATACAATGCAGTCGAATTACCCATCAGTTCGCGGTACAAAGCGATTGCATCCTTTGCAGATGCGGAAGTCCCCAAGCGTGCTTTGTTTATATTTTCAGGAAAATCAGCACTTGGCTTTTCAACTCCTGAATTAGCGAGATTATCCAAGGTATATTTAGGATTCGTTTCGTTGGCTTCGCCCACCTCAAGTCCATCGATTATATCGAAGTAAGTAATGATATCGTATCCCTCCTCTTTCAAGAATTTTTTTAATAACTCTTTGATATCATTGAATTTTGCAAACTTCAATTCATCGCTGTTAATTGCTGTTTTGTAATTAATAGGAAAATAATAGCAATCATATATATTCCCATAAAGGAAGAATTCAGATTTTAATGCTTTAAACCTATTAAACTCTTCAAGCCATGTTGGGAAATAGTTTTTTTTATCCATAAGTTAGTTTTTTAGTCGAGGTACTTTTTAGTTTCGTTTTTCCTGGTTACTTTTCGTTTTTGAGGCTTTAGTTTTTCCTTTTGTTTTTCGGTGATCGACAACAACCACTTTTCACTTGTGGGTTTTGCTGATTTAAGTTCCATCTTGAGGCCCATTTTCGCAAGATCAGAAAGTACAAGTTGAAAATCTCCACATGTTTCATTCATTTGTGAAAGTTTGTATTTCAATTCATTCTCATTTAACGATTCTTTATTTTCAGGTATTTGAAAAGAATATTTGATAGACCCATCCTCTTTAAATTTCAAATTCAAATAATTTGTTTTATCCTTACATTTCAGCAACAGATCATCCGCTTTTTCAAAATCAATAACTTCTAGGTCATCCATTACTTCATAACCCATATTTTCCAACGAGTTAACAATCTGATTCTTTAAAAAGACACGTTCATTTTCCGCTATATCATCTTCACGCTTCAGTTCTTCGTTCTTTAGCGTTAATTCTTTTACTTGTTCCTCAACACGTGACAACTCTCTTAGGTCTAAATTGGATTTGTTTAACAAATCCAACCAATAATTAATAAATGTATTCTTATCCTGCTCCAACTTTACATGACAATCAATCTTATTGAAATGAATCAAGAACTGTTGAATTTTTTGTTTATAGGCTTTAGACTTTTCCGACTTTAAAATTCGATCATGTAATTGTTGGTAGTAAAATAGGTCTTTCAAGGATTCACTTTGCTGAAGATCATCGAGTTCAGCACGATATATTAAAGCAACTTCGTGGTCGACTCCAGCTGCAATAATTTTTAAAATTTTGGTGGAAATCTCTTCCAGTTCTTTAGACAACTTTTTAGATTTAGTCTTTAGTTTTGTAGAGGGATATCGCTCAATGATTTGATTATTAAAATCCATGCGAGCGGCGTTGACCCCTTTTTCTTTTTCAAAAACTTCCGAGACAATAACATTTGTTAATGCTTCCGATTTGGCAATAAAACCAAATTCAAAAGGAGCTTCTGTGAGTTCAAAAGCAATTGCATCTAACTTCGTTTTTGCCTCCGCAAAGATTGAATTTGCTTCTATTGGGGTATTATTTTTTAAATAAGCTTCAACCGATTCTTTAAAACTATTAAACGAGGCCTTAGAACGCTCGAAGTGCTGATGATACATACGATAACTGTTGTAATCCGTTTCTTTATTCAGAAAATCTTCCAATATATCGTTGCATTTATCATTCAACGATTTTAACTCTCGAATGAGTTCATTAATTTCGTTTAAAATTTTATTGTAAGTGTCCTGCCCAAAAGAACCGCGGTAATTAAACTCCAATCGCTTCAAAGCATCATTAACTTGCTTTTCAATAGATTTTAACGCCTCTTGACAATCGAACTTTATGTGTAGGCCACTGTCCTCAACATTAGAATTTTTCAATTCCTCAATCAATTGTTTTAACTTGCTCTGAAGTTGAAACACTTCATTTAACTTTCCATCAAATACCTGGATTGAGTAGCTAGGAGGTGGTGCATAATCTTTTGGTCCGCTCATGGTTGGTGTGGTTTTATACTAATTTTTCTATCTAGTTTTTCTATCTAATTTTACTCTTTGCTTACCATTAAACTCTGGACAAATCCAGCCTGTATCCTTTCTAATACCGCTTTCATGAACAACCTCCTGCCAATCATCATCAGAATCATCTAAAAACTTTAATGTGTCTCCTCGTTTTAAAGTATAGAGAATCATTGAATTTTTATCACCTTCTTTATGTAAAGGTAATTTAACATCAACAATACCAATCTTAATATCTAATGTATCCATAAGCACGATTGGAGGGCTAGCCTTTCCTCCTCCAAATTGCCAGTTTTCGTCAATCGATATACGGTCTTTCTTCAACATATAAAGTAAGTAAACTGAAGGAATCAATATGCCTAAAGCAAGTACTTGTCCTGCATAGATGTAAGCGTATCTTTTCAGAGAGCTCATCACAAAAGATTTCTTAAACTGCCTTTTATTCTCTTCAGTTAGCGTAACAATATTATGTTTAAGTGATAAGTCTTCAATAACCTCATCGCTGTATTTCCAAAAGGGCTGAAATAGTCCTCTTATACCTATATATTCCAAATTACGTTCAGAACGGTCGGTGAAATCCGTATGTATATTCTTTGAAACTAAAAAGGAATTCAGGGACTTATAGAATTTATACTCAAGCTCATTATTTCGGTATTTATCAAACGTTAAAGAAATAAACTCAATCTCAGTTTGTGCCTGATGTTTAAAAACTTCAAAAATAAAAGGTATATAGGTAAGACTTGATAAGTGTTTGCAGTTAATTCTTTCAAGGAAAACTTCCTTTTCTACAGTTACTTTTTCCTCACTAAATAGAATGGGTTGTTTTACAAAATACAATCCCATTTCATCGAGGGTTGTGTACTCTACGTTTTTGTCATCTTTAAACCCACGTTTCGGATTGAATGCATAAAACAAAGCCAATAAATTTCTGCGAAACATGTCTAATTTAAGACCGTTAATGCCGATATGAATTTCGGCTTTCAAATCATCAAAGCCCTTAGGCTGAATTCCAAAAGCAGTAAGTAGATTATCAGACAAAGCGTTAGCTTCAGGTGATGGCTGTATTAATGCTAATTGACGAAGTGAAAATTCAAATTGAAACAAATAAAACCGCAAAATTTCCCATTTGGTAAACTTCCATATTTCATCTAGTTTATTGCAAAATTTCTCTACTTCGCTTTTAAGATTATCTGTACCGTAAAAATCAAATTCTGTGGTATCTATCCGAATGATTCTAGTGGGTTCAAAAAAACGAATAAAAGCTTCTTTAAGGAAATCTATTCCACGACTTTCATAGTGTTTACGAAGGCCATCAAACTTTTTACTCTCCTCTCCATCTTTATAATCAATAAGCCACGATCGAATTTTAGACCAAATAGAACCATCTACTGATTCTTCTATGTATTTTGAATACCAATCCTTATCGTTATCTAAAATAGCAACAAAATCTTCACCGGTCTCAATCTGTTTACCCTGGCCTAATTTCACAGGCATTACTTTATTATTCTGACCCGCATATCGCACTATAGGATTATCACCTTTAAGCCATTGTTCCACTTCGGCTCTTCCGAAACGATTCTCTACGATGTTCAATGTTAAGCCTTCAATGAGTTGGTTAACGCGCTTGAATCGATTATTGTAATCAATTAAAGGTTTTCCGATTGTGCGTCTTGTCTTTATTTCGCGCATTGAACTAATTGATTCAGGGTAAATCATGAATAAAAGAATCATCCCAAATGAATAAAAGTCGTTTTTTTCGGAAACGACACCTTCACCTTGTTCTGGGGCCATAAAATTATTTGTGAACCTCACCGTTGTCACACCTTGGATTTCTGTTTTCGAAGCCAATTCAAAAGTTACGGCAGAACCGTAGTCTCCAATTATAAGGTCTGTTTGATCTTTATCTAAAAAGAAAATGTTGCCGGGCTTGAGATCACAATGATAGATAAAGTTGTCATGTAATTTTGTGATTCCAAGAAAAACTTCAGGTATCACTTGGGACTCAATAAATTCAATAGTTAATCCATTATTTATTGTATGTTCTTGTAGATCACCACCCTCGGCAAAATCCGATAATTCATAACAATAATCTCCTAAATATTTATCCATCCCCACCCCATAATCATGAAGTTTCAAGACATCTGGATCGATTATACCCATTATTCGTTTTAGTGCCTCTGGGTTTGGTTCATGTTTAGGGTTATCAAATTTCTTATATAATTTTAGTGCAAGTTCTTTTGATTCTGAATTAGTAACAAGATAAACAGAGCCCTCACCAGTTCCTTCAGAAATAATGCCTTTGATTCGATAGACCGCCTGTTTCAATTCAACAGCATCCCCGATTTTAAGCCCGTGAAGTGAAAGAGTATCCGTTTCATCGCCGTTGCCCACAACACCCGTTTCATCGCTCGACCCACCGATAACGCCTGTTTTATCGCTCGACCCACCGATAACACCTGTTTTATCGCTCGACCCACCGACAACACCTGTTTTATCCGTAGGCTCGCTAACACTCTTGATTATACCTGTAGGAGAATCATTGGAAGTGTTTGACACAACTCCGGTAGGCGTATTTTGAGCGGAATGATGTTGTTGATTTTCTTTTAGATTATCCGTAATTACATCACAGCGTTGCATTAAAATAACGCTGATATTGTCGGGAGCCCCTTTGCTCAAGGAGCGCTCCATAAGTATATTTATTTTTTCAGTAACCGAATTCGGTTCTTGTAACACACTTTTAACTTCTTCAAATGACAGGGATTTAAACAGCCCATCTGAACAGAGCAAATAACAGTCGTTGTCTTCACTTGAATCCAAGGAAATCCCAATCTCCGGACTCATATTATCTTCACTTCCACCAAAATAGCTGACAATTGGACTGTTAGGCATTTCATCTGCTGCCTGATCAGTAGTGTGTTTGGAAAACATGTTTTGTCTCAGGAGCCATAACTCTGAATCACCCACATGAATCACAAAAAACTTATCAGAATCAATGTAAAGACCCGTTAATGTGGTCGCTGTGCCTTCTATTGAAACGTCTTTTTTTGATGTTTCAATCAAGTCAGAATTGATTTTTCTCAATCGTTTTGTCAATTCATCGAAATCACCACATAATTCTTTTTTAAGCGAATCCAATACAAACTGAGAAGCAAATTCCCCCCTCTTGTTACCACCAACCCCATCAGCAACAAAACAAACACAGCTTGATTGCTGTTCAAGGCTTAATGTTCCATCTTCAATCAAGGTGCCATTTACTAATATCCTATCCTGATTAATCGTTCGGACAGTTCCTTTATTTGTAAATGCGGCAATATTAAAATTCATTCGAAAAATATTAAAATATGATTAGGCTGATGACGCAAAGACTAATAAAACAACAATAATAATAGCTATAATAATAATAATATGGAGGATTACTGCCAGGTAGAAAAGAATAACAAAAGCGAAGAACAATAGAAAACAGATATATAAACTTCTCAGAAAAACCCATATTCCCAAGGCCCAACCGGGATGTTTGATACTACTGAAAGGAAACATTAAAAAAGCAGGGCTGAGTAATAATACGCTTAAAAATCTATTCTGAAAAGGTGGTTCGTTGAAAAAGCTAAATCCCCTAGTTGAATTTATCAGTGCAGCACAAGCTCCTAAAACAATAAAAATTAATAAGGTAAATATTATGAATTCTTGATTGTTTAGCTCATCTGGCTTAAAAAAGTTTACAAACCATTTAAACTTTTCTGTGAATTGTTCAGCATCGGGAGTATTTAATTTCTCTTTTAAACCACAACTGGACAATAATAATGTAGCTAATATAACTAGTGACCCTCTTCTTATCATCATTCTACATTCCTTGAAGAAATATCACTATAATCCCTGCGGTGAAGCCAACACCATTTGCCCACTTTAACTGAGCCCAGATGTAGTCATAAGTTGTCAACGAAAATGCTTTCTGTCCGGTCTGAAAAAAGAGTTTTGGTAGAAGAAAGTAACAAATTAAAAAGGTTATAAATGCAACAATTAAAGGCAATTGGAATCGAAGGTCTGGAGACAATGCATACCAAAAAAATGCCCAAATTAATAGGTTGACTATAAATAATAATATAGATAAAATGTGTTGCATATATAATAGTATTTAAATCTAGAAATCAGGATATTACATGGCTAAGTTAATAATACTTTCAACATAACTGGCATTAGATTAATAAAATAAAATATTACTTTGCATTGTTTCCATTTTGATGAGTTGGTACTATTTGTTGATTGAATTTGAGATAAATCGCATCCTCTTTACCACGCACTTGACCTATAAAATTAATATAGCCTTTTAGTTTAAAAAGAAACGCGTCACAACTCTTGTCTGAAACCAATTCTATTGAATCATAATGTTTTTGTGCGGCTGCTTTTATTCCGTTTAGTCGCAGATCAAACAACATAGCACGGACTTTTTTAATCAACTTCCGGTCAACATTCACCTTTTCATTAACTACCAAACCTGTCACCGTTTGCTTTTTATTATTGGCTCGTTTACGCAGCTTTTTTTCATTTACTCGAAAATCATGCTGGCTAATAATCAATCGGATGCCACTAATCACCTCCATGGTAAAAGGTTGGTCACATGAAAAGCTTAAGTCATCTGCATACCTTGTATAGTTTATTTCTCTTTCTTCGCACCAGGCCATTAATTGCTTGTCAAGTGGAAGACAAACCAAATTGGATAACACCGGAGAAGTGGGAGCGCCTTGTGGTAAATGTCCGTTAATGGTGGTTAGTAAAGTTATTGCATTCGCCATGTTTTCCGTAAATTGAAAAATGTCGCTTTTAAACAAATCCCGGATTCTTTTTGCTTTAATAGAAGGAAAAAAGTTCTCTAAATCAAGATTCAAGACCTGTTTTTTTCCAATGTGAGGCATGGCATTTTCAACGATATTCGCTGCTGTTTTCTGATCTCGGGGCTGAATTACAAATCCATGGGCACAGGTGGGTTGGATCCCTAAATA
>Ga0209443_1002157_pt1 | contig 11762 bp, 8 predicted proteins | sample LauGreBMM110DCMD_2_FD_187571 | JGI IMG/M metagenome (GOLD analysis project Ga0209443, IMG submission 187571) | Freshwater lake microbial communities from Lake Michigan, USA - Su13.BD.MM110.DCMD (SPAdes) (version 2) | ecosystem: Environmental > Aquatic > Freshwater > Lake | place: Lake Michigan... | reverse complement strand
CTCTCTTTGATGATCATTCCAATTGTGCCTTTTTGTCCAGCGCGACTAGCCATTTTATCTCCAATATCAGGTATCCGTTCCTCGCGAATACGTATTTTGGCAATTCTAGTGCCTTCCTCTGTTTCAGTAATAAACGATTTATCAACGACACCTAGCTGGCCTTTTTTAGTGAAGACTGACGCGTCATACATCTCGGACGTACCTTCTTTATGCTGGACTTTTCCAATTAATACAATTCTATCATTTAGCAATGTATTTTCTTTGATAAGACCGTTCTCATCTAATTCATCGTAAAAAAATTCTGGTTTTGTTCTCAAGACTTCTTTATCCTGTATATTAGTAAAACGTGTGTTTATTTTACTGCCTCCAACATTTACCTTTTCTTCGTGTGATTCGTATGAAGTATAATAAGTAGTATTGAAAAGTCCTCGGTGTATAGACCCTTCGTTTATTAGAATAGCATCTTCCACATTATAACCATTATACGACATGATTGCACAAATGACATTGTTCCCGTAGGGTTGTTCTTCTTCATTAATTATATTCAAATATTTTGATTTAATTAAAGGGACGTGTCCATAATTTAAAACCAACGCACTTTTATCAATACGCATCAAATAATTTGTGTGAAATACAGACACTGCCTGTTTTCCGTGAGCACATGAAAATGTATTACGCGGATATGGATTATTTTCAGGATAAATAATTTGATTTCCCATGACACCAAAAATCAAAGATGAATGTATTTCTGCATTTGTAAATTTTTCCTGAAATGGTGCCTCAATATTTGATATAAGTAAATATTCTTCTTCTGCAACGTCAATATAATCCACAACAGATTTCTTGTCGTTCAATTCTTCGTCTGATATTTTCAAATCATAAATCCTGTTATTTTTATAATGAAAATCATCTTTTTCAATAAATCCGGTAACCATATTTTCCCAGGTTGTTTTTGCCAATACTCTCCGACAAACCTCCTTTGTTCTGAATGCACTGACTTTACCTTCCTCAATATAATAAACAGGTCTATATAATCTACCCTCGTCAGTGTAAATGAAAATAATATTTTTTTTATAATCAAAAGAACAACTCATAAAAACGGGAAGAAGTCCGTTACGTTTACGAAGACGTATCTTCTGCAAGAGTGGAAGCGGCTCTTTAAAAATTCCAATCCACGCACCGTTTACAAAAACTTTTGTGTAATAATTCAATTCCTTTGGTGTGTTTTTAAACAACTCTTCCAAACCATTATCTCTCAACCATTCAATAATTCCCTTTGACGAAAACTCTGCATTTATACAAGTAACTATTGCCAAATGTTTGTGAAGTCCAATATTACCACCATCAGGCGAATCAACAATGTCTATGTAACCCCACTGACTACTGTGCAATAGCCGCGGACCTACTACTTTTGCATTTTCGTCTAAAGGTAAAACTATTTTCCGGAGATGTGAAATAAAGGAATTGTACGATAACCTATTCAAATCTTGAATAACACCAATACGTTTTGTATGCACAGCGCTTCCCCAGTTCCCTTTGAATGCCTTTTTAAACCCATCGTAGAGAACCTGTGTTTTAAAAATATCATCAAATTTTTTTTGTACCAGATCGTTAAATGTTTCTGTTTTAAAGTAATAACGTGAATCTAAATTGATAAATATGGCTTTTAGTTGAAGTTTGTAATATTCAATAAACAATTCTTTAATCAATGTTCCTGACAATTCTATTCTTTTATATTTAAAACTGTCGCGATTTGTCGGCTCACTTTTTTTTGTAAATAATTTTAAAAGCTCAAAAACCATAAAACCTAAATAATATGCCTTGTCTAAAAAATTAAGCCCGCCTACATGTGGTAATAGGTAATCGGTAAGAATTTCCATCACGGCCATGGAAGAGTTTTCCGACGCCGCTCCCTTTTTCACAAAAACAGAAATAAATGTCAGTGCTGCCTCTTGAGTAAAAATTTTGTTTGCGTCGTGAATAGAAGGAATGAATAAATCAATCATTGAAGAATTTTCCTCAAGGTTTAATAAACATTTTTCAATGATATCTTTATCAGAAATTACCCCAAGTGCACGCATCACGATAAATAGTGGAATGGGTTTGCGAACATTTGGGATATTTACCAAAATATTGTTGTTTGTCAAAGAAGCTGTCGGGGCAAGAATCCGCACAGATGTCGTTCTTCGGGGTTTTGATGAATCTTCTGAAATAGAACGAATATTTGCTACATATGAATAAATGTCATTTCCGTCGCTGAGGTACAACATGTTATCTGCAAATTTTTCTTGCGGGATAATAACCTTTTCTTTACCATCAATGATAAAATACCCACCATGATCATTTCTGCATTCTCCTAAATTATAAGCTATGTCGCTTGACAATCCATATAAAATACAAAGATTTGAATGCAACATAATTGGAAATCGTCCCAGAAAAACCTTTTCAAGCATCATTTCTAATTTCTCAACATTTCCATCTTCTGTAATTTCATATTCAATAAAAACATCATAATGAACCGAAAACCCATAAGTCATGTTGCGCAATCGCGCTTCATTTGGATACAAATAATGTGTTTCTTTACTATTATCATCGTAAACAACAGGTTTCCCAAAATAAATAGCACGCCCATCTTTGCCACCTAAAAATAAATTCACCTTGATTTTTTTATCTTGTTCTTCCACGAGACCATTTTTACCAAACTTTTCGTTGGAAAATCTAATGGGGTTATTGTCACGAAAAACATCAAATATACCTTTATCAAAAAAAAGATTGTACGAATCAAGATGATGTGCGACTAAATTATTCACGTCCGATTTGAAATATTTTTCTAGGAGTTTCCACGAGACATGTTTGAATGTTTCCGTTTGTTTTTCAGACGGCGAATTTTCAGAATGTGAATTTTCGGGCGATTCTTTTTCTTCCATTAAGTTATTTTATTGTTTATATTTATATTTTAATTTTTTTTTAATCTACTGTATTTTGTTTGCATATATTTATGTGTCGGAAATTGTTTCCGTTGATGTTTTTTTCGCGTTCTTGGTGTAACCCCTTTGCATATAAGACCGGGTAAAAATAGTATACCTTGAACGAAATTTTCCACGAGATTCATTTTATAAAAATAAACGCACTGTTATATTTTCAATTTATTCAAAAAGTGAGTTAATGTCAGACTCGGCGAGTTTTGAAGAACGCTCAATCATTTCCTTTACTGATTTTTGAATACACCGCATGAGGGATTGTACCTTGTCAATGTATTCTTCGTCCTTCACAAAATAATCGCGATGTTTGAATTCGTTTTTCCAATTCACTTGAAGCGTATTGCTTGGATTACTATTATAAGTATGAATATCAAAAATAGATTTTAATAATACATCGCCGTTCAGCTTGTTTTTTACTAAATAATGGTATTCACTAGATCTATCTCTCACTCTTTTTATTTGATTCTTAGATTTGGCTTCTTCTAATCTGAAAAGAAAATCATTCCATGTGGACGAATAAGGGTAATCGGTGTTACCTGTAATACTGTAATAAACAGATGGTTTACTCATCGCATCATCAGAATATTTACATTCGGTGATTTTAAGATTTATACGAATTTGATTAACCATAATATCGCATGAAGCACGTGGTGGAGTAATGGCGATTACCCACAAAGGATATTTTTTTAACAATGTTTCCTTCAGTTCAGCTAAAAATGGCCCTTCTTTCAGCAAACTTTCAACTCGGCCATCCGAACCCGTTTTTTGAATATTAATGGTCTTTGCAACATTTGTGATTTCTGAAATAGTATCGCGATACGAATATTTTGAAATGAAACATAAAAGCGTGAAAAATCTCATTGTGTATCTGACATTCTATCCAGTGTTTAATTCAATTTTTCATACAACGAAAAATGGAATTAAAGTTTTTTTATGAAAAATAGAAAATGACACGATATGAGCGTATTGACTTTAGTTTTAAACCTGAAAAAGAGGAAAAGGATTATTATCTGGAAATTGACAATGCTCATCGAGGATTAATGGCAAATATTGACAGAATTCTTCAAATTACTTTTCCAACACGACAATACAAAAGAAAGACCCAATCAAATCGTCGGCTTTCAGAAAAAATGCGGGCACGGAATGAAATTGTAAAAAAGATAATGAAAGAACAGAAACTTCGTTTAGGCCAGGCATCAAAATATGTGAAAGAACACTGTTTATGGTCCTAAAAAAATGATTTATAATATGGAACAATCTATATCAGGTTCCCATTTAAAATAATTTCTCTTGTGTTCAGCAGCCTCAAGATTTCTCTTGTGTTCAGCAGCCTCAAGATTTATCTTGTGTTCAGCATCACGAAGTTGATAATGCATGTTTTTATGCTTCTTGTAATCATCTAACAAACTTTGCAACTCGTCGGTTATTTCAAATACCGCAATATTATCCACATTGGGATCATCACTATATTCTGTTGTAACCGAAGACACCTTTACTTTACGTCCACGAACATCCCTGAAAATTTCATCTAAAACTGGCCCTCCTGAGGTTATTAAGCCAAACTTACTGCCTGATCTAGTCCAATCGCCATATCTGTTTTCTTTTTTTAATTCCGCAATTATTTCTTTTTCTGTTTTCCCTCCACCAATCATTTTATTTTTTCTGGTTTTCCTTTTAACATTTTTCAGACGTTTAAATCTCTTGGTTCTCAATTTTTTATTCATACAGTATTAATATATTAAATATAGAATTAGCGCCAGAGATAAATACTAGAACTCCGAGAGTTTTCTTCTTATATTTTCGTCAAATTCATCCAAAATGTTTTTTATTCTTTGATCATCAATGACATGGCCATCTCGGACGAGATCCTCAATATCCTCCAATGCTTTTATTCTTCCCCTTTCTTCCTTTTCTTGATTCTTTTCCTCTAGCATTTTTTCCCTCATTATTGCCTTTTCCTCTTTGATATATTCTTTCATCTCTTCTTTTGTAATTTGAACAAATTCCTTCTTTGTGCTAATTTTATCTTCTATTCTGTCAATCATTGCCCTGTCCACAGGGTTTGTATTTTTGGCCGTTTTCAATTCAATCTTCAGAGCACTTATTTCCTCGTTAACTCTTTCAATTGTTTCCAAAAACCGACCGGTACCCATAATTTCAGTTACATTACTTATTTTTTGCTTGCATTTTTCTAATAATTGATAATAAATTGTTAATTTATTTTGATCTGATTCTTCCGTTGACTCTTTAAGCTCTTCGTCGTATTCCTTGTAATTTTGCAATAACTCCTTCTTCAAATCATCCAAATCCTTCAACAGTTGTTTAATTATTTCTGTTACATCTTTCACGCATTCAGAATATGGAGATTTCCTTTTTGTTTTTTCCTTGGAAAATTGATTGCATCTGTTCAAATACGATGAGAATTTTTTGCGGGTCAAACTTAAATAAGGATTTTTTTTAATATTTTCCAATTCCAACTTTCTAATATTTTTTAATTTTTTATATTCTTCTTTTGATATAGTTTCGGTTACTTCTGGAACAAGTATCTCACCAATCACAAATTCTACTTTCGGCTGCGCAAACTGCCGAACATCAAACTCTCTGTTTAAAAAACTTACAATTCCATTGATATCATTTGCGTAGCGATTTTCACCAGCGGCAGTAAAATTTCCTTCTTGATTTAAATATTCCTGTGAAAATTCATCAAACGTATCGGGCATTTGTTTATCAGGCAATTTACATAAATTCAGTAATTGAATCAGCTCCATTGGATTTTCGGTTATCGGGGTTGCCGTCATTAATAATAGACGAACCGAGTCGTCGCCGGATTTAATATAAGAATCCATGATAGCTCTCTTTAACTGTTTCATATCGGGTCTTTCAAGTCCCGATAAATCTCCGCCACCGTATAATTTGTGAGCTTCATCAATAACTAATAACGTTTTTCGGAGAGGATCTTCATTTCCGTTAATTTTTACTAAATCATGGTAGTATTGATTATTTTTGGTTATTAAATTAGTAAATTGTTTGTATGACAAAGGCCGAATGGACCATGATTTTGAGAGCATGCGCATCCTTTGATTATGGTCTTCTGGTATAATCTCGCCTTGCTCAACAAGGCGACGAATTGATTCATTGCAAATTTGATCAAACATATTTTTCCATATATCGCTTTTTAGAGTTGAACGAGTGACCCATAAAATTGTGTAATTCTCTAATTCAAAATTTTTTGATGCGGCCGCAATAGCCGAACATGTTTTTCCAGTTCCAACAGAATGCCACAGAAGCATCCCTTTTACAAATGTGGATGGTTTAAAGTAATCACTAATAAATTGTTGGGTTGGTGTGTATGTTATGATTCCTCCACCAGTTTGCGCTTCCAGAGAATTTTGAGGAATCATATCCTCGCCACAATTATTTTCAATTTCAACTTTACCCCATTTACAATGCTCAAAATATTCTTTGATGAATTCTTGTAATCTCTCTCTGGACATTTTATGAATAGGTGGAATTGACAATTGTGAAGGTGTTAATTGAGGTGGTGAATGATAAGACGGAGAATGATGTGATGAATGAGACGAATGTTGCGATAAATGATGTGATGAATGATGCGAACTGTCCGACGATTGGCGCACTTTTCGGGTTTTTCGTGTTCCTTTGCGACAATATTGACGTTTTGTTCCTTTGGCATAAAGACAGCCTTCCTTTGCCAGACATTCTCTTTCTGGCAATTTCTGGCAAATTGACCCGCCTCCCATCTGTCCCCGAAACTCGTGTATATTTTTATTTAAATAAAAATCAACGGAATAATCTATCGTTACCTTTTGTAAATCTATTCCAAATACTTTTTCTTTTATATCTATGTTCAGACTTTTCAAATATAATGCAAACAAGGTGGGTTCATCCAAAAATTTTGCGCGAACCTTTTCCGGAATAGTCAAATCGTATATGTAAACATTCAGCGGCCAACCAACGTTGGGGATAAATTTCAACCCTTTTTGACCACAAGTGCGTGTTCCTCTTCCTATAACCTGTTTTAAATCTGCTTCATTAACAGAAGGTTCAAATAAATGAATATATTTTATATCAAATAAATCAATTCCTTCTTTAAACCCTGCATCCATCAAAATAAATCGCGATAACTTGCCGTGAACATTCTCTGGACGCTGATTATACTTTTTTAATATACTCTTTTTCGTATTAACGCGCAGAGGATTCCCAAAAACGTCTAGTGAACATAATAAAAAAAAGTTTTCGTTTTTTGTTCTTAATAGTACTTCATCCGATAATAATTGTTGTTCCGAATTATATCCCAGATGATATCCGTGAGTTAAAAAGCAACTCGCCAAAAAATGAATTCCATAAAGTTTAGATTTAACATCACAAAAAATAAAATGTTTAAACAACTTATTATGTTCTTCCATGTCATTTTTATCCAATTCTGCTATTTTTGCGAATAGATCAACTGCTTTTGGTGAGATGAATGGCAGATCTTCGCGAAGTATTTCAGGATCAAAATACGGTTTATCAAATTTATACTCTCGTTTAGAAATAGAAACGTTTGATTTTTCTCTTATACATTTACTATTCATATATTTATGCAATGAAATTAATTTACCAACTCCAGCAAATCCTTCTTTTTCATTTTATTTGCAACCGATTTAGATTTCAAATTTTTAGAAACAACCAAATTAATTAATTGTGAGGTATTCATTTTTTTAACAAGTTTCTTAACAGGAATAGTTAGTTCTGATGTTACATTCGGAACCTCTACAAATTCCGCAATTTCCACATCTTCTACATCTTCCACAATTTCTAGATTTTCAAGATCAATTTCCAACTCAGATGTTTCCAGCATTGTTATCTTGTCGCCCTTCACTAAATCTATTTCTTCTAAATCAATGGATTCAGTATCGCTATCAGAATCACTATCCGTTTCACTTTCTGTCTCGTCATCAGAAATTTCATTTTTTTCTTCTGTAATCACTACCGGTTCATTTTTTAAAGATGTGATTTCATGAGCCATTGTGGTAACCAAACTCAACAAGGATGAAATTTTATGATTTTGTTCCTTTATTTTTTGCATTATTATCATATAAATCATGCTAATCAACCCAACAATTATCAATAATTTAATAAAATTTATCAAGCCAGAATCAAAGAAGCTCATTAAATATATGAGTTATTATTTATTTTTTTACTAAACGAATTAAATATTATTTAATATTTCTTCTGGAAAATTCATGTCGTTCAATATTTTTACCCCACCTTTTACTTCTGAAATTCCAGGAATAAATTTATACGTGTAAGTTATCTTTTTATCTTCTTCTACTGTTTCCATTTTAAAGTTGTCCATATTTTTTATCAGAGAACACAGTTTTATATAATGAGTTGTCAGTAAACAGTCTGCTCGTTTATTCAAATAATTCATAAAAGCATTTGCACTTGACACAGCTTCTTCTGGATTCGTACCAGAATATAATTCGTCAAAAATACAAAAGTGGTCACCCTTGCTAGATTTAATGCAATCTATAATTTCTTTGCAGCGTCTGGCTTCGGCTTGAAACAAACTATCTCTTCCCGATGTGTCGGGAATATTTAAATAACAATGCAAATATTTATACAATTTTATATCAGCCGATTCGTAACAACCGTACCCATATTGCTGCGACAGTATAATATTAATAAGAGTCGTTTTTAAAACGGTTGTTTTTCCGGAAGCATTCGGTCCAGTAATAATGATATTTTTGTTAATTGATATATCATTTTTCACATTTTTCTCATCAATCAATGCAGGATATATCATGTTTTTCATGGAGGTCTTTTTCGCGAATTTACATTTTGTCAAGGATCGCGACGAAAGCATTTCAAGATTATTTAAAAATCCTAAACATTCAAATGAATACGTAAACGACGATTCATATTCTTTATTATTGTAAAATTGATAAAAAAGGTTCATGATTGTTCCTAATTGTTTGATTTTGAGAAAAGTTATTTTCAAGGGACAAATTGTTTCTAATTTTATCAGAATGTTTTTTAACACACTGCAATGACTCGTCATATCATTGTAAAATCCTATGTAACTTTTATATTTTATGATTATTTTCCCAAAAATATCCATTTTATCTATTACCAATTGCAGATAATCGCGCATTAAAAATAAATATTCGTGTATCTTCTTAATATTTTGCACAAACCGAACACACACCATAATGTTTTGGTAAACTGAAAAGAAATAAAATCCTACACTTAATAATGTGTAAATTTTTTTATTCATATCTCCATCAGAAGAAGCAAGTACTCTTCCTAATGCATGATTTCCTAATACATATTTTAAAATATTAAAGTATTCTGTCCATGTAATGTGGGATCCCTTCAGTTTAATAATGACAAATGGTAGAATTAATCCAAATACAGGAATACATAACGAAAGAATCGGTGATAATAATGTGTAGATAGTTATAAATTGCATTGACATGTCGTTATTGTTCAAAAAATCCAAAGCGTTCCATGAACAGTAGTTGTAAATATCCTTAAAATTTTTAGTATTTTTTATCTCGTTCCATTTAGCAAAAACGTCATTTAAATCCACTTCTTTATCGCATGACTTGTATTTTTTAATAATTTCCTGCGTGTCCTTCAAATACCTCTTATCATAACTATAAAAGGATGTCATTTTCACTAGAGCATTTTGTGTCATTATATTGTTAACTTTGAAAAGAGACCCAAAAACAGATTCCTTGTCAAAGCCTTCATTCTCGTTTAATTTTAATAATTCCAAATCATTAATTATATGTTTCGACAACGACATATTTTTATTATATTCAACGGGAAGTTTAAACATATTGATTTGTTAGAAATATCTTCATTATATTATACGAATTTCTTTTTATAATATAATGAAAACTCAAATTTTGTGCGTAATTGTACTTATATACATTTATTTGGCATACAATTATCTGACAAATTTAGAATCATGTAGTTGTGTTGAAGGAAAGTATGCTGAAAATGTTAAAACATCAGAAGGCTTCATAATGGCTGTTCTTTTATTCTGGATTTTTACAAAACTACTCAGACAAAAAAATCCCATTTTTTCGGCAGCATTATCTGTGATTTTATTTTTGACTTACATTTATTTTTGCTACAATGTTTATCAAATGAACAAATCAATAACATCTAATTGTCTTTGTGCCATGAAATGGCAACGTTGGTTAATAGAAATTCAGTATGGAATACTACTTTTGGAAATATTTTTAGTTTTGCTATTTTAAAACGTTGTCAAAATGTAAAGGTAGTTCTTCTATTTCTATATTATAATGAGATTCAATTGATTTAATATTATCCACATCGTATTTTGTAATAAAATTAATTCCAATTCCTTTGCGTCCCCATCTACCAGACCTTCCTATTCTATGCAAATAAGTATGAGGATCTTTCGGCAAGTCAAAATTAATCACAATGCTTACTTGCTGTATATCTATTCCTCTTGCAGTAACGTTAGAAGAAATTAACACACGAAATTTACCACTTTTAAATTCGTTATACGTATCAGTGCGTTCGTTTTTTTCCATGTTACTGTGAATACAGCAAACTGGATACCCGTCTGTTTTCATTGCATGGTAAAGTTCAACAACTCTTTCTACACTGTTGCAATAGATAATTGTCTGGTACAATGTGCAACTGCTAAACAAATCTTTCAATGTTAAAAATTTCTGGTTATCATCGCTGACTGCCACGAAATATTGCGATATGCCATCCAATACCAATTTTTCGGGGATTACCGTTATTTGAATAGGATCTTTTAATAAAGCCAGAACGGAAGGAAGTATATTCTGTGGTATAGTAGCACTGAACAACGCAATCTGCGTATCTGCTTTAAACTTGGATAATATTTCTAGTATTTGTTCTTTAAACCCAAACGAAAATAATTCATCCGCCTCGTCCAAAATGACAAGTTTTATATTTGACGATAATGCTTTTTTGCAAAGCATTTCATTGATTCTACCAGGAGTACCCACTACAATATGTGGTGGGCTATTTTTTAGTTCGTACGTATCCACATACGAACCGCCGATAAGAGTTTTCGTTGTTAATTTCATCATTATTGATAAATTAACGACAACCTCCGCGGTTTGCATTGCCAATTCCCTGGTGGGGCTTAAGATAATAACTTGCGTTGTTAATTGTTGTGGATCAATTCTCGCAAGAGCACCCACGACAAATGCACCTGTTTTACCTGTTCCTGATTGCGCCTGCGCTAAAAGATCTCTACCCATTATTAGTGGCATGCATGCAAGCGATTGAATATTACTTGGTTTTTCAAAACCATGTGCGTAAATTCCTCTAAGTAAATCAATAGGAATATTCAAATCATCCCAATTTTTTATCTCTTCCATTAATATTATTTATACATCAATGTTTAAATAATTTAATTAAACTAATATAAATATTAGTATTGTTTTTGTATTAATGTATTCACTGTCTTTTTTTAAAAATTTTGGTTCTGACACTTTTTATGAAATAAAGGAAGAACCAATTAATAATTTATTAAAAATTGCAAAAAAGATGAATATAGTGACAAAACTTACTGAAAACACCACTCTTATTTATAAATTTAAAAAAATTTCATTTACGCAAAAAAGTAACACAAGAGTAATGACCGAGAGTGAAAAAAATGAAATTGAGATTAAAAGTCTCATGAATAAAATAACGGATGATTCGTATGAAGAAATTTCAAAAACAATTATCACGTTAATGGAACCGTCTGCATTTTCTTCTATT
>Ga0209443_1002156_pt1 | contig 11763 bp, 15 predicted proteins | sample LauGreBMM110DCMD_2_FD_187571 | JGI IMG/M metagenome (GOLD analysis project Ga0209443, IMG submission 187571) | Freshwater lake microbial communities from Lake Michigan, USA - Su13.BD.MM110.DCMD (SPAdes) (version 2) | ecosystem: Environmental > Aquatic > Freshwater > Lake | place: Lake Michigan... | reverse complement strand
TTATCGGGTGGCCTTAAACCGTGAACAAGGCACGCTTCTTCAGATTGGTGATTATTAACATACCAGTGCTCTTGCGTGTGGGGAGGCATAGCATCAAAAGTAAAATTATACCTTTCCGCCACTATATAATCAACGTCTTTTTGAGAGGGCCAATTATCATAAGCCTCCCAGATATGAATTTTATCTATTAATGGATGATTTTCAAAAATAGGAGCTAGAGAAGCGTATTTTTGATTTATTCCAAAATGTAATTCGCATCCGGGAAATCTTTCTTTTAACGCTCTGCAAGCTACAGTATTGACGCAGAGATCTCCATATTGACCTTGATTAAAGCCGATGTATTTCATTATAAATTAATAGAGATGTGAGGTGGGATATTTCTAAATTTATCTTCATTTTTACGCCATAGCATTGAACTGTGACTCCAGTTTTTATTTTTTAAAATATATACTTCTTGATAAAAACATTTATCATGAATTTTATGGTCTACAATTTCAAAAGCCATTTGCTTAAGAAAATATTCAAAATTATTAACTGGATAGAGCAATCCGGGATAAATTGTATTATGTTCTGTTTTTACGTTTGGAATAGAAAGATATAAAATAGCGTCTTGTTTTAATATATTTTTTGTCTCTAATAAGCAGTTGTAAGGGTTTGTTAAGTGTTCTATTGTTTCAAAACATAAAGCGACATCAAAAAAATTATGCTTGTCTGGGATTGAAAAATTATCTAAATCAATCTTTTGGTATTGGAATGGTTGATTCGAGATGTCAGCGCCATCATATCCATAATAATTCTGTTGTATATCTGGAGATAGTCTATTGTAAATAAAACCAAGGCCGCACCCGATATCAATTATTTTTTTATTTTTTAAAGAATTAAGATCAAAATCTTCTATTAAAAAATCTAATCTTCCTTTGTGGGATTTTTCATATTCATCATATGAGTGCCCATAAGTTTTATAAAATTCATCGTATTTCATATTAGATTGATAGCCTCAAGGTTTGGAGTTTTATTGTCTTTCAAGTCTCTGGCCCATCCTTCGAACAAAGACTGATTATGCTTTAGCCAAATCAAATCGCAATTATCTTTATTTAAATGATTAGCGAAATAATTGGAATTTTTAAGAAATTCATTAATATCGTTTTTCCCTTTTTGCGACATGTAGTTTAAAATTAATTGTCTCTCTGGGCATTCTGGATCTGGATAATTTGGAAAAGATTGATTTGGTTTTTGAGTATAATCCCAAAATTTTAAACTTTCCTCTTTGCTTCCATAAGAAAAAAAATCTGTAATTTGATGTGGAGTCGCAAAAGTATAATAACATAGAAAACTTATATCTGCAATATGAGAAGAGGCTATCTTTTGCATAAGTAAATCTACATTAGAAAATAAAATATCAGTTCTAGATTTAAATATAAACTCATTATTTGCGGCTAATATTCCATTTTTTGTGGAAACGCATTGTTTGTTTATGTTGTTTTTCCCGACATACTCTGGGTATTCATTGAGTATTAATTTAGAAACTTTGCTTTCAATAAATTCTAAATTCTCTTTAGGCTCATCGAACCAAGTAGAGTAAATAGTCTCGCATTTAGAGGAGAAATTTTTTAAAACTTGGTCACAATAAGTTGTTGGACCTTGGAATACTATCGAGCAGTTCATAATTTATAACGGGTTAAATAATCAGAGCATATAGCGCTGCATGTATTAAGATCTCCATTGTATCCAAATTCAGGCAAAACGCATACGCTATTAGAATAAAGTTTTTTATTGGGATATGTCCAGATGTATTTTTTACTTGTTAAAACCCAATCTTCAGTAGTGTGCCAAAATACATTAAAATCGTAATTTTTATCTTTAAGTAATTTATCAAATGCTTCGCCATTTTTAGCATGCAACCAGAATCGAGAATCAAATAAAAAATTATATTCTATTTCGTATGTAGGGTTATCGTGGCCTAAATACCATTTATTATTAATAAACCAAATATCAATTTCAACATTATAACCCGCTTCGATAGCTTCATTTATATAATCAGGATGGTTTTCTTTTGCCTTGTTTGGTCCATTGATGTTTCCTCTATGAGCTATTAATAGCATTGATATATTTTATTTAATTATTTATTGAAGAATGCAGTTTTATAAGATCTTGATTAATGTATAATGTATCTGACTCGTCTTTTGCGACAGGCACATATCCGTTTGTCGTCATCCATGCTTGTATTAAATTTAAATTAGGATTTAAATATTTCATTCCGCCATGCGTTTCTATTGCTATTATTTTGGGCTTGCTGATCATGTCTCTTAATACAAACCATTCTGAGCCTTCCGTGTCAACAAAAAGGATATCTATTTTTCCGTCATCTATTTCTGAAAACTTTAAAAATTTTACTTCTATAAAATCTTTTGTATCATTTGGTACATACCCATGGTTAACCATCATTGGGGATTCTTGGCCCTCTATGAATCCAGAGGCGTTTTCTGAATCATGCAACCAATTATAATATTTGCCAACTCCGCTTCTGCTAGATATAGCTGCTTCATATAATTTAAATTTTGGATTATTTCCAAAATTAAAATTTAAGGTAGCGAATGATTTAGGATTTGGTTCCACTAGAATAAGATTATCCGAGATCTCGTGCAAGTTTCTAGATTGGTGGACGGCGGTATCTCCGCCGGTTCCAACTTCGCATACGGTCCTAATTTTAAAATTTATTTTTGAACTGTCAATCATCATATATTTTATTATATTTTACGTATTTTAAATTTACAATTTCTTTTCATCTTTTCTGCGCGGTTGAAATTCCTTGGTCATCAAAATTTTCTGTAAAAAATTTATTTACTTCAAATATATTTTTATCAATTGCTTCCAGGATTGATATAGGACCGGGATGAGTATTAGTGTCGTGAAATATTACGATTCCATTATCGTCTAATAAATCTGCATATCGCCAATCATTTATTACGGTGTTAACAGAATGCCATCCGTCTATCATTAGAATGGATAATTTATCTATTCCGATCTTATTTAGCTTTAGCCTTATTTCTTCTTGATTGTGGGAATTTGTTTTAATTGTAAATATATTTTTTTCTGGATTGTTTAGAAAAGACTTGTCCTCCAAATCTACTCCTAGATAAATAGTGTCATTTTTTTTATTATTTAATAAGACATGAGTCATTGACCTTTCTCCATTTCTGCATATTCCTATTTCCATAATCCCTTTACAATTATGTCTCTTGTTCAAAATTATAGATTCGATTTTTTTTAAGTTTCCATCACTAATTTCTAATGTTGGTCGATATGGATGCTGACTTGTGTCAAGATGATCTTGATCATTACTAATCTCCGGTTCCAAATCTGGGATATATATTAAACCATATATGTTGGTATCATTATTCTTTTTATTAATTTTTATCATAATCGTCAATGCTTTCTCTCATAGCCTTAGCTCCGGCGGTTATTCCATTTGGGTGACCATGGATTGCTCCTCCGACATTCGCCATAAAATCTACTCCTACCTTATCTATTACAAATTTAGTTAAATTTGCATTAAATCCACAACTTAGTGCTGGCATAACTCCATAATGGCTTAATACATTCATTGATTCAAGCACTTCTTGTTCACTCCATTTATAGTATCCGCCTATCATTCCTGCGTGTATAAAATCTACGCCCATCATGCCGGTTAGTTTGCAGATAACTTTCCAATCTATGTGAAAATCATGATTCTTATTTGATATAATTTTATCGCCACTTTTTTGAAAATGAACAAATATTGGTAAATCTAATTCTCTTATAGATTTATATATTCCCAACCCACACCAAAAATTGACATGGACACCATTTCCGCCTAGCTCATAAACCTGCTTTACTCTATTTAAAACGTGAGGCGGATCAGAGTGAATGGATGCGCAATAAACAACTTTTTTATCACGCAAATAATCCATTACTATAGGGATTCTTTTTTCTATAGGGCAGAACGATGGATTGCTTAATATTTCGTCTTCTTTAATAAAATTCACACCTCCATCAACCACTTTTTTAACCATGTCTAATAAAATGTTAGGAGATATGCCGGTTTTAGGTTTTATAATTGCTCCAAGCAATGGTTTGTTATAAACTTCTGTAAATTTTCTAATTCCAGAAATGCCATATTTCGGACCAAGAAAACAATTATGAACAGCTTTGGGAAAATCTATATCCAAAACTTGGCATTTAATAATGTTGTCTATGTCTAATTGTCCGCCCATAATATTAACCATTAAGTGCGAAATTCCATCTGTTTTGAAATCAATATTAATAACTGGAAATGCTATTTTAATTATTCCGCTTTTCTGTTTTATTAATTCATCTTCTGCCCCAATTATTATGCAAGAATGATTATCAAATAGCTCTTCGGTTTCGCATTCAAGTCTAACATTTGGATTGCCAACGCTCTGACCAATCGCTAGATTCCAAGCCGCATCTCTTAAACTTGTGACAGATTCTAAAAAGTAAGTGACAAAGAAGTATTTTTCTGGATTTAGTTCGTGAAAGGATTTGAATATTTTCATATTATTATTTTATCATTTTTAACCGATGGAGTTTTTACTATTAAAATTTTGCAATCTTCTATAAAAACTGGATCTGCTATTTCGTATGGATTTATAATAAAAACATCTCCGCTTTTCAAAGTAGTGTTTTGGAGTGTCATTTTGCCCTCTATTAGGTAGTTTATTTCAGTCGCGACTCTGTGATAGTGTGTGTCCCATTTTTCATCTTTTTTATGTATTTTATAACAGACTTCGAAATCTTTAGTTTTTAAACAAGTCGGTTCGAAATCTCCAATAAACCATCCAGATTTATAATCGTTAATGTTTGATATAATCATATATTTTTTCTTCAAAAAACATTAAGTCTTCTGGGATACCAATAGGGCAATGCAAATTATAATAAAATGGTAGAATTTTTTTGCCTTCTTTGATTAAATAATTGTACGACGGAGCAACATAAAATTCATTAGAATATTTATCATTTAAAGAAATCATCTGCTCCGATGAAGATACAAAATCTTTTCCATGTTTCCAAAAATATAATCCATTAGTAGCAACATTACTAATGACTATTTTTTCTTTAATTTCTTGTATTGTAAAGTCTTCGGCTAATTTTACATAACTATTTTTTTTAGAATTAGAATGGAACACTCCAACAGCTCCATCTGCTGAATTTATATTGGAAAAATCTATAAGATTGCGAAGATTAAAATCAATAATATACTGATCACAATTTATTATAATTAATGGATCATCTTTGTTTATAAATTCTTTAGCTAGCAAACATGTGCTTGCGGGGCCTTTGGTTAATTCTTCTATCAGAATCAATTGGTATTTTAAATTTAATTTATTAAGTACATCTACAAACTCTTGGTTTTCACCAATTTTTTTCATGGTGACTATTATAAAATTAATATTATCTAATTGATTAAGATTAGACAATACCATTTCAATCATAGCTTTATTGCCAACATGAATTAATGGTTTAATTTGACCCGGGTGAGATTTTGAAAATCTAGATCCGATGCCAGCCATTGGGATCAAAATATTTAAATTAGATGTCATTTAATAAAAAAGATTCCAGTATAGTCAATTTGATATATTTTTAATTCTGGATGCTGTAGCAAAAATTCATTTACGGCTTTTTTAGCGCCATTAAAATGTCCATAATCATCTACAATGACAATCCCGCCTTTGACAACTTTTGGAAAAAAAGTTTCTAATTCATGTTTAGTGCTTTCATACCAATCAGTATCTAATCTAAGCAGGGCTATTTTATCTGGAATAAATTTATTTTTTTAAAATGTCTCCTTTATGATATTTAATATTCCCTTTTGGATAGTCGGTATTTTTTTCTATATTAGATTTTACCGTGTCGATATCGCAAGCGCACTTCCAAAAATCTGGATTTGAATCCATAAGATTTTTAGCAGAATTTCCTTGGTAATCTGTATCTATATCATCAGGCTGGGTCATGCCTTCGAAAGTATCGTATAAATGAACTTGTCTATTGGTGTCATTATATTTTTCTAGAGTTTTGATCATAGATAAGACTCCTCCGCCAGCCCAGACGCCTATCTCTATTATGCCTCCTTCAATCTTATCCCCTGTCAATATAGTAACAGCGCAAACATTAAAGGCTATTCTTGGTAAATTTAATTTTGAAATTGGTGTGCAAATTCTATTTACATAAATTATAAAATCTCTATCAAAAACTTTAAATTTTACTTGATTATTAAATACATCTATTTCAGGTTGTGTTATTTCGTACATATGTTTTATCTTATTTGATCTATATCAAATTTAGCAAACGGTCTGTCAAATACTGTTCCATCGCAAGCTACGAATCCGGTTCCAAAAAATTTAAATTTTTCAAATGTAAATCCTTCTTTTTGTAAATTATACCACCAAAGTCTTTCTGCACCGGGTTGATATGTGTTTAATTTATCTATTTCATGATATGAATCATATGAAACATTCATCCATTTTTCTTTGCCATAGAATATATAATCAGATGGAATACCGCATCTAAAGTGGTGAACCCACAATTCATCTTCTTGGGCTTCTTGAGCGTACTCCATTTTAAATTCTTGCAGAATTCTTATATCTGGCCTTGCGCAAATAATTAAATCATATTTAATGTTGTTTTCTTGTTGGTATTTTTTTCTTATTTCGTTAACTTTGTATCTAGATGTAAAATGAGGAACCATTGTTTGAAGAGGCTGATAATTATAATAAAGATCTTCAATTTCCCAAGCTTTTGGTTTATATAGCTCAACGTACTCTTCGCAGCTCCCATCAGTTATTACATCTGGTCTTTCATGGCCATGCAGTCTCCATGTATGAATGAATATATCGGGATTAAGGGTGTCTACAATATTTTTAATGAAGTTGGGGTAAGTTCTCTTGAAAGACCTTGGGTTAGCGGCTAATTGTACGGCAATTTTCATTTTATTTTTTGTTTATTACCATTAGCAATCCAAAATGGCATTGCTCATCTTTTCTAGAAGATTTATTAAAAAGATAATAAGGTTTATTTAATCTTTCGGCTTCTGTTTGATAGTTTTTAATAGTGGGAAACCCTTCGTTAGAAGCATCGTGGAAAAACATTATTGAGTAAGGTTTCATAATGCGGAAAATTTGATCGGTCCACAATCCTGCCTTATGATGGTCTCCATCTGAGACTAAAAAATCATAAGAATCATCTTTAGCAGAATATACAAAATCTTTTTCTTCAATTGGAGCAATTAATTCAATATTGTTATTTTTTAATTTTTCTACTAGGCTTGGGGGGGTATTGCCTCCATAATCTACGAAATTGTCTACGCAAGTAAGTTTTCCTTTCTGATTGTATTCAATTGCTGACAATAAAATTTCTGAACAAAACCCGGGGCCAATTCCTATCTCTAATATTTTTTCTGGTTTTGAAGATAACACATTGCTTAAAATAAGCATTCCATGACACAAATCTACGGAAGCATTTCTGCTTGGCCGAGAAAAGCGAGACGAATGTATCATGTTTATAGATTGATTTATTAATTCTTTTGACATATTTTTATATTACTTCTTTGATAAAATGAGAAAAATGTTGCATTCTTATATGATGCAAATCTGGACCATATCCCGGAATGTGTAAAATGAAGTCGCCTTTTTTCCAATTAGAATCCGTGTCAAGTTTATCGTTTGGAGTTGGGTCTGGTCTTGCGTAGCTATTTATTAGTCTTTGTGGAATCATTTTTATAGTATCTAAAAATTTTCCACTTTCGTACAAGTCTTGAATCATTGTTTGACCTTCTCCAAGATGATATCTGCTTTTTACTGAGTCTATATTATCAATAATATAATCTAAAAATTTAATGCCTTTTTCAGAAACTCTTAATAAGAACACGCCTAAATTTAAACCATTGCAATCAGAGGCTAGTACAAAATCAAAATTTGGATCTATTACATCTTCTATATTTTTAGAAAAATTTGTTACTAAAGTGTCGCAATCGCACCAAAATATATAATCATATTTTTTTCTATCGGCAAGACTTTTAATTAATAAATATTTATGTTTTTCTTCATATGGAGCGCTTTGAACTTGCAGCACTGAATCATATCCTTTTTTTTGACAATAAAGCATTTTATTCTGATTCCATGTTATATCAGCAAGAGAATTGAAATTTTCAGTATGAATAGAAACCATACAAATTTTATTTGGATTGTTCATTTATTGTATTATATTCTTTATTTTAAAATAATTAACAAAATGTATTTAATAATTCATTTTTAAAATTTTCGCCAACTAGTTGATAAGGAATAGTATGGGTCACTCCATAATTCTCATGATCTCTTTCTCCTCTAACTAAATTAAGAAAAATAGAATCTTCAAGAAAAACCATCGCATGTGCTACATTTGGTTTGATGACAGCAATGTTTCCGGCTTTAATTAAACGAGTTTTAATTGAGCTATTTTCGCAAGATAAATCTTTAATAACGCTAACATATCTTCCTGAGACAAGAAGACATTTTTGCTCTTGAATTGGGTGGTAGTGATTTGCTCGAACTGATCCTTTTTTAGATTCAATATATCCAATCAGATTAATCGGTTCTGGTAATTCGTAATTACTAATCTTTCCTCTTTCATCAATGAATTCTTTTGTGCCGTTAATTATATACTCTAATTCTGGATTGATATCTTTTTTGGACCATTTAGACACCATTTCTTTTATTGAATTTTCTAAATTATAAATAAATTTGAATCCAGTATTCAAAAGTTTTTGATTTGAAAGAGTGTAGCCAAGATTGGGTATTTCGTCATTTGTGTCGATTAATTCAATTTTTGGATTGAATTTTTTACAAAGCTCTGCCACTTCTTTTACAGTGACATTTTCTTTTGTAAGATGGAATGTCTCGTTTTCAATCTTTGATTCGGCCATGAACTTGAAACATCTGGCGACGTCAAGCAATGGACTTAGACTCTTGTATTGGACTCCTCCAGAGAAAAGTTTTATTGAAGAATTTTGAGAAGCCATCTTTGAGAAAAGATTGGGCACAATTCCAATTCTCATTGTGTCTGTAGAATATCCATAGACAGAACCAAGTCTCAATATGACGTATTTCTTCCCTGAAGATTTAATATCATTCTCGTTTGTAACTTTGCATTTTGAATAAGTCAAAACAGCAGATGGAGTTTCGTCTTCAGTTATATCAAATTTTGTTTCGGCAAACCCTTCGTAAACAACATGTGTAGATGGGAACACAATTTTGCAAACTGGAGAAGCTGCTTCTAAAATATTTAATGTGCCTTGAATGGCAGTATCTATAATGGCCTTATCTTTTTCTGGAGTTTCTTGAGTCTTTGTATAAGCTACATCAGTTATCCCAGCAAGGTGGTGAATAACATCTGCATCTTTGCAAATTTCAATAATCTTTTGCTTGTCTAGAATGCTAGTTTGGATAAACTCAAAACCCCAATCTCTAAGCTGTTTTACTCTTTCAGAAATAAATCTATTATCAGTAACAACAATGTTCTTATATCTAGTCTCCCCTGAGTATAGATTGCACAATTCGCTGCCAATATAGCCTAATCCTCCAGTAATTATAATTTTTTGTTTTTTCATACTATTTTAAAAACAGGCATTGGAATAATAAATTTACCGGAATAGTTTTTATTAGCCTCTATTATTGAGTTTGCAATATTCCAAGCAGATATAATACAATAATCTGTTTGATTTTTATAAAAATAATTTCTGTTTACTATTGGGATTTTTTTCCCGGGAGAAAACTTGCCTTGCTTGAGGGGGGAATCATCCACTACATATTTTATATTTTCACTATTTAGATTAAATTGTTTGCTGAAAAGCGCAAATTTAGCTGGGCACCCATAGCAAGAAATTGTTTTCCCTTCTTTAGACGCAGTGTTTATAAATTCATTAACTTCCTTGCTTAAATTTTCTATTTTATCTTTAAACAAATCAAATGTTTTGTTTTGATATAATTGAAATTCTTCTTCTTTGGATACGAACTCTTTAACAGATTCATTTATCTTGTGGATATTATTTAATTTTTTCTTTACATAAATCCTAAAAGATCCGCCTTGAGTAGATACTCTTTCTATATCAAAAATTTCTAATTCATATTTTGCAAAATATTTTATTAATGGTTTAATTCCGTAATATTGCAAGTGCTCATGATAAACTTGGTCGAAATACAATCCTTTAATTGTATCTAATAAATATGCATTTTCAAAAACAAAAACTCCATCGTTGGTTAAAAGTTCGCAGATTCCTTGTACCATGCTGTCTAATTCTGATACATGCGCGAATACATTGTTTGCACAAATTAGATTTATTTTAGAATATTTTTTGGAAATATATTTTGCTGTATCTAAATTAAAAAAATCATTGATGATTTTTGCGCCAAGCTGAATAGATTTTTCTGCAATGTTTGTGGCTGGCTCTACTCCAAATAAGTTTTTATATCCTAAATTTAAAAATTCTTTAAGAAGAATTCCATCGTTTGAGCCTATCTCAAGTATACTACAGCGTTCATCACGTTGAATATTAAGCTTTTTAGTAACTGTAGCGGCAAACTCTTTGAAATGTTTAACTAAACTTGGAGAATCTGAACTGGCATACGAATAATTAGAGAATAGTTTTTTAGGATCAATAGTCTCTCTTAATTGTATGTGGTCGCAATCTTTGCATTTGACCACGGTCAATGGAAATAAGTCTTCATTTTCTTGATTTGATTCTGGATACGAATTAGCGAGAGCGACTTGCCCAAATGAAATTACAATATCAATATTACAGCTTTTGCACAAGCGGCATTCTTTTATATTATTCATTTTAGATGCATTTTTATTCTGGCAAAAGAATCATATTTGAATGAGATCCAGGGTTTGGATTCCAGTTTTCTTCTTTATTTAATATTTTTTCATCTATAAGTATATTATAGTTGAATCTTTTAAGATCATTAAAATTAAAACCGCCATCTTCAGGCCATACCCAATGAGGATTATTTTCGTAGTTTTGATTATCTAATGTCTTAGATTGAGCGTGAATTTCAACATAGATAGTCGGTCTGCAAGATTCGAATAAAAATTTGAAAGTTTTTAGCACAATGCTTTCCATTCCTTCAATATCTAATTTAATAAAATTAGGAGGAGGAAGGCTATTTTCTTTAATAAAGTCTTCTAGAAGATAGTATTTAATATGTTGAACACTATCCATTTTTTTTCCTGAAGAGTCTATATAATCTGTTCTGCAATCTTTAAATTGTGTTAAGCATTGATATGTTTTTTCATGGACTGCGACATCAAAGCATTTTATATTAAACTTTGAGCAATTTATATTTAAATATGGAAAGTTATTAGGAGACGGTTCAAAAGCGTAAACTTCAGCTCCGGTCATTTTCATTTGAATCGCAATCACTCCAATATGCGCTCCAATATCGTAAGCAACAGACCCGGGATTAATGTATTTTTTGTATAAGTCGAATTCGTTCATTTTGTTTTAGAGTGGTTTATTGTATAAATTCTTTTTACAGCTTGATTATTAAAATCTGTTAGATATGGCGCAAGTATGTATCCTTTGTTCTTAAGAGTATTTTTAATTACTGTTGATACTAAGTTGATATCATGATTCAATGGGAAGCATGTCTCAGAAAACATTAACCACCTAATTTGATGGCTTGGAATTGACCAGAAAGCGGCGGGAGATTGGCTTGAGAAAGTGTACGCTGG
>Ga0209443_1002151_pt1 | contig 11779 bp, 12 predicted proteins | sample LauGreBMM110DCMD_2_FD_187571 | JGI IMG/M metagenome (GOLD analysis project Ga0209443, IMG submission 187571) | Freshwater lake microbial communities from Lake Michigan, USA - Su13.BD.MM110.DCMD (SPAdes) (version 2) | ecosystem: Environmental > Aquatic > Freshwater > Lake | place: Lake Michigan... | reverse complement strand
AACTAAAAAACACTCCAGATAAAACAGCTTTCTTCTCCTTTAGAAATTTTCACAAAATCTGAACCTGAATCATCTCCACGCTCAAATGAGAAACGTACTTCAGAGAAATCTTCATTAAAATTAGGTGTTAATTTGTCGTTTGTATAACGTTGGAAATGAGCAGTTATATTAGGCTCTTGTCCTTGTTGAACAAATGCCCAGTTAGTATATCCATTAGGTTGAATTTTCAACTTCCTGTCTATATCGTTATCTAAATCATTATCCCAATAAAATAAATCTTCGGTGAATGCATTATAATAAAGTATTTTGATACCTGATACTTCTTCGCTTTCCTCAGACTCTGAAGTTTTTGGTGCTATCAATTCTTTAAACTCAAGTGAAAGCCTTGTTTTACCAGTACCATTAAATCCGTAAATTAATTGCACTTTTTTATTGGTATCTTTTAGCAATTGTGCTATATCTGTTAATGACTGTGCCATATTATTTTTCTAAATTATCTTTTGGAAATTTTAATAACAAATCACGGTAATGCTCATATTGTTTATTACGTGCTAAAAGCTCTCTAGAAAGTTCTTTTGACAGCACTCCAAAAGTGTCCAAATTCTTTACGATTTCATTTTGTACTTCTAAAGGTGGAATAGGTATTTGGAGACTCTCAATAACAAAAGCATCTAGTGTAGGTATACCTGCCACTCTAACTCTAGATTTAAGATAATTTTCTTTTCCGAGTAAATAATAATATAGAAATCTGTTGTTTATAAATTCTGAATGAGCAATACAATAAGAGCCATCAGAAGACCAAAAATCAACATCACTGTAGCCTACAGTTCCTGCTGAAGCACCAACATTAATAATCATAACTGTGTTAGCGAGACGATTAGTGTTAGAATAAAACCCCATAGGTTCTAAGCCACCATGAAAAACTGGATATTTTTCTTTAGTAGAAAGTAACTTACGCGTTAGTCTTCTACCTCTTAAAACTGTAGTTGCTTCACCTAAATTCTTCCATTCTATTTTCCCTCCTTCTAGCAATTTATCCATATAATTTTCATTATCTACCTTTATTACTATTGAAGCAAGTTCTTCATGTAAAGCCTCAATTCTATTTACTGCAACTGAAATTTCTTGATTAACATCTTCTATTTCAATTTTTTCGCGAGGGTCTTTAGCTTCTACATAGGAACTTACCGATAAGTTGTAATTATTTTCAGCAATTTTGGTATTATCGATAGAAGTTGCTACATGTGAAACATCTTCTTTGCTATCGAACATCTCCATAATCATTTCAATATGTTTGTCTGTAATAACATTGTTATTAACCTCTTTCTTAAAGAAGTCTTGGCCACTAACATCAATAAACTGGGTTTTAGTATTTTTTTTATGTTTAGAAAGAACAAGTATGTCTACAGCAATAGAAGTACCGAAGAAAAGATTTGACGCCAATGAGATAACAGTTTCTACAAAGTTATTATCAACCAAATATTTTCTGATTTTTTGTTCGGCACCGCCACGGTAAAAAATACCAGGAAAACAAACAATTGCAGCTCTTCCCTTACTTGAAAGATAGCTCAGTGCATGAAGTACAAAAGCAAAATCTGCCTTTGATTTAGGCGCTAGTACGCCAGCTGGAGCGAAACGGTCGTCATTAATAAGCGTTGGATCATCATCTCCAACCCATTTTATTGAATACGGAGGATTTGATACGATAGCATCAAAAGGTTTGTCATCAATAAAGTGAGGGTGATGAAGTGTATCGCCTAAAGCTATATTAAATTTGTCGTAATTTATATTATGTAAAAACATGTTCATACGAGCTAAATTATAAGTCGTATGGTTAATTTCCTGACCAAAAAATCCTTCTTCAATGATGTGAGCATCGAAGTGCTTTTTGGCTTGCAGCAGTAAAGAACCTGAACCAGCTGCAGGGTCATAAATTTTATTTACTTTTTCTTGTTTGTGCATTGCCAATTGTGCGATAAGCTTAGACACGTGCACCGGTGTAAAAAACTCACCACCTGATTTTCCGGCATTGGCTGCATATTTGGAAATAAGAAATTCATAAGCTTCTCCAAATAAGTCAATTTCACTTTCTTCAAAACTTTCAAAACTTAGCACTTCAACACCTTTCAAAACAGCGGCTAAACGGCTGTTTTTGCCTTCAACAGTATTGCCAAGTCGCGAACTAGTAGTGTCAAAATCTGCGAATAAGCCTTTTATATCTTCTTCTGATGGATACCCATTTGCAGAACTTTCAATAGCATTAAATATTGCTTTTAAGTCTGTATTCAGGTTTTTATTGGTATTGGCACTTTTTGCAACGTTTATAAAAAGTTGACTTGGATAAATAAAATATCCTTTGGTTTTGATTGCATCATCTTTTATTTCTGGTGTAATGTCATTATCTGGGTAGTTTGCATAGTTGACACTATCATCACCACCTTCTATATATTTTGTAAAATTTTCACTAATAAATCGATAGAAAAGTGCTCCCAATACAAAGTGTTTGAAATCCCATCCATCAACAGAACCTCTTACTTCATTGGCAATTTTCCATATTTTAGCTTGTAATTCGGCTCTTTGTGCTGTGCTAGTCATTGTTTTTATTTTTTATATTTCTTTTGTTTATTACGGTGGTTATACCATAAAATTTTTAATCTTTCTACTTACTTCTCTTTCCACTTGTTCAAAATCGGGTAAATCTTTGATTTGATCATTCATCGATTTTTGCCATCTTGCTTTGTATTGTGGTAGTTTTTGTTCTAGTTTTTTGTGAAAGTCTTCTGGTTTTTGTTCTTTGCTAATGCATTTATTCCGGAATTCATTCGTATAAAAATCAACATCCATTTTTTCGACTTCTACTAAATACCAGATATCATAGTAATCTCTTGGCTGCATTCGTTGCATAGTACATCGAAGTTTTTCTACTAAAAGTTCTTCCAATGGATAGCACAGTAGTTTGTAATCCTCTAAATCTGAATAATCCACAATAGCTTTTTTTACTATTGGTTCAAATTCTAATTTTTCACTTTTTGATATGTCAATCTTTACTTTTTTGTTGTTTCCAAAACCACCTAAAGGACCTACATAGCCAATGTAAAAGTTTAGACCCTCTTCTTTATCTTCTTTTGATTTGTCTTTATCAGCTTCATCATCATCAATTTTTTTGAGAGGTATGTTTGCTTCCTCTTTGATTAGATTAAATATTTCGTTGAACCAATCAAAAATTTGTTCATTAGAAATTTCATTATACAGCAATGTAAAATCTAAATCTTCGGAGAAACGATAGTCTTCAAAATAGACTTTCTTTAATACGGTTCCGCCTTTGAAAACAAGCATTTTTGCTAGTTGTTCGTGATTTGCAATTCCCCAAAGAATCCAAGATAGTATGTAGTCTTTTTCGATTTGCTGGTCGCGAACTCCGACTTGGTTTGCTTTCTTCTGTATTTCACCCGGTTTAATCATGTGAACATGGCTGATTTAATGGTTTCTATTTCTAAATTTTGTTGAATACTCCAACGGCTATTTCTTTTACCAGTCTTAGGTAATTCGGTATCTAAAACTACATAGGAAGCTGTTTTTAGTTTTTGAAGTTCTTCGATTATTACTGTTTCAATTTCAAAGAGTTCTAAAAGATATCCTAATCTTTTAACTACCGCTTGCGAATTGAATTTTATAGCATACTCTAAAAGTTTATTGTAATCTAATTTTTCTTTTGTGCTGTATATTGCTCTTGCCACTTCTACAATTCCTCCGGCATAATCTGGTTTGAATAGACAATCTACTATTGTTTTTTCTAAATCGGAACACTGCACTTTATTGAAATCATCAATCCATATTTTCTTTTCTCCGAAGAAATGGTTTTCATTGTGGTAGATGAACTGGAAAGTTATGTTTTTGATTTTAATTTCTGAAGGTCTCATTTGTTTGGATACCACAATTTGCTCTTTTAGCGATGGCTGTGTGATGAGGTTGTGAACTTGTAAAGCAGAATAATAGCCAATATAATGTTTTGCATCTTTGACTAAATATTTTACTATTAAATGCCAATCGGGCATAAAAGTTTCGGCATTTTCTTCATAAGGTATGATATAATAAACGCCTTCCTTTAACCTCATCAGAAGTCCTCTTTTAGTCATGTCACTCAACAGTTCTCTAATTGTATTTTCTTTTGATTCCGGTAATGCTTTAATAGCAGCTTTGGAATCAAAACATACTAATCCCTTACTATTAAAGTAGGAAAGGATTTCATTTGATTGGGTTGATATATATTTATTCTTCATAGTCATATTGTCAGGTTTAACCTGACTACAATGATACGAAATATAATTATAGGTTGTATCATTTGTTTTAAATTTATTCTTTATAGTAGCATTGTCAGGATAAACCTGATTATTTTACTACAAAACATCATTTTTATATCTCAATTGCGAATTACTACAGAATGTGTAGTGTTTTGCAAATAGAATATATGTTAAGTTTTGGCAGTAAATTAGATTTATTGCCGAAAGTTAATTATTCATTTTCTAAGTCGATATATGATTTTAAGTTATATAATTCAATTTGGTTTTCATTACCTCCCTCCAATTGTTCAATTTCAATAAAAGTAATATGATTGGCAAATGTTTTTTCACCGACTAGATGCTCAATATGAACATAAACCGCTTCGCGAAGTCTTGGGTTTTTTTTGTGGACAATGTAGTTTTTGAGTAGCACTTTTATTCCTAAATCAGTTGGTTTATTTCGGTTTTCTAATGGAATGAAATACATTTCGCTTATTCGTAAAGTGATGCCACGATAGTCAAGTGGTTTGTCGGTGCCGTTTTCGTATTTTTCTATATTCATTTCTGGTTGAAGGAATGCGGTTATTTTCCAAAGTTCTACAACTGGTGCATGATTGACTAGTAATTCTACTTCTTTGAAAAGATAGGGATTACCGTTTGCGGTGATGATTATTTCTGCACCGTTTGTTTTATTTTTGATGATGAGGTCTAGGTTTTTGTTGTATTGGTGTAGCATTTCGATTAGGTTGTCGAAATGGGTTTTTAGTTCTTCTTTTGAGATTTCGTTTAGTAGTAGGAAAACGAAGTTGTTTTGTTGGAATTGGTTCCAAAAGTTGGTTATTGTTTTCATGTTCTTTCTTGTTATTGGAACGTGGATGAAACTGATGCTTTGCAACGCGGATTTATACGGATTTTATCTTTTGTCTTGAGATGATTTTTCAAATGCTATCAAATTGACCATTTCCCTTAATCTTGAGCGAACTCGGTTGCCGTAATGTTTTTCTATTTCTGTAGCTGATAGGTTTGTGGTTATGTGGGTAAGAAGTTTTTTTGAAATGAAAAGATCGTATCTGCTTAAAAGAATTTCTGCCATTACATTGCATTCGTTACCAAAATACTTGAGATTGTTTTCTGTTCCTAAATCGTCAAAGCAATAGGTTCTTGGTTCGGATTGATAGAGTTTACCGATGCTGTATTTGTGGATTATTTGGTAGCCATCCTGGATGAATTCGAAGCTTATGTCTCTGCATGCTTTTACGAAAAACTTATGTTCAGTTGCTGTTAGGTATTTCATTAAGTTCATCAATGATGTTTTTCCGCAGCCGATTGGTCCAGTTAGTAGAATTCCCTTGTTGCGGTTTATGCCGTATTGAAAGCTTGTTTGCTCGTCATTTAGGAAATAGGCAATGAGTTTGTACACAATTTGATAATCGGTTTCAAGGATTTTGAAGTGATTGCCGTATAATTCGATGCCTTTTTGTTCTAGCCAATTGATTACTTCTTGGTAGTTGTAATTGGTTTTTATTTCTGTTTCCATAGTTTAAGATTTAACCGCAAAGAGCGTAAGGGTTCAAAGTAAGGTTCGCAAGGTGTGAGATACTGAAACAAGTTCAGTATGACAAGAAGTTTATAAAGGTTCTGAATAGTCTTTGTCGGTTGTTGTGTTGAGTTGTTTTGCTCTGTTGGGTTGTTCTGCATTTGAAATGAATTTAGGTGCGTTAATCATCCAGTTTTGTGCTGCTGCTTGCCAATCGACCATTGGTGTTTTGCCACCAACTAACCAACCGACACTTTTGAAGTAGTTGAAGAATTTTTGAGCTTCTTGTTCCGGAAAGTTATTTTCTTGGAAATAGGTTTTGATTTCTTCGATTGTTGGCTTCTCGACTGTGCTCGAAGTGACAAATTCATCTTTCTTTTTTTCGCGCAACTTTTTTTCTTTCTCTTCTTCAATTTCATTTTTTAAAATTGAATTATTTATTTCTTCAAAATTTTTTGTTTGCTTTTCCAAGTTTGAAACGTTTTTATCGTTTAAAATGTTTGTATTGTTTATATAGTTTATAGAAGGTACTACTGCTTGTTCAGTACCAGTTTCACTACTAGTACAAGACTTGTTCAAAGCTTGTTCATTAACCTGTTCAAAAAGAGGTTCATTTTTTGGTTTTCTTTCAGATTTTGATAGGGGTCTTAAATCTGCTGAAAAGTTGAATAAAATGACATGACTACCTTTGAATGGGTTGTAGGATGGTTCGTAATTGATATAACCCAAACTATGCAAATTCTTCAGGCATTTGTGATAAGTTGCTTTGGAACTGATTTTACTGATGCGCATGACCTCATCGCGGCTTATGCTGATAGGGTTTTTGAAGCGGTTGCAATTCCAGAATTGGAATAGTGCTATGTATAAGCTTACATGAGTTGGATTGAGTGTTTTGTCTATGGCTACTTTCTCAAAGAAGCCAGTGAGGTGTTTTATGTAGTTCATTTTGAAGTATTAAGATTGGTGTATTAAGTATTAAGACTGGTTGCTTGAACTTTGTTCAAGGATTGACCTGCTTTGCAGGAGATACCTCGACTTCGCTCGGTATGACAAAGTTGGATGGTTTTACGGAATGAGGTTACTTAAAAAGAGTTGGTAAGGCCTTTACCTTGTTTCCATTTAATAACTTATCAATATCTGAATTGTCATAATACATGATGCCACCGACTTTGGTATAGGTCAGTGTTCCGTTGATGCGGAGATTTTGCAAAGTACCTGGAGAAATGTTTAACAGTTTTCTGACTTCATTGGATTTTAGCCACTGTTTTGATTGTTGCGGTTTGGATTGAATGATTTCTTTTAAATCGTTCAAAAGAAGACTTCTGAATTCGTTTAAGTCTTCGCGTGTGATTACTTCTATAGCCATAACGTATGTTTTAGATTGTTATGGTACAAAATTGAAGTGTTTGAAAGTTTTTTTTTCACAACGGAGGTCGCGTTGTGAACGATTTTTATTTAAATTACCTCATCTGAGTCTTCCATTCGTTTCAAAAGTTGTTCATTTAAAGTGGTAACGAATTTTGTTTTATCACTCTTTCTTGCCCTGATTTCAAGGAATACACGGCGGTATTGTCCTAAATCTATATCGAAAATGTACTCGAAATATTCGGCTATTTCTTTTAAGTCTGCAGCTCCATTATTGAATACTCCTTCTGTATGAAGTGCGTACATTAGTTCTACTAAGGCTACTTTAGAGCCCGTCCAAGTCATTTTCACATTCGGTTTGCGTTGTGATTTTTCTGTATTTTCTTTATTTTCCAACATAATCAATTGGTTTTCAATATATAATTCGATGAGGTCATTTGCTAAGATTGTTGCTACTTTAAAATCATGTGAAGTAGCAAAAGTGGTATCGGTTTCAAAATAATAAGAATCTAATGCTAGTTTGATGTCAAATTCCCCTCTTAGGAAATACTTATAATCTAGGTACGTACTTCCTGAACGATAATATTGATAGAATTCTAATTCGTTATCAAAAAATGCTTTGAGTTTTAAGAGTTCGTTATTATAGTATTTTTTTAAAATTTTATTTCCGCCATTAGGCTTTTTCATTTCAATTCTATACACTAAATTAAAATAAATTAGCTTTGAGGTGAATAGCGGTTTTACTTCTTTGAAAAATTGAATTTCTTCACTTTTTGATTTGAAGTTGGTTTTGGTGGCTGCTTTTTTAAGTTCGTTTATTGACTTTAAAATAACTGTAATTGCTTGCTCGCACTTTTTGATTTGGTCATCAATTTCTAAATCAATGAAGTTGAGTTGTTCGTTCAGTTTGTTTAATAATATGTTGTATTTTGGGTTCAAGCGGGATTAGTTATGATTACTACTATTTAACGGTTCACACCCTGCAACTTGCGCCATTTTTAGCAAAGTGTTTATAATTTTTACAAGCTTTACTTTTTTTTGATTCTGTGCATTTTCTACCGACTGTGTAGAAAGTTGTATTACCTATTGTTGTAAGTAATACGATTACAATTATAAAGAATGATTTTTTCATTTAAATTATTAACTTTTAATTATGTTTACAATTTTAGAATATTATTAATTATTTATTTTACGGTGTTTTGATGTTTTTTTTACGGCGTTTTTTTTACGGTGTTTTTTTACTTTGTATGTAAATAAATAAATCAATTGAATTAGTTTCCTAACTCTAATTGATTTTTAACTAAATTGAAATAGTCAGCTTTATTTTTTACTAATTGCTGATGATTTCCTATTTCTGCAATTTCTCCATTTTTTAGTACAATAATTTGGTCAGCATTTTTTACTGTACTTAAACGATGGGCAATTATTAAAACTGTTTTTCCTTTAAAAAACTGTTGCAAATTATCGTGTATAATTTTTTCGTTTTCGGCATCGAGTGCAGATGTTGCTTCATCAAAAAATATGTAATGTGGGTTTTTATATACTGCTCTTGCAATTAAAATTCTTTGTTTTTGCCCGCCAGAAATTCCGTTGCCTGATGCTCCAATTTTGGTATTATAGCCCAATGGTAATGTGTTTATAAATTCTTCAATGTTTGCAATTTTTACAGCGTTTTTAAGTTTTTCTTTATCTATATTTTCATCGCCTGTGGCGATGTTTCTTTCGATTGTGTCCGAAAATATAAAACCGTCTTGCATTACTACCCCACAATTTTCTCGCAAACTTTTTGGTGAAATGTCATTTATGTTTTCTGAATTAAAAAATAATTCTCCTTGTGTTGGTTCATAAAATTTTAATAACAATTTCATTAAAGTTGTTTTACCGCTTCCACTTGCTCCAACTATTGCGGTTATTTTGCCGTCTGGAATTATGAAATTTATATCTTTTAGTACGTACGGAGATTTTGGACCTTCGTATTGAAAGGATAAATTTTGGAATTCTATTCCGTTTTGACTGGTTGAATTTATCTTTGATAAGGGAATTAATTTTTCATTTTCTTCGTCTTCATGATTTTGTACCTCTGATAATCTTTCTAAACTTAATTTTGCATCTTGAAAGGAATAAAAAAAAGCTGTTATACTATTTAGAGGTGAAATCATTTGACCTAAAATAAATGAAATTGCCATAAGCTCGCCTAATGTCATTTTTCCTTTAATAACACAGGTAGCTGCTATGTAGGTTACTATAATGTTTTTGATTTGATTTATTATTTCAAAACCGCCTATTTGAAATTGATATAATTTAAGAACACGTGTGTTTATTTTAAATAATTTTTCTTGGATTATTTGCCACTCTTTATTTTTAAAATCCTGAAATTGATTAAGTTTCATTTCTGTAACACCATTTATAATTTCATAAATCGAACTTTGATTTTCGCTCTTTAATTGAAATTTATAAAAATCTAAAATGCTTCTTTTTTTTAGAAAATAGACAGACCAAAAAACGGCTATGACTGTCAGGAATAGATAGGTAAATAAAATTGTGTAATTATAGTACCCTAAAATAACAAAAAAGACACAAAAAGAAATAATTGAAAAAATGGTAACCAAACTTTGTGAGGTTAAAAAACTTTCAATTCTTTCATTGTCTTGAATTCTTTGTGTGAAATCTCCAATTATTTTTGTATCAAAAAATTTGATAGGTAATTGTAATAATTTTTTTAAGAAGTCGGAAATTATAGTAATGCTTATTTTTGTTCCAACTTTTAAAACTATCCAGTTTCTAATTATTTCAACTGTCATTGAACCCAAAAACAGACTAATTTGTGAAAAAAGTATTAATTGAACAATGGATAAATTTTTATTTGCAATCCCCTTATCTATTAAATTTTGTGTTAGGAATGGGAAAGTCACATTTATTAAATTTCCTAAAAATAAACATATAAACATCCATAAAAATTGTTTTTTATGTTTATTTAATAAATCGGTTAAATACTTAATACTAATTTTATTTTCAATTGGTGGTGATGATTTGTAAAAATCCTCGGTTGGATTAAGAAATAATGCAACGCCTTTATTATCATCGCTTAACCAATTATTTAAAAAATCAGCTTCTTTAAAATAAAGAAATCCATAAGATGGGTCGGCAATTTTAAACACTAAGTCTTTTCTTAAAAAGTGCTTAATATTTTTTTTTTTTTTGCCTTTTATTTTTTCTAAAACTACAAAATGATTTTTACCCCAATGCAATATACAAGGTCTTGGTAAATCTAAAAGTTCTTCTAAATTTATTTTAGTTGTTATTGTTTCAAATCCTATGTTTTGAGCCGCCTCGCTTATCCCCAGTAAAGAGACACCCTCTCTTGTAAGAAAGGATTTTTCTCTTAAATACTTTAGCGAATATTTTTTTCCATACTCATCAGCTATCATAGCTAAACAAGCTGGACCGCAGTCCATAATATTATATTGAGGTATAAATTTCATTTATTTGGTAGATGATTCAATAAAATCAGATATTTTTTTTAGTCTTTTCAAAATTAAAGAATTTAATAAATTATTTTTATTTACATAATTTATTTCAATCTTTTCATCTTCTAATTTTATATATATATTGTCATTTTTAGTTTCTAAGTTACTTATTTTAGACCAAACGAATTTTTGTTTAGAAGTATTATAGTTTTCTCCTATTTCTTTCTTTAAATAGTTCAATATTTCTTCTTTATATTTCATATCAAAAGTTGTACTGTAATTATAACTTTCAGAAGATGTTGTAGTTGTTTTTGTTTGGGCTGTCGCTAAATTTGTTATTACACTCATAATTATTAAATATATTATTTTTTTCATTTTTAAAAATTTTACTTGTTTTCAATGATATTGATTGCTCTTTTGTCGTAGAGAAGCGATAAAAAGTATAGTCCTGCTTCAATAGGCCAATCTTGGATTAAATTGCTTAATAACTTGTTTACTTCTTCTTCTTTGTTTTGATTTAATTTTTCTATTATTATTATTAACTCATTATGATACTTAATTTTTACTTTATATCCTCTTGCAAAAATAACAAGTTCATCCCCAACTTTTTCATAATAAGTTTTATAAGGATATGGGGTAATTACTATTTTATTTTCTAGTATTTCATAGCTATCAATATCGTATTTTATTTTATCCTTTAAGGTCATTGGAATATTTGCCCATCCACCATTACTTAAAATTGCTAATTTAAATTCTTTATGAAGATATTTTAATAACTCCATAAAAGTCATTTCTTGCAAATTTTCGCTCAAATTTATTAAAGATTTAATATTGTCAAATGTTAAATCGATATCAGTGTCTTTATTTGGACTTAATATCTCTTTATCATCATTTATGTATTGTTGATGTATTGAATTTAGTATAGCTGAAGTAAAACCTTTTTTTGTAGGATTGTTAAACCCAACTACAAATCCAACTGATAATTCATCAGAAAAGCCAATATGGTACTTATTCCAAGGCATATAATAAAAATCTCCTGTTTCAAAAGGATATGCATCTGAATAAGGTAATAGAGGTTCAATATCTTTATTGTTTTCTTTTTTACCTGTTAATTCTTTGTATTTTTCCTA
>Ga0209443_1002147_pt1 | contig 11798 bp, 9 predicted proteins | sample LauGreBMM110DCMD_2_FD_187571 | JGI IMG/M metagenome (GOLD analysis project Ga0209443, IMG submission 187571) | Freshwater lake microbial communities from Lake Michigan, USA - Su13.BD.MM110.DCMD (SPAdes) (version 2) | ecosystem: Environmental > Aquatic > Freshwater > Lake | place: Lake Michigan... | reverse complement strand
GCAAGTGATCCGCTCTTCCCTTGCAGATCCTCGCAGAGCATCTCCGCATGCAGCACAATCGCACCGAGCGGATTTCGAATCTCGTGCGCGATGCCTGCTGCCATTTCGCCGAGTGCTGCAAGTGATCGCGAGCGGCGCAGACGCTCATTAGACTCCGCAAGGTCCGCCTTCAACGACGAAACTTCGGACTGGAGCGCTGCATGCGTCAACTGCAATCGTTGTGTCGCCTCGTTGAATGCTGCAACGAGTTCCGCAAAGTCACTCACGCCCGCAAGCGAAAGATTCGGCGCGCTGATGCTCGCGTCATCCGGATGCAAAGTTGTGAGTGGAAGTGCTGACAAAGTGAATGCTCGTGAATGTTGCGGAAGACGTTGACTACACCTGCGTATCGGTGAACTGCGATGCGACAGCCGCTGGGTGCGGCGTTGCTGGTCCGTACGCACGGAGCGCGAGCGCTGCGTTTCCTGACTTTCGAATCGCGTCAGACACATCGATGCGCCGCGCCACAAGCAGTGACTCGGTCCGTTGATCGATCGACTGAATCTCTTGCAGGATGCTCTCGGCTTCGCTTGCAAAGGCGCGCACGCACTCGAGTTCAACGCGCGTTGCACTGGCAATGCACTCGGCCCAGTACGGCGCGCCCGCAGTGAGACGGTCGACGAAACTTCCACGCACGCTCACAAGATGCTCGAGTTCCTCGGTCGCAACTTCTGCTTCGGTGGAATCCGCCTGCGCAGCGTCAAGTCGCGCGATGATCGCGTCCTGCATGCGCGCAGCCTTGAGCAGCGCGCGCGCGGCTTCAATGCGTTCGATGGTCAATGTGGAAAGTGTCGCGCTCAACCGCCGCTCCCTTCGGTAGGCGGTGACGCTTCGCCTGTCGCGAAAGCACGGGGCGCTGGCGGATGATTGCGCAGCCATCGATCCCATGCCTCGCGCGAGAGAATCCCACCGTTCGCGAGAAACGCGTCGTCAGACAACTGTGCCAGCCGCAATTCCGCACGGCGATGCGCAGTGATGGCTCGCTCTGCATCTTGCAGCAAATCACATGAATTCACGATCTGAATGAGCGCCACCATGGAGACTGCGTGATCGGAATACTTTCGATCGACAACCTCGTAGAGCTCAATCGCTTCTTCATATCGCGCAAGTTCGTACACGCTATCCGCGCGGTGCAGATGCGCTTCGCGAAGCATGTCGGTCGCGAGTCCGTCACGCGACGCTGGCGCGATTAGATCAAACGCAATGATCGCTCGCTGATACGCCGACTCAGATTCAGTGAAGAGCGTCGCGATTTGTGCGCGAACATCTTCGACCTTTGACGGAGGCAATTGAGCCGTCGTCGTCGCACGAATGGACTTCGCTAACTCGCGCAAACTCTCGCCCTGACGGAACTCAAGTTCGCCCGCGCGCGGCGCATCGGGTCGACGCGCGAGTGCTTCACGCAGTAACTCCACCGCGCGCGCATGATCACCTTTGCGTGCCATGAGCAGCGATAGCACATCAAGCGAATCCCAGTATTCATCTGCAGCAGGCTCGAGTCCGAAGGATCCGTCGAGCACACTTCCAAGCTTCACCGCAGCATCCGCAGTTCGACCACCAGCGTGCAACGCTCGCGCAAGCGGAACGATCGACTGCACTGCGAAGGGACCATTGGGCGCAACTGCAATAGCAGATTCGTAATGCTGTGCCGCTGCTTCGAAATCCCCTTCTGCATGCAGGATTCCTGCAAGTCGCCACTCTGCTTCTGCGCGCTTGAGGTCGCCCTCTTGCACGCTGCGGAGGAACGCAGAGAATCCTTCAACAGCATTCTCGCGCCAACCACCAAGGTCAAATGAATCCGCAGCAGCCCACAAACTTGCTGATGCAGAACCATCGGCAAGTGCGATGGTGGCTGGATGTCGACCATGCGCGAGGAACCAATCCGCCGCGCTCTTCAACAATCGATTGACACGAATGCGATCAGTGGGCGGCAACTTTCCTGGATCACCACCCTCTGCGCTCGCACGCAATCGATCCGCTTCAGCCCGACTCGAGCTCGCAAGACGCAGCAACACAGGCGAGGTTGGCGCAACACCAGGAAGAAGATCCGACGCGATCAATGCATACGCGAGTGCGTTGCCAGGCGCATCACTGAGCAGTTCCGCATCCGCAATCGCAATGATCGTGTCAATGACTTCTGCGCCATTGAGCGCGCCGTGCTTCGATTGATGAAACCGAGTGCGCAAGATGTTGAAATCACCGAGCGACGCTTCGTGATCGGGCTCCGCTGCGAACGCTTTCGCGCGACCGAACAGCGCGGCACTCATGACGCGATCATTATGTGATCCACCGACAACGAGGCTGAACGCGTCGCGCGCATGCTCGAGGTTGCCGAGTTCATGCTCACTGCGACCGATGCCGAGTGCAGACTCGCCCGCTTCGATTGAGCCTGCGGGCGCGAGTGATTGCGCATGCTCAAACTGCACGAGCGCATCATCGAAGCGCGCTTGACGGCGATAGCACTCGCCGAGCAGATTCGAAAGCGCAGCCAACGTCTTCGCTTCAATCCCTTCAGGCGCAGTTTCAAGTCGACGAATGTCCAGCAGCAATCGGTCGAGCGCGACAACGACATCATTCGCAGCAAGACGAATCTCCGCAGCGCGCATCACCGCCCACGCTTCATCTTCCGCTGTAATCACGGCATCTGCGCGATATTCATCGATCGCCGCGAGCAGTGATGTCGGCGAACTTCCGGTGCGCGCAAGCAATCCTTGAAGTGCCGAACGACGCACGGTGCGACGAAGTTTCGATGCGCCTTCTCGATCCGCAGATGTCGCAAGCGATGCAAACGCTTCGTCAGGTCGTCCAAGTCGCACAAACACTTCCGCACGCGCTTCAAACTGCGTGGGAGAAAGCGTCCAGCCCGCGTGTTCAGCAGCGGCGTAATGCCCAATGATCGCTTCATCGATTTCGCGCGGCGGCGCCTGCGTGCGATGCTCTGCGATGAGCGCGTCACCGAGCGTTGCGTTGTACCGAGCGTTGATTTCTGCTGGCGCAGTGAGCAATCGAGGCGCGACCACATCCGTGAGAATCGATCGAGCAGCTGCCGTCTCACCACGCGCAAGCAATTCGTCAACTTGCGTCAGCGCGGAAGGAAAATCATCCTGCGGCGCGGCGGTCTTTCCCCAGTCCAACGCAAGCCACACACCGATGCCGGCAGCAAGGATCGTCGGAAGCGGCCAAAGCGCAGCCCAACGAAATGGCGGCGGCGCAGTTGCGCTTGCGGTTCCGCTGGGGGAGGTGGCAGTCGAATCAGGGTCTGTAGTCACGCGGCGTTCTCGAGATCCTCTCGAGGTCCTGTGGTGAGACCGCACTCAAAGAGTGAGGTGGCTCCAAATCATCCGGTCGAAGGCGAATCCATTCGCCCTCACGACAAACCGGAGTCTCGGTAGATCGGTCGGCAGGAAGAGAATCCTGCAAAGGCAGTTTCTGCTCACCCCAAGCGAGAATCGCGCGGAAGTGGAAAAGGAAGGGTGGGCGTGGTCGGAACCCCCCCCGGCGCCGCCAGTGCCCAAAGCGCCGAACTGCATGTTCAACCCCGATGAACAGGAAACAGGTGCCTGTCCACTATTGATGTGCAGGTCCACATGTGCCTGTCCCAGATTCGGGGCGGCACGTGGTTGGGGGGATATGTGCCTGTCCCAAACTCGGGGTGGCATGCGGTTGCGCGCGGCGGAGTTCACTCAGCGCCGAGTCACAACTTCTGTTTCGGTAAGAAGTTCGGGGACTCCACGCAGTCGAGGATGGGAGATTGTTGCGAGCAGGAGGATTGGGGAGAAGACTGCGAAGAGAGTTAGGACTGCTCTCGCCAATCGTCGTGGGATGGAGGCTTCTCCGCCAGTTGCGCTTGCGACTCGGATGCCGACGATCCATTTGCCGATGCTTGCGCCTGAGATTGTTTCGACGAGGATTGTGAGGGCTCCACTTGCACCGAGCATGAGGCATGAGGGGCCTGAGGTGCTGACGTCGGCTGTGAGAAAGAGGAAGTTTCCGAGGGCGGTCCAGTCGCGCGGGTGGAGGTCAAAGACGAAGGTTGCGACGGCAATGCCGGGGAGGAGGTCGATTGCGAAGGCGAGTGCTCTTCTTGAGTAACTTGCGGCGGCTTCGGTTGACGGCGGCAGCATTGCCGCAGCGGCTGGCGATGGGCGGACGACCATGGTGATCAGAAGCAGCGCAGCGGCTGCGAGGCCGAGCAACATTGGAAGGAAATGCACGGGCGAGAGCGTTGCTTCTTCGAGTGTTGTGAATGGTCCGACTGTTCCGCGTGCGACATCGAGGACTGCGATGCGCGCAGTGAGCGCTTTGCCGTCTTGCGCGTCTTCGAACGCGATCATGCGTGCGCCGCTTTGCATGCCGACGACGGACCAACTGCCGCGCATCGGAGGGTCGTATGCGCTCATGCTTGCGTCTAGGGATGTCCATGCGAGGAGTGATTCGCCGCGCACATCGAAGAGCTCGATAGGTTGCGGTGATTCGCCGACGCCGACGATGAGTCGACCTTCGACGATCGTCGCACCGATTCGCGGATTCGCGATCAAACTTCGTGCAGCATGTGCGGGAAGAGCAAGTGTGCGCAGTGACCACGATGCGCTTTGTGTCGCGCTCGGCGTCGCGTTCGTTTGGGTTCGCTTCGCGAGAACAATCTCGTGCGCGGACTCGCGTTGCGTGCTTGCGCGACGAACTTGCGCGAGAAGCACACTGCCATCCGCATCCACCGTCATCACGCCTAAGTGACTTGCAATCTCGAGTGGATCACGCAACTCCGTCGGCCATGCATCTACTTCCCATGACGCACCGTCGCAGCGCAGTAACTTCGGCGCCTCACGCAGTGCATCGGAGAACAGCGCGAACGCTCCATCCTTTGCAATCGTGAAGTCGCGAAGCAATCCTTCGCCCGCGAGTGGCGGTCGCGGCGATGGAGTTTGTGATGCATTGAGCCAGTTTGTAGAACCTTCAGGTCGATAGGCGGCGAGTTGAAAAACTTCGCGCGCACGATTTCCTTCGGCGGGAAAGATGAGCCAGACTTCTCGTGCGTATGCGCTGATCGCTTCAGGTGCACGCGAAAAAATCCATGCGCGACGGGTGGTTGGTTGCACATCACTCAGCGCACGATGGAAGAGAACCCACGCCGTTTCTTCACCATTGGCTGGCGCAACCTCGCCGATCCACCACACATGTGCATCGCTACTTGCGACAAGTGGCATCGTGCCGGGAGGCGATGCGTGCGCGACTTGCGCGGACTGCAAGAGCGCGAGCAATAGGAAAATGCCTTGCGCGACCCGTGAAATGAAATGTGCTCTGCTCACGGCTGCGGTCCTGTGCTCGCGTTCGGCTTCGATCGAAGGATCACTTCATCTGGATGCAGCGACTTCAAGAGCGTGTCGAGATCGAAGAGCGCGGGCTTCATGCGCGATGCGCGTCCGCTCGGTTCATCGAAGGCGAGTTTCACTGCGGAGCCCTCTGGAGTCGTTGCGCTTGTGCGAAGTGGAACGCGTGGCCATGCGCCAATCGCAGTGCCGTCCACTGAAACTCGCACATAGTCCTTCAGCGTGCTTGACGCGACGAGTGCGCCGTGCTCATCGGTGAGCGTGACGGCTTCTGGCAAACCAGTGTCCGCGAAACGCATTGTGCGAAGGACTGATCCATGCTTCCATTGCACTTCTGCTTGCGCGGTGATCGCATAAGGTTCCGTGACGACCTCAAGTGCAGCAAGCGCGCGGATGCACGCGGGCTCGAGCAATCCGAATCCACCGCGCGATGGGCCGTCTTCCGTACGAAAAACTTCGACGCGTGAAGGCTTCGCGTGCAAATCGAAGACCCACCATCGTTCGCCATCGCCACCTGCCCAGAAATATTTCTCGCCAAGTTTCGAGAGCCGCATCGCAGAGCGATCGGGGAGCGCGAGAAAGAGATCGACATCCACTTGTTCAAAGTGATCGCCCTCCGCATCCTGCCAGCGAAACTCCACGACGCCGCGTGATTCAAGGTACTTGAGGTGCGAGAGTTCGCTGTTGCGCGACTTCACCCACGATTCCACTTGGTCGCGTGAAGCAAGCAATGTTGGTGGAACCACGCTTGGTCCCGTCCCGTTCGCTCCATCCACCATCTGTTTGGGTTCGCATGCGAACAACACCAGCGTCGCAAACGACACGCACGATGCGCGCGCCCACATCAGGACCACTCGCCATCGAGAACTTCGCCGAGTTGCTCAGTGATCTCTTGCATCGCTGCATCGTCAAGCTTTGGGTTGACGACTTCAACGCCAGGATCATTTTCCGGTCCACCCTTCGGCGCAACGATCCACCGCTCGCCCGCTGCAGCATCGCGCTGTCCAAGCACACGCAACAGACGCTTGCGCACGAGCAGAAGCATCAGCACGAAGCGAAATCCCACGCGGTGCGGGCGTTCATCATTGCCCAGTCGCTCGAAGAGATCGAGCAATGCGCCATCATCCACGAATGCTCGACGCTTCACGCCGAGTGCGGGAACTTCCGTACGCCAGAACGCGAAGAGATTTTCAGGTCGCCCCCCCGCATCCCATGCTTCTGCGGCAACTTCAACGCGACGCAATCCTGCGGCGCTCGTCGCATCGTCGACCAAAGCCGCGACGATTCGCGCGCCTGGTTCGAGTTGCGCTCCCGTGATCGAACATCGTCCGAGAGAGCGCCCAACATCCCATCCTGAAGTCAATCGAGACATAGTTTGAGTGTATGCGAGAGGGCAATGCTCCCGCTACGATCGCTTCCTTGGACTCTTTCAGTGGACTCATGTCGCCGGATCGCCCGCTCGAGATTTTTCTCGAGTTGCTGGTGATTTGGGTGTGCGTCTACACAGTCTTCCGATTTCTGCGTGGAACGCGCGGCGCTGGCGTGGTCAAGGGATTCCTCGTGGTCGCCATCGGGGTTGCGGTGCTCGTGCGAGTGCTCGGCGATGCGACCGATGGCCTTGTGAGGCTGCGATTTCTGTTCGATCGCGTCTTCGGACTCGGCGCGATTCTTATCATCGTCGTGTTTCAACCGGAACTGCGCGCGGCGATGAGCCGGCTTGGGCGGACGAATTTCTTCACACGCAACAAAGCTGAAGTCGGTGGGCTCGCACGCGAATTCGCCGAAGCGGCCGAGTTCCTCTCAAAGAATCGCATGGGCGCGATCATCGTGTTCGAGCGACAGATCGGCATGGGTGACCTCGTGGAGAGCGGCATCAAACTCGACGCGACGCCGAGTGCTGCGCTGATTCAGAGCATTTTTTGGCCAAGTAGCCCGCTGCATGACCTTGCCATCGTGGTGCGGAATGGTCGAGTGTGGGCTGCGAATGTTCAACTTCCGCTCGCGCAAGAAGACGCGGTGCCAACGACGCTCGGTTCGCGTCACCGTGCTGCAGTCGGCGCAACGCTTGATGCGGATTGCCTCGTACTTGTGGTGAGCGAAGAGTCTGGGCTCATTCGATTCGCAGAAGGTGGACAGCTCAGTGAGCCTGTGGCTCGCGAGCGAGTGGAGGCAGAACTCACAGAAAGACTCACGCGAAGCACTGCCATCGTCAACGATGTGGTTGCAACCGCGCGCGCGGCAGCGAACGCGGCCGCGAATACTCCGCGCATTACCAAGCGCGCGGAGGGAACCCGATGAGCGCGTGGGCACGCACTGAAGGTCGTACCTGGCGACAGCGCTTTATCGATCTTGCGACCGTGACTGCGGTCACCGCACTCGTGTGGCTGTGGGCGTCGAACCAAACTTTGCAATCACGAACGGTGACCTTCGACGTGCTCATTGACTCGAATGACCCCTCGCGTCTTGTTGTTTCAAACTCCGGTCCTCACCATGTTGCCGCGCAATTAGTTGGATCGCGACAAGCGGTGCTCAGCGCATTTGAAATGCTCAACGGACGAACAGTTCGTCTCGTGACTGGCGCAGATGGTGTTCCAACAAGTTCTGGCGATCACAATCTTCCTGTGCTCGACATCATGAGCGCATCGCCGATGCTCGCGCCACTCGGTGTTGATCTTTCCAACGTGAGTCCCGCAACGATTCGTATCAGGCTGCGCGAAACTGCGACGACCACGCAACCGTGAATGCGTTCACTGCTCGACGCGCACGGCGTGATACGCCTTCTTGCCGCGACGAAGCAACAAGACGCCACTCGGAAGTAGATCACTACTTCGGATGACGGTTTCAAGCAGCACTTTCTCACCGTTCACGCTCACCGCGCCATTCTGCACGAATTCGCGTGCTTCGCGCTTACTTGCGGCGATCGATGTGCCCGTGATGAGATCGACAATGCCCAAGCCCGCTGAGAGTGATGCGGCACTCACGACGCTTGACGGAAGATCCGCAGCGATGTCTGCGATCTGCGATGCGTCGAGGCTCTTCACATCACCTGAGAAGATCGCTTCACTCGTTGCACGCGCGCGCGCGAGTTCCGTTTCACCATGCGTGATCCGCGTCATCTCGACTGCGAGCGCTCGCTGCGCGTCTCGCTTGGCTGGATCTGTCGCGAGTGCATGCGCGAGCGCGCCAACTGCGTCTGCATCGAGAAACGTGAACCACTGCAGGAACTTCACCGCATCCGCATCCACGGTCTGCAGCCAATACTGATAGAAGCGATACGGACTCGTGCGATCGGCGGAGAGCCAGACTGCACCCTTCTCCGTCTTGCCAATCTTCTGTCCATCACTCGTGGTGACGAGCGGACATGTCGCGCCGAAACTCTCGCCTTGCGCGACGCGTCGAATGAGATCGATGCCGCTCACGATGTTGCCAAACTGATCGCTGCCGCCGAGTTGTATTGTGCATGCATCTGCGCGATACAGATGCAAGAAGTCATACGCTTGCAAGATCATGTAACTAAACTCGGTGTAGCTGATCCCCTGCTCGCGGCCACTGAGTCGCGATGCAACGGAGTCGCGCGAGATCATCTGATTCACAGAGAAGTGCTTGCCGATATCGCGCAGCATGTCGAGGAAACTCATATCCGCGAGCCAATCGACGTTGTTGCGCATCACGGCGGCGCGAGGACCAGAAAAGTCAAGAAACCGCTCGAAGATGCTGCGTTGCTGCGAAACGTTGTGCTCGACGAGTTCACGCGAGAGCAGTTGACGCTCGGCGCTCTTTCCACTCGGATCACCGATGAGTCCCGTACCGCCGCCGGAGACGACGATCGGTCGATGTCCTGCGCGTTGCAAGTGCGCAAGCAACTTGATCCCCATGAAGTTGCCGATGGTCAAACTGTCGGCGGTCGGATCAAACCCTGCGTAGCCCGCACGCACTCCACTCGCGAGATGCGCAGCCAGCTGCGGCGATGTCGATTGATGCAGCAGCCCACGCCATTGAAGTTCATCGAGAAATGGAAGCATGTGCAAATCTCAAGAGTCGCTCAGCGTACCGATTGCATCTTCTCGCCGATCTTCGCGATGAGATCGTTCCAACTCTTGTTGAAGGAGTCGCGTCCTTCGATCTGCAATTCAGCCGCAACCTTTGCAAGATCCACTCCAGCATTTGTTGCAGCAGCGAGCGCGGCTTCAGCAGCGACGCCGTCTGAAGGCATGCGCCCTTGCGGCTTGCCGCCGCTCACTAGTGCGAGGAGCGTCTCTTCTGGCATCGTGTTGACAGAGTCCGTTGTGCCTAGGACATCGACGTACATGCACTTCGACAACGCAGGATCCTTCGTGCCAGTACTTGCCCACAGCACGCGCTGCACTTGCGCGCCCTTCGCAGCCAGTGCTTTCCAGCGCGGCGTTGCTGCATGGTCGAGCGATGCTTTGAGGATCCGCCCTGCCATTGCGATACCGACAGTGTTTTGTAGATTCACGGGCAATGCCTTGCTCGTCGCGCGATCCCAACGCGAAATGAAGACGCTCGCAACACTCGAGACAAACGCGGGAAGCCCTGCAGCGACGCGTCGTTCGATGCCGCGCGTGTATGCCTCAGCAGCGGCGATGTAATGCTCTCGCGAGAAGAGTAATGTCACGTTGATCGGAATACCGCGGAAGATGAGCTCTTCAATCGCGGGACATCCTTCGGGCGTGCCTGGAACCTTGATGTAGAGATTGCGGCGATTTGCTTTCGCGTGCAGTTGCACCGCCTGCTCAATCGTTGCCTTCGTGTCATTCGCAAGCAGCGGCGAAACTTCAAGCGAGACGAATCCATCGACGCCGTTTGTTGCGGAGTGAATGGGACCGAAGTGATCAGCGGCGCGGCGCAAATCGTCGATCGCGCACTCAAAGAATGCAGCCTCGACGCCGAGCCCCTTCGCTGCGAGGTCGCGCACTTGCGGGTCGTACACACTTCCGCCCGCGATCGCCTTCTCGAAGATGGTGGGATTCGATGTGAGTCCCGTCACATTAAACTGCGCGATGTAGTGCGCAAGCGTGCCAGACTCAAGGAGCGTCCGAGTGATGTTGTCGAGCCAAATGGATTGTCCGGTAGCAGCAAGTGCGGCGGTTGGAGTCATGATGCACGAACGGTAGCAGATTGAAGACATGCCGATTTCTCAGGCGTTCCCCAAGCCCCTTGTTTGATGCGCGCATTCATGCGACATTCCCGCACCTCACATTGAATCAACATCGAGCGCACGCTCAAGGAATGCATAAATGCCCACCGGAAAAGCACGCACAAAGTCCACCCCCACCAAGCGCACGGCTTCTACCGAGAGCGCGGCACCGAAGCTTCCGTCCTGGAATGGATCCTTACTCAAGTCGAAAGCATGGAAAGCGTTGGGAACGCGCGCGAAAGTTGCGAAGGCGTCCGATCTTCGAACGCTTTTCGCGAAGGACAAGAAGCGAGGCGCAGCATTCACCGCGGAAGCACTTGGCATTCGCCTCGACTACTCGAAGAACGTGTTCGACAGCGCGACGCTGAAGTTGCTCTTCACGCTTGCGAAGGAACGCAAAGTCACCGCAAAGCGCGATGCGATGTTTCGCGGAGAGAAAATCAACATGATGGAAGACCGCGCGGTGCTTCATGTCGCTCTGCGCGCGCCGAAGGGAAGTGTCATCAAGGTGGATGGCGTTGACGTGGTGCCTGCAGTGCACGAAGTCCTCGGTCGCATGGAGGGATTCGCAAAGAAGATCCGCGCACGCAAGTGGCTCGGCTTCACGGGCAAGCCCATCAAGAACATTGTGAACATCGGCATCGGCGGAAGCGATCTCGGACCGGTGATGGCGTTCGAAGCCCTGAAGAGTTTCAGCGATCGCGGACTCACGATGCGATTCGTGTCCAACGTGGATGGCAACGATTTCTTCGAAGCAACGCAAGACCTCAATGCTGAGGAGACGCTCTTCGTCGTGAGTTCAAAGACATTCACGACGCTCGAGACCATGACGAACGCAAGGACCGCACGCGAATGGAGCCTCAAGACGCTGAAGGATCCCAAGAGTGTGGCGCGTCACTTCGTCGCGGTGTCCACGAATGCGGAAAAGGTCGCGGAGTTCGGCATCGATACGGCAAACATGTTTGGATTCTGGGATTGGGTTGGCGGTCGCTACTCGATGGATTCAGCCATCGGACTCAGCACGATGATCGCGGTGGGCCCGAAGCAATTCGCTGAATTACTCGCTGGCTTTCACGAGATGGATGAGCACTTCCGAACTACGCCCGCAGAGCACAATCTTCCGATGCTGCTCGCGCTGGTTGGAATTTGGAATCGAAATTTCCGACAGCACGCAACCGTTGCAGTGCTTCCCTACTGCCACTACCTCCACCGCTTCAGCGCGTATCTGCAGCAATTGGAAATGGAATCCAACGGCAAGCAAACGCAACTCGATG
>Ga0209443_1002143_pt1 | contig 11811 bp, 13 predicted proteins | sample LauGreBMM110DCMD_2_FD_187571 | JGI IMG/M metagenome (GOLD analysis project Ga0209443, IMG submission 187571) | Freshwater lake microbial communities from Lake Michigan, USA - Su13.BD.MM110.DCMD (SPAdes) (version 2) | ecosystem: Environmental > Aquatic > Freshwater > Lake | place: Lake Michigan... | reverse complement strand
TATTCACTATTCATCATTGCCCATTCACCATTGCCCATTCACCATTCACTATTAATTAATTTTTAAAATTTTATAAGCGCCTTTTTTAATTAGTCTTCCTGTTACTGGATGAGTATGGCGGATATTTAAAAAATACTGCCCAGCTTTTAGACCACCTAGGTTCCAGTTTTCTAGTGCTCCCATACCATTGTATACAACGACCTTTTCTTTTAATTTAGTTCCCTTTTCATCCAACAACTCTATTAAGTCATTACCCTTACTGGCATGAAGAATATTGATATGCAATTCATTTCTTACTGGATTGGGATATACCACCACTTCATTGGTTAAAAAAGAAGGAACCAAATTATTTTCTGCCTGATTATGTACGCTGTATTGCAAAAGCCCATTGGTAAATAAATACAGATCACTGTTGTCCATGATATTGATGGCGGCTGATTCACCTACACTCCACTCAACACTGTAATTGCCTTTGGTAACTTGATTGCCCGCTATGTTAATGGCATAAGGAGCCGACAGTTGAGCAGTCGCTGCACCACCACAAAAGATGGAAGCGAAAAAGAGAAGTAAAAATCGAGTAGAAAATATTTTACGATAGGACATTTTTTTTGGCAATTAAAGCATAAAGTAAATGGAATAGAAATAATTCGACGTTAAACTATATTAAGATTTTAGCAAAAAATGAAAATCTTAAAATATTTTAACAAGATTATTTAAAATTGTAATAAATAAAAATGAAATTGTTGATTTTATTTTATGAAAATATGAGAAAAAGTTAGACATAAATCCCATTTTACTTCCTTCATACATCATAATTTATAAAAAATAAATTTCTGTTGTTTCAGTCGAAAAAAATAATTTTTATCAATTTGATTTGTAAAAGCATAAGAATTTTTATCACATTTTTCTATACAGAATTAGGTTTCTGTTCAATTTATTTAACTTCAAAGAAAAAGAAAGACTTAAAATTTTACGAGGAGATAATTGAGACGGCATAAATAATTATGCTGACGAAGGATAGAGAAATGAATATGATGGATAAGAAAAAATTAAATCAGATCAGATTAAATTTTTCTTAAATATAGATTATTTAACCTGGGTACCTTCAACAAAAATCTTTAGTCCGTTTAATGCTTCCTCATAACTAGCTCCAGTCAATTGGTCCAAAAATATTCCGTAGAATTTTTCCCAAGGATACCAGTTTAGATGGGTGATTGTTCTCCATTCTAGCTGAACAGCTTCTTGCGCAGGTAATGAATGAATGACTAATTCGTTTTGAACATCATTAGCCCCTTTAACCTTCAATAAAAAATGAATGGAGGAGCTGTCACTATCTTTAAGATCCAACACAATATCCTGCTGACGGTGTAGAATGTGAAAACTTCCGTCTTTAGTTACACGATTAAAAGTAGCAGAATCAGCGGTAAATATAGGATGCCAATTTTTCCAATTTTCAAAAGGTACTATCTGATGAAAAATAGCAGTTGCATTGGTGTTGTTGATTACCACCGCTCTGGAAATCCTTACATTCGAAGGAATCAATAAAGAAAACAAAGTAATCATCAAAAAAAGACTGGTGATCACTACTAAAAGACCTTTTATTAATCGCATGGTAATTATTTACTCCCATTTAAAAACTTTAACAGCCAATGCATAAATTACAATTCCCCATAATATTAAAATACCAATCTCAGCTCTTACATCCCATAAATTTAGCCCTTCAAAAGCCACCGCACGCATGGCAGTATTTAAATGAGTAAGTGGCAATGCCTTTGAAATTGGTTGAAGCCAAGTAGGAAAAGCATCGACAGAAAAAAAAGTGCCCCCCAATAAAAACTGTGGTAAGGTGAGTAAATTAGCAAACGGAGGAATACTACTATCACTGGTTGCAAATCCACTGACAATAAAACCCAATCCCATAAATACCAGCAGTCCAATAAAACTCAGTACCAGCATTTCTAATAAGGTGAATAATCCGTTGATTAATGTAAACCCAAAAAGGAATCTACCTACCACAATAATCACAACAGCTGTCAACATTTGAAAAATTACCCTTGCTAATCCTTCCCCTAAGATGATATAAGTTCTGCTAATAGGGGTTGCGAAAAAACGTTTCAACACCAAGGTATTTCTTAAATTAAAGAACATAAAAGCAACTCCAAAAACACCTGCACTTAAAAGAGAAAATCCCAATTGTCCGGGTAATACAAAATCGATTGTTTTATATTCTCTGATCACTTCTACATCCCTTTCAGAATCAAAATCACTAACCGCAAAGGTTGGTCGATTGGTATATTGTTGATTGCTGATCGTGTTTACTATGCCATTTATCAACGGTAACAATTGCGGCCATTTGTCATTGCTCGCGCTAGTAGTAGCAAGTGTATATCGATAAGCAGGCTGCGCAATAGAATTTTTAGTGATGGTTAAAACACCTGATAGTTTACCCTTCACCAAATTATCCCTCAATTCTTGTTCGCTGGCAAAAGAAACTATTTTAATGCTTCTGCTTTTTTTAATCGAATCAAACAAGGCATTGGAAGTATCACAATTTTTAGACAAGGCAATTTTAAAAACAGGAACTCCCGAATTTTTTCCAATAAATCCAAAAACCAGTATAAAAATAAAAGGAAAAGCAAAACTAAAAAGCACTGCAGAAGGACTTCTAAACTGCCCTCTTAAGCTAGCCTTGGTGATAGCCAACATTGCTTTTATCTGATTGTATTTTTGCATTCCTTAATGAATTAGAATGTAAAGCTATATTTAAAAAAAGTGTAAAAAAAATTTGAAATATGAGACAACTGTCGTATATTTAATGACAAAAGACGGGTTATGCAAAAGAAATTAAAAAAGACAATTGTTACAGCCCAAAAGATTGCAGAAACAAAGCTAGAAGAGCCGGAGGTAATGTATATGCGTTCGGTGCGTATTATCAGCTCTGTAAAAAAATTCACTTACACTGAATTTAAAAAAATAGCTGAAAAAACACCTTTCACGCAGTCCGAATGGGCGGCTATGCTTCATGTTAGCGAACGTACACTACAGCGCTATGCAAAAAACAACAGCAGCTTTGCCCCTATCAATGCGGAAAGATTTGTTCAAATTGTACAAGTAATTAATCGCGCTAAAAAAGTATTTGGTAGCGTAGAAACATTCTATGAATGGATTCATTCACAGCCTCCAATGCTAGAAGGAGAGCTTTCTTTTAACTCCCTTACCTCTCATGAGGGTATTCAAAAAATATTGATACAAATAGGTAGAATAGAACACGGAATTCTTGCATGATAGTCTACCGACTTGCCAATGAGGAATTTACCCATGACCTTTCCGGCAAAGGGGCCAAACTATATGGAGGCAGATGGAACACATTTGGCCTACCCGCATTGTACACTACTGAGCATATTTCCCTTGCCGTATTGGAGATTTTGGTTCATACCAAAACCCTTCAAACTCCACTAAATTATTATTTAATTACTCTTGAAATACCTGAGAGCGCTCACTTAATCAGTATTGACTATAAAAAATTAAAAAGAAACTGGAAGGACGATCCTCCCTATTTGCAATCCATTGGAGATGAATTTTTAAACTCGAAAAAATCATTGGTTTTAAAAGTTCCCTCGGCAATCATTGGACTCGAAAATAATTTTATTATCAATCCTGCCCATCCGGATATGAAAAAAATTAAAATACTGAGTGCTGAAAACTTTATTTTTGATAAAAGACTTTCTCTGAAAAATGAATAACACCTATCTTTTACTCGGCAGCAATATGGGCAATTGTATTGAACTACTTTCTACCGCAATCGAGCAAATAGAAAAAAAAATTGGCACATTATTACTAGGATCCAATTTGTATGCCACTGCAGCCTGGGGTAATACATCGCAACCTGATTTTATAAACCAAGTGATTGAAGTAGCTACTCAATTAGATGCAACTGAAACTTTAAAAGAAATTCTCTCCATTGAAAAAAATATGGGTAGAATTAGGACTGTTAAAAATGCGCCAAGAATCATTGATATTGATATACTTTTTTTTAACAATGAAATTATAAATCGAAGTGATTTAATTATTCCACACCCTGAAATTCAAAATAGGCGGTTTGTTTTGATACCCATTAATGAAATAGCTCCTCAAATGATCCATCCTTTGCTAAACAAAACAATTGAGCAACTCCTTTTGCAGTGCCCCGATCAGCTGGCAGTGAAAAAAATTTAATGCTACAATAGATATTTCGCTTAATTTGTGTGCCCTAATTATGAAGTACAGTTTTATTACTATTGAAGGAAATATTGGTGCAGGAAAAACTACTCTTGCCAATTTACTAAGTAATCATTTTAATGCCAGATTAATCTTAGAAGAATTTGCAGAGAATCCCTTCCTGCCAAAATTCTATGAAAATCAAGAACAATATGCCTTTCCGCTTGAGTTGTTCTTCATGGCCGAGCGATACAAACAATTGAAAGACTTGCTTCAAACTAAAGACATCTTTCAGCAAGTAACTATCTCAGATTATTTATTCACTAAATGTCTCCTATTCGCAAAAGTGAATTTACCTAATGAAGAATTTAGATTATATCAAAAATTATTTGACATCATCAATCCTCAAATTGTACAACCCGAAATTTTGATTTATCTGCATAGCCCCGTTAATAAACTACAAGGAAATATTAAAAATAGAAACCGCCATTACGAACAAAATATCTCCAACGACTACCTCTTTTCGCTACAAGAAACTTATACTAACTATATTAAACAACATAACATAAAAACGCTCTTTATTGACTGTTCAAACGCCGACTTTGTTAACAACGAAGCCCATCTTTCCATTGTCATTAATGCCCTCGACAAAGAATACGAAGATGGACAACACTACATTACATTACCCTAGTTTTTTAATTACTAAACTTGTTCAGTTATTCAATGTGGTAATTAGTTTTTAACTTTGTAGAAATAATTAATTAATACTTCCTTGAAAAATTCTCCCTTAGCAGTTTTAAAAATTCCAGAATTTAGAAATTTTATTTTAGGAAGATTTGTGTTTATCATGGGACTTCGCATGATGGGCACTCTAGTAGCCTGGTGGATGTATGAATTAACAGGCGATGCTTTTTATATTGGTATGATTGGCTTAGCGGAGGCGATACCTGCTGTTGGACTTTCATTATATGCAGGTTACATAATTGATAAGAGTGAGAAAAGAAAACTTCTTTTACGGACAGTAATTCTTTACGCTGTTTGTGTAATTATTTTATTGGGCGTTTCCACCAATTGGTTTCATGATGAATTTGGTAACAAATTAATTATTGTCTTTGTATACACCACTATTTTTTTTACTGGAGCTATACGTGCATTTTCAGGTCCTAGTTTTGGTGCTATCATCGCCTCGATGGTTCCAAGGAGATTATTAATTTATGCTTCCCAACTTAGCTCTACTAGCTGGCTAGTTGCCAGTATTACCGGTCACGCGATGGCTGGATTTTTAATCGTATGGCTTCAGGTCACTGGCACTTTCGTTGTCATTCTATCGCTCATTTTAATCGGATTATTCAGTCTATTTAAAATAAAGGAAAAACCAGCAAGTCTTAAGGCAGAGAAAAAAACTTTAGAAGCAGTCGGGGAGGGTTTGAGATACGTTTTTAAAACAAAGGAGGTGCTAGCCGCATTGTCCTTGGATCTATTCGCTGTATTATTTGGTGGCGCAGTTGCCATGGTGCCCGTTTATGCAAAAGACATTCTTCATGTAGGTCCCATAGGTTTTGGATGGCTAAATGCCGCTGCAGATATCGGTTCCATCAGTATGGTAATTGCACTCACCATCTCACCAATGAAAAAAAGACAAGGAATCAAGCTGCTTCTCGCAGTAGCTGGTTTTGGAATTTGCATTATTATTTTCGGAATATCAAAATGGTATTGGATTTCATTTGTAGCCTTAATGGTTAGCGGATTGTTGGATGGTGTTAGTGTAGTAGTTCGTAGTAATATTATCCAATTAAAAACCCCCGATGAATTACGCGGCAGAGTAATGAGCGTAAATTCAATGTTTATCAATTCCTCTAATGAAATCGGTCAATTTGAAAGTGGAGTGGCTGCAAAATTTATGGGTGCAATCCCCTCTGTAGTTTTTGGCGGTATCATGACCCTTTTTATTGTAATCACCACCTGGATAAAAGCTCCTTCATTAAAAAAATTGGAGTATTAAAATAAATTTTTATTTAGTTAATCAGCTAGAAACGAAAACGTAAGTTCACACAAAGATTATTTTTTACAATTTATAAATAAAATTTAAGCGCCCTTTGATGCTGCCATTAATTTTTCAATTATATAATAGGTAATCGGACAAAAGGTTGAATTTTTTAAAGCCATTGGTTGCCTTTTCAATAAAAAATCTTCCTCTGTATAAGGAAAACGTTCACAATCCGATGGACGTACATCGTAAATAGTACAATAATTGTCTTCGCCTAAAAAAGAACAAGGAGCAGCTCTCATCACATAATCTCCCTCTTCATCCACCCGAAGGTAATTATTGATAAGGTCTCCATCTTTCATCTTAAGATGTTTGGCAATACGTTTAATATCAGGTTTCTTAAACCTAGGAGAGTAGCCTTTACAGCAATTACCACATTGAAGGCAATCAATTTTTTCAAATGCCTCTACATTTAAATCTGGCAATGCTTTTAGTACAGTATTCTTATCTGCACGGTGGAGATAATTTTTATACAATTTCTGCCGCTCTCCAGATTTTTTTTCCCAAGCTCTCAACAATTCATCACTCATAATTGTATTAATTTTCGATTTTTTGTCGGTCACAATGGAAGTTTATTCCCCATTTTTCCACAAGTGCAAAGTAACGAACATATTAGCACCAAATCTTGTTGTGTTAATGTAATTTCGTGACTTTCTAACAATAAGTAGGTAAATCAACAAGGTTATTCAATAATCGGACCTTGAATTGAGCGAATTTTTTAAAAGACTAATCCCTATTTCGGACATTAACAACACAACTATTTTATGAATCTTTTCGAAAAACAACAGAATGAATTCTCCGGCAGACATATTGGCCCTAACCAGTCTGAAGCGGCGGCTATGTTAAAGGAGATAGGGGTAAGCTCATTAGAGGAACTCATTAGCAAAACCATCCCTGATGCCATTCGAATTAAATCCGATTTGGATTTACTCCCTCCAGCCATCAGTGAATTTGAATATTTAAATGATCTAAAAAAAATAGCCTCTAAAAATAAGATCTTTAAAAGTTTTATTGGCCAAGGATATTATGATACCATCACGCCTTCTGTCATTCTTAGAAATGTATTCGAAAATCCCGGTTGGTATACCGCTTACACTCCTTACCAAGCAGAAATTGCTCAAGGCAGATTGGAAAGTTTATTGAACTATCAAACGATGGTCACCGATTTAACTGCATTGCCTATTGCAAATGCAAGTTTGTTGGACGAAGGTACTGCTGCTGCTGAAGCGATGGCCATGTTATTCAACCATAAAAATAAAAGTCAGGATCAAATTACCGCTCCTAAGTTTTTTGTAGATCAAAATATATTTGCTCAAACAAAGGATGTACTTATCACGCGTGCAGCACCTATCGGAATTGAATTGGTTTTTGGTGATTTTTCAAAAGTTGAATTAGACGAATTATATTTTGGTGCAATTGTTCAATACCCCGACAGCAATGGGTCAGTGGTGGATTACCGTTCATTTATTACAGCTGCCCATGCAGTGAATGCAATGGTAATAATGGCTACCGACCTTTTATCACTTACTCTTTTAACCCCTCCTGGAGAACTAGGTGCTGATGTTGCCATTGGATCTTCACAAAGATTGGGTGTACCGATGGGATTTGGAGGACCACATGCTGCTTTCTTTGCAACAAAAGATGAATTTAAACGCACCATTCCTGGTAGAATCATCGGAGTTAGTGTAGATGCTCAAGGAAAGCGCTGCTTAAGGATGGCACTGCAAACCAGGGAGCAACATATAAGACGTGAAAAAGCGACCAGTAATATTTGCACTGCACAAGCCTTACTAAGTAACATGGCGGCGATGTATGTGATTTACCATGGTGCTAAAGGCATTGTTAATATCGCTAAAAGAATACACTTACTAAGTAAAAAATTAGCAGCCGGTCTGACTGATTTAGGAATTCAACAATTGAATAACCAGTGGTTTGATACATTAAAAGTAAATGGTGTAAATGCAGCGAAACTAAAATCAGTTGCCGAACAACAAGAGATGAATTTCCACTACTTTAACGACGGAACTGTTGGAATTAGTTTGGATGAAACGACCAGTAACAATGATGTAAATAAAATAATACAAGTATTTGCGGAAGCTCTTGGAAAAAATGCTTCAACCAAAGAAATTGAAGTATCCGTTGAAGAATTTACAGCTGAAATAAAAAGAACCAGTACTTTTTTATTACATCCTGTCTTTAATTCGCACCACAGCGAAAGCCAAATGATGCGGTACATTAAATTTTTAGAAAACAAAGACCTAAGTCTGAATACCTCTATGATCAGCCTAGGAAGTTGCACAATGAAATTGAACGCAGCTACCGAATTGATACCTGTTAGCTGGCCCGAGTTTAGCAAATTACATCCATTTGCTCCGGCAGATCAAACAACTGGATATCAGCAATTAATAAAAGAATTAGAAGATTATTTAACTGCCATTACAGGTTTTGCTGGCACCTCATTACAACCCAATAGTGGCGCTCAGGGTGAATATGCAGGCTTATTAACCATTCGTGCATACCATGCTTCTAGAGGTGATCACCATCGCAATGTCGTATTAATTCCGATATCTGCTCATGGTACCAATCCTGCAAGTGCAGTGATGGCTGGAATGAAAGTAATTGTTACCAAATGTGATGAAGCAGGAAATATTGATGTTGCCGATTTAAAAGAAAAAGCAACAGAACATAAAAATGAACTATCTGCTTTGATGATTACCTACCCATCTACTCATGGAGTTTTTGAAGAAAGCATCAAAGAAATTTGCGATATCATTCATCAACATGGTGGTCAAGTATATATGGATGGTGCCAATATGAATGCGCAAGTTGGACTAACTAGTCCGGGTATGATTGGTGCAGATGTATGCCATTTGAATTTGCACAAAACATTTGCCATCCCACATGGTGGTGGTGGACCAGGCGTTGGACCTATTTGTGTAGCAAAACAGTTGGTGCCTTTTTTACCTGGTCACATTAATTTAGACAATTCATCTTCACAAATTCATGCAGTAAGTGCTGCACCCTATGGAAGTGCTAGCATTTTATTAATCAGCTATGCATACATTAAAATGCTTGGTGCAAAAGGTATTCGAAGTGCTACCGAACATGCTATCTTGAATGCTAACTACATGAAAGTAAGACTCGAGAAGTATTATAAAATTCTTTATACAGGAAAAAATGGTACATCCGCACATGAATTTATAGTAGATCTTCGACCATTTAAAGCAAGTGCAGGTATAGAGTCAGAGGATGTAGCCAAAAGGCTGATGGACTATGGTTTTCATGCGCCTACGCTTTCTTTTCCAGTAGCTGGTACATTGATGATTGAACCTACCGAAAGTGAAGACAAAAGAGAGTTGGATCGTTTTTGCGATGCGCTTATTGAAATTTTTAATGAAATAAAATCAATAGAATTGGGTATTGCTGATAAAAAAGAAAATTTATTAAAAAATGCTCCTCACACTCAAGAAGTAATTTGTGCAGACGAGTGGACAAAACCATACAGCCGTCAACAAGCTGCCTTTCCATTGTCTTTTGTAAATGGAAATAAATTTTGGCCAAGCGTGAGTAGGGTAAATAATACTTTTGGTGATCGCAACCTAATATGTACTTGTGAGCCAATGGAAAGCTATCAATAATAAATTGAAATTATTTATTTTAGATAATTGATGTTTTAAATAAGAAACATGAAAAATACATTTTTAATATTTACTGCATTATTCTTTTTTATCAATAAAAATTCTTTCTCGCAAATAAATAGCAAAGATTTCGATTCAATCAGTAAATCCTTTTATTCAAGAGTTATACCATTTGGCACCTCTTTAGATGCCGGGAAATTTTCAACAAGAATTATTCAAAATTTTGAGGTTGGTAAGACTTTTGGACCTTTAGATATTGGTATTGCTGTGGGTAAATTTTCAAATTCTGACTCAACTAATTTTGCTCAGTTAAGAACCACTTTTGATGCAACACAAATTGGAGTTTTCAGTAGTGAGTTTGCAATCGGAGTTGGAAAAGTATTTAATTCAAGAACCCCACTGATGTTAGAAATTAGCACCACTTTATTAGCCCAATTCACCAAAAAAATTGGAGTGGGTGCTATTTTTGGGAGTTATGATTTTATTGGCGAATATGAACGTGGAAATAAACAATTTTTTGGGTTATTCTTGAGATACGGTCCAATGCGAAATGAATCAGGTGGTTTAATAGGAAGAGCTACCAGAACCATTGGTAAGCGAAGAGTTAGAAGAAGATAAAAAATCACTCCTACACCTAAAAACACTGTTAACGTTCTTAATCAATTTTCTTTATTTATTATTAATACAATCGCTCATAAATTATATTAGTCTATTTTTAAAAGGGTTTTAGTTGCTATATTTAAAAACCTTCTTCTTTTACAACTTAATGATCTTCTGCATTCTCATTCAATAGATTAAAAAATTTCAATGAACAATAAAAATTTCCTTTTATACGGTGCCAATGGTTACACCGGTGTATTAATAGCAAAACTTGCCTCGTACTATGGTCTTCAACCAACATTAGCTGGTAGAAATGAAAAGGCAATTCAAGCATTGGCAAAAGAATTACAATTACCTTACCAAATAGTAGATCTTGCAGATACCAATACTCTTCATTCAATTTTGTCAGAATTTTCAGTAGTACTTCATGCTGCAGGACCTTTTCAAATTACTGCTAAGCCAATGATTGAAGCTTGTTTAGCAACCCAAACCCATTATTTGGATATTACTGGTGAAATTCCGGTATTTGAAATGGCTAAACGATTCAATGAAGTAGCGATTCAAGCAAAAATTATGCTGATGCCGGGTGTTGGTTTTGATGTAGTACCCACTGATTGTATGGCGCTATTTCTTTCAAAAAAATTACCTGATGCCAATTTGCTTCAACTAGCTTTTGCATCAGTAGGTGGAGGTTTATCTCATGGCACAGCTACTACCATGGTAATGGGACTAGGTGAGGGAGGTGCGGTAAGAGAAAATGGCAAAATCAAATCAACCCCTCTTGGACATAAAGGTAGATGGGTCAATTTTTCTGTTGAACCTGATAAAAATAAAAATTTATTCACCATGACAATACCATGGGGAGATATTTCAACTGCTTTTTTTACAACAGGTATTCCCAACATTGAAACCTACACAGGAATTGCGCCAAAAATTTTTAAAATGCTCCGCTGGCAAAAAGCTTTTAATTGGTTACTAAAAACATCCTTTGTTCGCAATTACGCTCTAAAAAAAATAAATGCAAAGCCGGCTGGTCCTTCTGATGAAGCAAGAGCAACCGGTAGTAGTATGATTTGGGGAATGGTGCAAAACGAACAAGGCAAAACATTTCAGGCTACCATGAGCGTAAAAGATGGATATACCTTAACGGCTCACAGCAGTTTATTGGTAGCTAAAAAAGTGTTAGAAGGAAATTTCAAACCCGGCTTCCAAACTCCTGCAGCAGTATATGGGGAGGACTTGATTATGGAAGTACCCGATACAAAAAGAACCCCAGCTTTTGAGGGCTAGGGTTCATACAAAAAATTTATAACGGTAAATTAGTTTCCT
>Ga0209443_1002141_pt1 | contig 11815 bp, 10 predicted proteins | sample LauGreBMM110DCMD_2_FD_187571 | JGI IMG/M metagenome (GOLD analysis project Ga0209443, IMG submission 187571) | Freshwater lake microbial communities from Lake Michigan, USA - Su13.BD.MM110.DCMD (SPAdes) (version 2) | ecosystem: Environmental > Aquatic > Freshwater > Lake | place: Lake Michigan... | reverse complement strand
CCCGTAAAACCCCTCCGCCCGCTCCAGCAACTCCCTATCAGAAAGCTCACGCGCTTCCGGAACCCGGATCAGCAAATGAAAGTGATTGGCCATCATGCAGTAGGTAATCACCTCCAGCCCGCAGAACGCCGACAGCGACATCAGAATCTCAGACATCTTCTCCCGACACGCCTCATTCAAAAGCTTCTCCCCACCCACCGTCCGCGAAATGCAGTGGTAAACTGCACTCCTCCCCTCCTGCCCCTTGATCCGCGCCAACCTCATCCCCCAAAACTAAACCCATCCTCCTCCACGTCAATAACTTTGAACCTGTCACTTTATTTAAATCGCTTGCGGTAAGCTTTGAGACTTTGCAATGTCTGAGAAGTGAACAAGGCGGCGCGACCAGAGATTCCCAGGAAAACGGTGTACCGTCTTTCCCTGTATCTGCGTTGCCTGCAACGTTTGAAGGGCAACGGCATTCAAACGGTGAGCAGTGAGGCTCTCGCCAAGGCTGCCGGGGTCAAGCCGACGCAGTTGCGCAAGGATCTGACCTATCTAGGGCAGTTCGGTACGCGGGGGCTCGGTTACGATGCGATCCAGTTGGCGGAGATGATTACGTCGCACTTGGGAACCAACCGACTGCAACCCGTGGTCCTCGTCGGTGTGGGTAATCTGGGAAGTGCACTGCTTCAATATCGAGGGTTCGAACCCGAGGGGTTCGAAATTGTGGCGGCGTTCGACTTGGACCCGGATCGTCCCAGGGAAACCCCTCTCCGGGTTCCTTTGCTAGGTATGGATCGACTGGAGGCGACGTTGGCAGAGCACCACGTTCGAATGGCAATCCTGTCTGTACCAGCGGATGCTGCTCAGGAGGTGACCAATCGCCTGGTGGAGGCCGGTGTGCTGGGGATTCTCAATTTCGCTCCAATCGTGCCCGCGGTTCCGGAACATGTAGTGGTGAATCATGTGAATCTAGCCATCGAATTGGAGAATCTAAGTTACTTCTTAAACGATTGAGAGCTTCGGAGGTCTGCTGTTTTCCATCCGCATCGTGTCCGCATCGTCATGAATCCCCCAAATCAGGAATCTCCAATACCCCAGTCCCTCTGTTTGCCGGATATCCGGAACGAAACTCGGACAACGCTGGCCGCTCAGTTCGCGGTATGGAATGAACCTACGTACCGATTAGACCAACTCCTGAATTGGCTATACGTGAGGCGCGCCGTGAGTTGGGACGCCATGACCAACCTCTCCAAATTGCTGCGATCCCAGCTGGCCTCAACTTGGAGCCTGGGGTCTCTGGGTCTGGTGCGCAAACAGGGCTCGCAAGATAGTACTCAGAAATTCCTGTGGCGACTAAAGGACGGGGCTCTGATCGAAAGTGTTCTGATACCCGCCAACCCCGCCTTGTACGGCGAGGGTGCTGACCGCCATACCCTCTGCGTGTCGACACAGGTGGGCTGCGCCTACGGTTGCCGCTTCTGCGCCAGCGGTCTGGATGGATGGAAGCGAAACCTCGCCCCTTGGGAAATCATCGGGCAAATCATCGGAGTGGAATGCTGGCACGCCCAACAACCCCATATCCCAGAGGAGTCGGTCTCCGACAAAGCCACCAGCCACCGACTCGTCAATAATCTGGTGATCATGGGCATGGGGGAACCTATGGCCAATTATGACAATCTGATGGTGGCTCTGCGTTCGCTAAACGCTCCCTGGGGCGGCGGGATCGGTGCCAGAAAAATCACCATCTCCACCAGTGGTTTGGCTCCAAAAATTCGCCAATTGGCCGATGAACCCGAGCAGTTCCGCCTGGCAATTTCTCTTCATGGAGCCACCGACGCGGTCCGAAACCAAATCATGCCGATCAACCGGAAGTATCCGCTGGCCGAACTGACTCAGGCTTGTAGCCACTATCTGGAAAAGAAGGGGAAGATGATCACCTTGGAGTACATCCTGATCGATGGGGTCAATGAGGCTCTCGCAGAGGTAAAACCATTGGCCGATCTTGCTCAACGTCTGCACGCCAAGGTGAACCTGATCCCTTACAATACGGTCGAAGGTTTGCCCTGGAAACGCCCGGAAGAGGCCCGCTGTCAGCGATTCGCTGAGGCCCTTTCGCGCTCTGGAGTCACCTGTACTCTGCGTCTGGAAAAGGGACACGACATCGATGCGGCCTGCGGGCAACTCCGCCTCAAGACCGAACGCGAACTTACCGCTCTCAGCGCAATTCCCGGCTCCGGCATGGACCAAACGGGACTCGAGGCATAATGTCGTCGGCGGTGATCGCTCTCCTCGATTACGATTCCGGGAACATCCGCAGCGTGGAAAAAGCTCTCCGCAAGGCGGGTGCGGAGGTGGTGCGGACACGCACTCCGGAGGCCTTGGCCGGCGCTCAAGGCATCGTCCTGCCCGGCGTAGGTGCCTTTGACGACTGCATTCAGGCCATGGAGCGGCAGGGGCTTCTAGATGCGGTGCGCGCATGGATCGCCGCCGACCGACCCTTTCTGGGAATTTGTGTCGGCTATCAGGCTCTCTTCGATCGAAGCGAAGAATTTAATTCGCGCGCCCCGGGACTCGGGGTCTTTCAAGGACCGGTGGTTCGATTCGAACCCACCCAGGAGATGCCTCACTTGAAGATTCCACAAATCGGCTGGAACCAAATCCACCTCCGCCAACCGGATTGCCCGCTCTACCGCGGCATCCCCGAGGGCAGTTGGTTCTACTTCGTTCACAGTTTCTACCCCCGCCCCGCCGACCTAATGATCGTGGCCACCGAAACCACCTACGGGGCAACCTTTGCTTCGTCCGTTTGGCGCGGAAACACATTCGCCACCCAGTTCCATCCCGAGAAGAGTCAGGAGAACGGACTCCGTTTGTTGGCCAATTTTGTGGAACTAGCTGAGGCTCGTCCGGTCGTAGAGCAGTAACTCATCTGCTCATCCATCGGTCAGGATGCCTGCGGCCCAGGGCTCCAGAAAATTCAAGACCGACTCCACCGAAACCGAGGACATGATGCCCAGCAATTCGTCGGCAGTGCCGGCGATCGGTCGACCGTCGTAGCGATAAAAGTCGAGGTGTCGTCCTGCGATGGAGGGATTGGGGATTAGCGTCCAATCGTCCCTTCTCGGATGCACCGGCCGGTTCAGGGTCGGTGTCTCAATGACCCACTGCCGGGGCACCCCCATTGCGGCGGCGATGTGCATGAACACGGTGTCCACACTCAGGAACCCCTGGGCATGGCTCACCAAAGCCATCGCTTCCCGCAAACCGGGACACTCGGCCTCCACGAATTCAGCGCCCGCTTGGCGCAACTGAGCGTGCAAGGCTCGCTCTTCTTCGGCACCGAAGAGGACCACAGGAATCGATGGGCCCCGCCGTCGCCATTCCTGAAGCAGTTGAGCGTAGTGACCCACAGGCCATCGACGCAGCGCGAGGTTCTTTGTGCCGCCCGATCCGGTGTGAATACCCAGCCACGGACGCCCCAAAAGTTTTCGATTCTCTAACCAACCAATAGCCCATCGCCGCTCCTCTTCGGACAGGAAGACTTCGTACCCAGGGCTCGGTAACTGAGGGGATAAACCCAACAACCCCAACAGTCGGGCATTGTTCTCCATCACATGCAGCGAATAGTCCTGAGGCAGCGACTGGGTCACCAACAACCGATCCATCCATGACTGATTTTCATATTCGTGACTCAGTCTCACACGGGCGCCAATTAAGCGGGCAATCAGCCGATATCCACGACGACCCTGAGTATGGGTGTTGATGGAGAGGTCGTAGCGGCGACCTCGCAATTCCAAGCAACGGGCTGCCGATGAGGCTTGGCTCGCCTTCAGAAAATCATGTTGGATCACCTCCCGGACATGGGGATTGCCCCGAAGCACTTGAGCGGCCCCGGCCCACAAAACCAGCACATCTAGGGTGGCTGACGGGTACTGGAGACGCAATTCGTGCAGCATTGGGGTCGCCATGAGCGTGTCGCCAATGCCGGAAAGAGACAGGACGAGAATGCGATTCACCGTCCGGGCACGGTACGAAGCCTCACCCACGACCACAAGGCAGGGAAGCTCCTGAGGACAGCCGATGCCGAATGGTTCCAGCTTCAAAAAAGACCAATGAAAAAATTGTCACTCTAAATAACTTGCGGCTCCCACCGTTCAGAAGGATGTTGATTTTCCGCAGTCGGCAACAGTGTCCTCGATGTTGCTAATCTTTTCCCCCCGGTAATATCCCCGTTCGGAACTGCGTTTGCGCCCTCAAAAAGGCGCTTCCGAGGCAAGCCCATCCGATCCAGACCCATTTTCAAATGCCCCGCGCACCTATAGACCCGTCCGTGCCCAAGAAGGCCCGAACGCCCCGCAAGAAAGCGGAAGCCCAACCAGAACTGCTCGAAGAAAAACCGGCTTCCACCGACGCCCCTAAGGCCCCTAAGGCTCCCAAGGCCTCTAAGGCAGAGTCGATCGTCGAAGACACATCACTCACTGTTCGGCCTCCGGCTCCAGAACCGGCCGGTTCCCGAGAGGCCGATGATGAACCCTTGGTGGCGAAGGCCTCTCCGCTACCGCCTCGAGCCCGGATGGCCGCGCCGAACGATGACACTCCCGCGCCCGACGCCCCGGAGAAACCTAAGGTGGTTGTCGAGCCTAAGAACCTCAACCTGCACGAATTACAACCGATGCCCATCGGTTCTCTGGCTGATGTAGCCAAGCACTTCGGCATCGAAAATTACGGCACGCTCAAGCGGCAGGAGATTATCTTCCAGATCGTCCAACGCAACTTGGCTGCCGGCGGAATCATCAACACCCGCGGGGTCTTGGAGGTCATGCCGGAGGGCTTTGGTTTCCTACGTTCCCCAGCCTTCAACTACCTGCCCTGCCCGGAAGACATTTATGTCTCCCCCTCGCAAATCCGGCGCTTTGATCTCGCCACTGGCGACGATGTCGAGGGACAGGTCCGCCCACCGAAGGATAAAGAGAAGTTCTACGCCCTGCTCAAGGTAGAGCGCGTGGCCGGGATCGATCCCGACAAGGCCAAGGAAAAAACCCATTTCGATAACCTCACCCCGCTGTTCCCGAACCGACGTTTTCTCCTCGAGACCGCGCAGGATGAGTACAGCACTCGCGTGGTAGATATCGTCTGCCCGGTCGGCAAGGGCACCCGCGGACTCATCGTCGCCCCGCCCCGCACCGGCAAAACGGTGCTCATGCAAAAGCTGGCCAACGCCATCCTGAAGAACAATCAGGACAGCCACCTCATCATTCTGCTGATCGATGAGCGCCCGGAAGAAGTCACCGACATGGAGCGTTCCTGCCGCGGTGCCGAGGTCGTAAGTTCCACGTTCGACGAACCGCCCGAACGGCATGTGCAAGTGGCCGAGATGGTCATCGAAAAGGCCCGACGAATGGTCGAACACAAGAAGGACGTCGTGATCCTCTTGGACTCCATCACCCGACTGGCCCGCGCCTACAACACCGTACAACCGCACTCAGGCAAGATCCTCTCCGGCGGCGTCGATGCCAACGCGCTCCACAAGCCCAAGCGATTCTTCGGTGCGGCCCGAAACATTGAGGAAGGCGGTTCCCTGACCATTATGGCCACCGCCCTGGTGGACACGGGAAGCCGGATGGACGAAGTCATCTTCGAGGAGTTCAAGGGCACCGGAAATATGGAGATCCATCTCGATCGATCTCTGGTGGACCGCCGCGTCTTCCCCTCGATTAACATCGAGAAATCCGGCACTCGCAAAGAGGAGCTGCTCTACCATCCCGACGAGTACCAGCGGATTTCGGTCCTTCGTCGTGCTTTGGTGGGGGTTCCGCCGGTGGAGTCGATGGATTTACTGCTCGGCAAGCTCAAAAAGACGCCGAACAACATCATGTTCCTGCTCTCGATGGGGCCAGGTTCGCGCTGAACGGTTTGGCGGCAAACCAGGTCTCCGGGAGGGCTCTCCTCCCGGGACCAAGTCTCCCGGGACCAAGTCTCCGGAGAAGCCTGGCGACTCGCAGCCAGAGGTCATATGAACCCAAGGGATTCCAGAAATCAGGACTTCAAGAACTTCAGGATCCAACGGGAGGGGTTAGGGTCTGTTGAATTTCAGGGGATTCACTGCTCTGCAGGTTCGCCTGAGCCCGACCTTTCTAACGTAGCCTTCAGTACTCTCAGCAACGTTCCTGAATCCACAGAAAGTAGCCGATTTGAAATTCGCGGTTTTGCCGGATCTTCGGATCCGTTTTCTTTCCAGAATGAGCGCCCGCGTTTGTTTCTTTTTCCAGATGAGGCCGAATGCGTGCGGGGCACACCAGAGTTGATCAGAATTCGTTTGGGCCAACCGCTAAACCCGGGGCGGATCGATGATCCGTTGAGTTTCCGGGCTCAGTGATTTTCACACCGACAGGCTTCATTGGTTTTTACACCGTTACGGACTCAGTCCCTCTCTCCTGCGGCTCACTGCTTGTAGGGCACACACTATTCCAGCCCCGCTTCAGCCACGATCGACGGGACCCATGGGGGTTCACCCCTCAACCCATTGAGGTGAAACTTGAGATCATCAAGGTTTCCCACTTGGATCGCACCGATCGCCTCGATATCGGATCGGTAGGCGCAGCTGGCCCGCCCCCCAACGAGGATGCTCGTGGAACCGGGGAGCAGTCGTCGCAGGAGCTTCAGTTCCTGAGGGAGAATCGGATCATCCGTCGGGTGCACGATACTCAGGCCGACGGCCTTCGCACCCTGTTGAATTGCCATGCTGACGATCTCCTCTGCCGGCAGGCAGGCGCCACCATAAACGACCCGCCATCCCAAACTGGTCGCTGCGGCAGCAACGATGATGGCCCCTAGTTCGTGGAGTTGGCCCGAGGGAGTCGCCACCACCAGAACTGGCGCCCGTGGGTGCAAGGCAATTGGCCGAGCAATGTTGCCCAGAAAGGTTCTTAGGACCGCCGTAGCCACGTGCTCGTGAGCCACCTTGACCCGCCCCTTCAACCATCCGTCACCGATCCGCTCGACCAAGGGGACGATCAACTCGCGAAGCAAACGCATCTGCCCCATCGCCACCGAGGCTCGCTCCAACAAGCCTTCGAGAGCGAACGCATCCATACGCATGACAGCCTCAAAGGCTTCCTCCAAAAAACCCAACGTCCCCTCGATGGAGAGATCAGCCCCAGCGAATGGGAAGCGAGCGGTGTCTGAGCCCTTCGGAGAGCCGCCTTCTTCCCCATCGCCAGTGTCTCTAGGTTCTCCTTCCGAGGCCTCCGAAGCCATCTCTCGAGAACGACCCACCGACGAAGACCCTCGTTCCGCGTTCGACAGCAAAGATCGTAGGGATTCGAGAGAAATAGATGCGATGGTGCCGATGGAAAACCCGGCTTCAGTGGCTTGGCGCAGCAAGGTCAACCGACCAATGTCCGCGGCGGAATACAGGCGCTGCTTTCCCTCCGAACGGGTCGGTTGGACCGTCTGATACCGCTTTTCCCACGCACGAATAACATGGGGACTCAACCCCGTTTGCCGCGCAACGGTTTTGATCGAATGCTTTACCAAGACTTCACTCATCCGCGCACACGGTTAACCTAATGTTCCACACAATCAAGGCCAAGAGGCTGCAAGCCGAAAACTTTGTTTTCAAGAGCCTAACAAACGGAACAAAAGCTGACCTAAACCTCTCACCGTGGTGAGCTTTGTTGATTTTAACTTAGACAATTGTTCGCTAGATGGTTGACACCCTGCGCTTTGTCCCTCACTCTCTCCCCGATGAAGCCGTCAAACAAAACCGTAAAGAAGGCTGGTGTTCAACCTAAGGCCTCCGTCACCCGGAAGCGTCCGTCGCCCACTTCCTCAATCGCTTCGGTCTCAAAACCTTCATCCGTGCGGTCCAAATCCCGAGTCAAACCGATTAAGGTGGTTTCTGTTGTGTCTACCCTGGCCACGAAATCTCCTTCCCGCCCGAGAAAAGCTAAGACTGTGGCGGGCGCCTTCTCGGAAAGACCCGGCTTCCAAATGATCGATGGTATCCCGGTGATGCAGAGCCCTCCGGAGCCCGTTCGCGACTTCTACGAATCGAAGAGCGCGCTCAGCTTATACATGCGTCAAGCAGTTGAGGTTCCGCTGCTCACGGTGGCCGAAGAAAACACCCTCGCCGCACGTATCAAAAAAGGAGATTCGGTCGCTCGCGAGCACATGATCCGGGCCAACCTCCGGTTGGTGGTGAAAATCGCCAAAGACTATGACGGTTTGGGGATGCCGCTTTTAGACCTAATCAACGAAGGTAACATAGGGCTCATGAAGGGCGTGGAGCGTTTCGATCCCTCCAAGGGTGGCAAGCTGTCCACCTATAGCTCCTGGTGGATCAAGCAATCCATCAAGAGGGCCTTAGCCAACCAGTCTAAGACCATCCGACTGCCCGTTCACTTGGTGGACAAGATTTCCAAGATGCGCCGTGCAGCCATGGAGCTGCAGGAACTCTTCGGCCGTGAGGCAACCGATGAAGAGATCGCTGACGAGATGGATGCCCCACTACGGAAGGTTCGTCTCTGGCGTCGTGCCTCTTTGCGAACCAGTTCGCTCGATGAATCATTGGGCGACGAGGATTCCAGCAAGCTGGGTGACGTGGTGGCCGACGAATCCTGCCAGACTCCCTACGAGAGTCTCGAAAGCCGCACTACCCATAGCCTGCTGCAAAGCACCCTTCATATCCTAGACGCCCGCGAGATGACCATTTTGCGCGAACGGTTTGCCCTGGATGGGGGGAAGGAGAAAACTCTCGACGAAATCGGTCAAAAGTTCGGTGTTACCCGGGAACGCATTCGTCAGGTGCAAAACATCGCCTTGGCCAAACTCCGTAAGAAAATCGAGTCCTTCGAGGCGGTTCAAGACCCCGGCGAGGTCGCCGATGGTGTGAGCTGAACCTTGATTCACCCAGAGCCCGACCTCTGATCTTCCATTCCTCGGGGCTTCCCAAGCCTCCCTAGGCCATCGCCTTGCGGTTTTGACCGAAGACTGTGCTTTGATGGGGTTCAAGGCCTGAGACCAAAGTTGGGGCAGTACGCTGGCAAGACGACCGGAGACCTTTGAGGCACTCCGGTCGTTCGGCAAATCAACCCTCAAGAATGGCCACAGCCGAGGCGTATTGAGCGGTATGGGTCAAGTTGAGGTGTATGATTTTCGCAGATCGGCGTTCCATCAACTGAGTCCCCGCTCCCTGCAGTCGGACTTGAGTGCTGCCGCTTTCCAAACGGATCACCTCGATATCCAACCACCCGAGCTCCGTTCCGATGCCTGTCCCGAAGGCTTTGCTCACGGCCTCCTTGGCGGCAAACCGAGCCGCGACATGAGTGGCAGGATCGGTGTGACTGAAGCAGTAATCGTATTCGGCCGGACACAGGATTCGACGGGCAAACCGCTCACCCAGACGTTCGAGCGAATCCCGGATGCGCCCGACCTCCACCAAGTCGATTCCCACACCCAGGATCATGGCGCCGAAGGAGTCTGAGGCTTACCTCCGTAGCCCTCCATGGCCTGAAGGATTTCCTGCACAGCCTTCTCTAGGCCGACAAAGAGGGCCCGACTCATGATGGAATGGCCAATGTTCAACTCCTCAAGATGCGGCACCACATGCAAGAGCGGTAGGTTTTCCCGATTGAGTCCATGCCCAGCATTGATCCGCAGACCCACTTGATAGCCCTGCTCGGCAGCGGCAACCAAGCGCTCCAACTCCCGGTTCCGCTCGGCTTTTTGATGAAACACCTCGGCGTAGGCTCCGGTGTGCAATTCGATGAATTGCGCCCCCACACGGGCGGATGCCTCGATTTGGGCCAGATCCGGATCCACGAAAAGACTGACCTCGATGCCGGATTCCTTCATCCGACGAATCGTCTCCCTCAGTGCGGCTTCATGACCCACAACATCCAGCCCGCCTTCCGTGGAAATCTCTTCCCGCTTCTCCGGCACCAGACAGACGATGTCGGGCCGGACCGCCAGAGCGATCTCCACGATCTCTGGAGCATTGGCCATTTCGAAATTGAGGCGGGTGCGGATGGCCTTCCTCAAAGCGACGATGTCTCGGTCGATGATGTGTCGGCGATCCTCCCGCAAATGAGCCGTAATCCCGTGGGCACCGGCCTGCTCGCACAAAAGCGCCGCGGCGATGGGATCAGGCTCTCCCCGTTCCATGCCGCGGTACCGGGCCTGACGGAGGGTGGCGACGTGGTCGATGTTGACGCCGAGTTTCAGCATTTGGGGTTCAGGGTTTAGCAACAGGCTTGGGGGCGGGCGGAATCTTCGCGGACGGTGTCTGGGGGAGCCCCATCGGGGGCGGAGGAGCCAGACGGGCAGCCTTGGGCTTGCGGGGCGTGGCCGGATCCAGCCATCGACCTAAGAGAACCCACTCCATGGAGCTCAAACCCGCCGGAGCCTTGCGACTCCAAGTGAACACCCCGGGGCCCGACTGCCGGACCTGTGTCACGGTGTTGTCCACCTTGCCCAGGGTGTCAGTCAGCCAGAGGTTAGCCAAACCATCCCCGGGAGCCGGATTAAGTCCTAACGAAAGATCACGGTTCTGAAGGTTGATCCACCAGTGGACGAAGTTCTCGGAAGTAATCTCCCAGTCATACACCACGAGACCCGGTTGCTGGAGCTGTTGGAGCAATTCCTTAGGCACGGGTTGAACCGAACGCTGCCGCGGAACCATGCTAAAACCCAGAAAGCCGGGCTTCTGATTCTCCGTTCCGCTGAGCATCGGAACGACAAACGGGGCACTGCTGAGTGCGAGGATTTGCTTCTCGGCATCGTACATCACCAGGCCGTCCAGCTTGCCCGGTTCAGCATTGGTCGAATAACGGCGGCTCAATTCCGCATTAGCCGCCTTGAGCACCGAAGCCGAGTCCTTCACATGGACCACGGCATAACTCTGGAAGGGCGACTCGGCTTGGGCCCAGAGGTACATCTGGCCGATTTCCTGACCCTGAAGGTAGCCCTCCAGACCGAGCAGGCTCAACACCTGGGGGGTGACACCGCGAATGGCAGTCAGCGAGACTAACGGATCATAAATCAAATTGGTCGGGTACTGCCAATCACGCAGAGATAACTCAGCCAGACCCGGCTTGCTCAAAGTTCCGGACCACGCGACGGCCCCATTGGTGGCTACCGCGGTGGCCTGAATTCCTGGCCATGCACCCGGTGCCTTCTGGAACTCCAACAACCGGGCCGGAGGATTGGAGGCCGAGAGCACGCGGGACCGGAAACTCTTGGCCCTTGGCGAATCCGACGGGCTTACGGCAAAGAGCCAGCCCTTCTCGGCGCTGACCCAAGCCCCGGACGCCTTAGAGCCCAGGGGTTTCACCAAGGCCGGATAACGGTCATTCCAAATGGAGGCCCGCTCGGCGGTGATCCTAACAGCCAAGAAAACCTCCTTAGATCCATCACCCCGACGCCAGACCTCGCCGGCCGACTCGTGGGCCAGCAAGTCGGCCATCAGGGGCTGCGCTTGCGTCACCACGGTGTCGGTGGTGGTGGTTTCCGAGAGCCATTCCAGCGCCGCGCGAGTGGCCTTTGAACGCAGCCGATCGGTCAACGCCGGAGCATTGCTGTGAGAGAAGAAAGCCCGCAATGCCAGGGCTCCGGTCTGGGTGCGCAAGCCATCAGCTCCAACGAAATGCCATTGGGTAGCCAATTCGGGTGCTTGCTCCTTGCATCCGGAAAGGAGCGCCATCAGCGCAACGGCCAGCAGCACAGAAATCGAGCGGCGATTCATAGTCAGGACCGCTTGGTTGCCAGAGAACCCACCCCGAAGCAATGCGCCTTTGCGATCTCGGTCTCTCCAGCGCACCTTTGCCATCGA
>Ga0209443_1002135_pt1 | contig 11839 bp, 14 predicted proteins | sample LauGreBMM110DCMD_2_FD_187571 | JGI IMG/M metagenome (GOLD analysis project Ga0209443, IMG submission 187571) | Freshwater lake microbial communities from Lake Michigan, USA - Su13.BD.MM110.DCMD (SPAdes) (version 2) | ecosystem: Environmental > Aquatic > Freshwater > Lake | place: Lake Michigan... | reverse complement strand
TTTGCACAATATATTTATAGTATTTAAATAATTTTTTGCACAATATATTTATAGTATTTAAATAATTTTTTGCACAATATATTTATAGTATTTAAATAATTTTTTGCACAATATATTTATAGTATTTAAATAATTTTTTGCACAATATATTTATAGTATTTCAGTTGCAAATACCTCTGCATCGGCAAGAGCATCTGTCTTGACACGCGCATTATCCTCAATAAGTGCCTCTGCCTCTTCACATTTCCGCATATGCCATAAAGGGTCTCTCTCATCAAAAGGATGCGACGTGCATATAAGTTCTAAATCTCTATTTGGGCAGCAAATGTTAGTAGTTGGATCTACATACAAACACTGAACATGGCGATCGTCGTTGCAATTCTCACAGTATATACCAAAATCATCCAGTTCAGGCTGAGAGAGAGTTTTGTAACAATTATTATACCTGCAAACTGGCACGCCACATATAGATGATTGATATCCTATGTGTCTACTCTCTTCTCTGACTAAAATTTTATCTAGATCTGAGACCATTCCAGGCGGTAGAAAGGCTTTTTCTGTGGCAACCACAGTGGCAACGCACTTAATTATAGTATTAAGCATATCTATCTTTGTTAGCATATTATACCCTTTTTGTCGAAAGCTCGCGAAAATATATAAGCCTTTTAAAAAAAGGCTTTACCCAAAAAAAATAAATACATTGTGTTATATATTATTCCATGATTTGATTCAATACACATATATCACAATATGCCTCGTCTACATAGCCACCAGCATCTAATAGAAAGTGCTTTGCTTGGCTAATGCAGTCCCAGCAAGTGATGTCAGTTGAACTCTTAACGACCCAACAGCCATCTCTTATTTTTTTCCATTCATATTCAAAATCATTATTGAGTCGGTATTTGTCAAATTCATCAATGTCATTGCATAGACATCGCATGGACATTGCATATGCGCATATGCGCTGCAAAATGATGATTTCTAGAGATTGAAATTCCATTGTATATAATATTATAATATATTCAAATATTGTATATAACTATAAAATATAGTATTGGTGATTTAAAATTAAAAAAATATTATAATTACAGTTTATAACTGTAGAGATACAACAAAAAATGTCAACAAAGACGCAAATTCAAAAAAAAATATTTAAGTTTACAAAAACCATCAAAAATATTATTTTAAAATAAATTATTTTTTTATAATATATAATTACAAAATGGGAAATAAAAGTTATGTTATCAAAAAAAGTAGTATAAAAAAAGGGGGAGCATTGACATCAGATGATGTTGAGCAAATTAATAAATTAATTGATAGTAGATTACAAACATTTAATTTGATTCCACTAGAAGAAAAATTAAATCCAGCAGTTGTGTCGCCTAGCACTTTGGCAGTTTTTGCCAAAGCCAATATATTAAAAAAAAAACAAGATGAGATATTGGGAGATAAATCTGATGTATTTTTTCATATGATTAAGATAACATCAGAAAATATAAACGCTTGGAAAGAATTTGAGAATAAAATAAAAGAAATAACTCCAATGCGTGGATTTAATAATTTAGATGGTAATGGTAATGGTATATGGTCTGGATTAGATTATTTTGTGATTAAAGAAAGAAAAGAAGATTTATTTGTAGCATATGCTTCAAAAGTTTTGAATAAAACAAATAACCCACCAGATTGGAAAGATGTTGAATGTATGGTTTCCATTATTGCTAAAGAAGGTGTTCCATATTTTACATATATGGGAATTTTTGCATTTTTACATACATATGATAATGATTTTTTTTATGAAAAAAATAGGATGATGCATTTAGGTCAAGAATTAAAAGAATATTTAGGATCAATTAATTATGATTATCCAGCCCATAAATATATATCTATGTATTTATTTACATTTATTGGGACACATATTAAAGGTTTTTATACAAAACACCCAATTGCATTATTAACATCACCGGTAGAAACCATAAAAACTATATCCGAAAAAGTATTTAGTCCAATTGAATTACCATTTGGATATGAAACGCCAAATTCATACAATAATCGAATTATCGGGGGGTCTAAAAAGGGTCAATATCTACAATTTGATATGTATAACAATACACCTAATATTAATGATTCTAATATTAATTCTTCTCATGCTGTATTTTTTAAATTGACAAAAGATAAATTAAAAATATCATGCCCATGGTATTGTAATATATTTCCTCCTTATCTAGAAAATACCACTGAATGCTATCATGATGCATCAGCAGTTGCGCGTTTTTTATATATTCCAGTATATAGTTTTGAAGAATTGGCTAAATTAGAAGCATATCATTTTGACGATGAAGGTATTTTATAAAACTCTTTTTATAAAACTCTTTTTTGCATATTTGAATCATATATTTACAATAAAAACAGCAAAATGGAAGCCATATCAAGTGTTTTGGTTGAGCCAATTACCGAAGAGGAGCAAAGGGAGTTATCAGTTCAAATGATGTCTCCATTAATGGAGAAATTAAATGACAAATTTATTTCAAGTATGTATCATTTTATTTGTAATCCTTCCATTCTATTTATGTGTATGTTATATTTTTCTAATAATTCTTCAATTTTATCTATTTTAGATACTACTGATAAATGAAGATCAATTTTATAATATTCTAAAAATTTAAGATTAATATATGTACCATGTAGAGATTTAAGTGACATATTTTAAACAAAATAAATTGCTATAAGTTTAACTAATTTATAATATATTTCAAATATAACCTTTTAAAAAAACTTTTTTTAAAAGTTTATATTTGAATATAAATATCATATAATAAAAATGTCAGCATTTCAAGTAGCCGCTGCAGTTGCCACTGGTGTTTTGACTATAGAAGGGGCTGCAGTTGTCACTGGTGTTTTGGCTATAGGAGCAGTAGGGGTCATCGCTGTAAATCATATGCAGCCAACTCAATATGATATATCAGAAGAGATGCTAAAATTCTATGACTCTGATTATGAGTTTTATTTATATCTTCGTGAGCATGAAGAACTATTTGCTTATAGTGTAAATAATTATGGACTTACTATGGGCGTTAATAGAGTGCGCGCAAATATGCGGTTAGAACAATGGCAACAACAAAATAATAGAACAAGAGAAGAAATACCACAAGTGCAAAATATTCACCAAACAACTGAAGAATGTCGCTTTCGAGGAAATTTTGATGCTAGTCGGTTTGTAGCAGCATCTTTTGAATTTAGTTGGACAAAATCAACTGTATTTAAATAATTTTTTTACCTTTAAAAATGTAATATATTGACATTTGAATATAATATTATTTATAAAATATATCAAAAAATGGAAGCTGAAAGACAATTAACAGATTTAATTCCCGATATTGAATTAGCAGAATTAACTACAAATGACCAATCGGCACTTTTAATGCAAACCGCTATTATAGCTCAACTAGATTTTAGCATTTGTTTTAAATTTATATTAATTGTCAGTATCTTGAATTTTATGATACCGCTAATTTTTATTGATTTTTATTATGGAATAAAAGTTATTGAATCAAATCAATACATGCAATGGGAATTATATTTTTATTGCAATGGTATTATTAATTCACTACTTACATTTATAGCAATTATTGCAATTCACTCAACAAGTGATATAAATAGATGTATTACAATATTAATACTAATGTCTAGTTTAATTATATGTAGTTTTCATGTAATTTGGATTATACTTATTGTTAAAGGTCTTATTGACGCACAATAACTAGTTGACCAATATAGACACCTAAACATATATAGCAAACTATCCGCCGCACAAATTATAAAAGAAAAAAAAATTAGAATTGAAAAAATTAAAATAATATATCAGAAATTCTAATATATAAAATGACTTCAAATTATGGCATTTATTTTTTGCCATAAAAACAACTATAGAAGTAATAATTTAAAATATACTTGTAAATGAAAAAACTGCCTTAAGCCCAATTACCATATTTAATAATGAGCATTTTACAATTATTTACAAATAATTTCAAGTTTCTCTACAAGTTTCTCTACAAGTGCATTTATGACATCATAGTCTACAGCCATCGCAAGCTCAGTTGCAAATACCTCTGCATCGGCAAGAGCATCTGTCTTGACACGCGTATCGGCCTCAATAAGCGCCTCCGCCTCTTCACATTTTCGCACATGCCATAAAGGGTCTCTCTCATTAAAAGGGTGCGATATGCATATAAGAAACAAATCTTTATTTGTGCAGCGAATGTTAGTAGTTGGATCTACATACAAACACTGAACATGGCGAGCATCGTTGCAATCCTCACAGTATACATCAAACTCATCCAGTTCAGACTGAGAGAGGATTTTGAAACAATCATTGTACGAGCAAACAGACTCGCCGCATATAGATGCTTGATATCCTATGTGTCTACTCTCTTCTTTGACTAATATTGCATCTAGACATGAGACCATTTCAGGCGGTAGAAAGGCTTTTTCTGTGTCAATCGCAGCTGTAATGCGCCTAATTATATTATTAAGCATATCTATCTTTGTTAGCATATTATACCCTTTTTGTCGGGAGGCCTCTATTCTTTCTCTTTTATATTGAAGCATTCCAGCGCTAGGGAGCATTTTTATTTTAAATAATTTTATTATCAAATATGATGAGCATATATAAAATCAAGGAATTATGCAATATTCTCGACATTTGTTAATGTGTAAAAACAAAAAATACAAATTTATTAAATTGATTAAGAAATAATTATTTTGGTGACCCACCACCTAAAAAACTCGTAATATGAGATTGTATGACATCTCCTTTTGGTGTTGGCTGTGTTGCTGATTCGAATAATGCTTGAATCTTATTAGGCATCTCTGATACTGGCGTGGTTTGTGCGCCAGTTGCAGGCTGCGGTGCTTCTGCCGCTTGTGCTTTTGTATTTGCTTTTACTTTTTTTGCGATGTCCATAAAAATAGTTGCTTGTTGCCTAGGAGCAGCAATTCTACTAGGAATTGTACGATTTAATATTTCTTCGCACCTGGGGGCTTCAGAGCTAATAATCCTGCTAGGGTCATCATTAATTACTTTAATACCAATTCTAATCAATTCGGGAGAAGTTGCAACTGTGATATTAGGAATATCCCTCATCTGCCTGATATATTCACCGTAGCTTTCTATCGGCAATATCACCAATTCAAGTGGAGGGATATTAGCAAATGGAGTCTGCCCAAGGCTCATTTCTGAATTGTTATCTATCATATAAATATGTGTTATATTTATATTATCCTTAAATGCATTTTCCCCAATATGTCTAACGCATGGAGGAATCAATAATATTCCCGATATATCGCAATTTTTAAATACACCCCCATGTATAGCTACTGTGCCGCTTCCAATAGGCCTATCTATAATATTAATAGATTTTATATTCTTATTATTAGCAAATGCTGAAGGATTAATACTATCAATATCTGTGTGTATTGTCAATGTTCCAGTAACTGGCTCAAAATTATTTTGATCGGCCATATAATCTGCACTAGTAATCTCGTTGTCTTTTAAATTACGCCCCGACAGTGTTATTCTTTTTCCGCCTTTAAAAATTTTTGTAAAATTGCCATTAAATGAGCTTAATATTAAAATATAATGAACATAAATAAAATGGAACAAATACATAACTTAATGATAAATAATTTTATCAATATATATTATCTCTTTTAATAATATACTAAATATGGTCAAAATACTATTTATAATGTTTCAAGGATGGGCAACAAATTTATAACTATGATTAAAAAATACACGCTGGGTAGATTAATTATATTTGAAAATACTTTAACCATAATATATATATAATGCAGGCATTTAAACAAACTTTTGACTATTATAAGACAATTAAAAATATAACAAAAATAGAAAGAATAAAATTTAAAAATGAAAAATTAAATAATAATTTTGATTTATATTCAATAATATATAAATCGGATGGTCTTTTGGTACATGGATATATTTTACAAAAAAAAGATTTAAAAAAAGAGCTTCCAGTAATTATTTACTGTCGTGGTGGAAATAGATCATTTGGAGAAAATGATCCAAAAACTATAAGTTCTTATAAAGAATTACTTGATATTGCAAACAAAGAAATTGCAATTATATTTTATCCAAATTATAGAGGTAGTAGTAAGTCAGATGGCATTGATGAATATTGTGGAAATGACGTCAATGATATTATAAATTTATACCCAATAATACAAAAAATATGCAATATAAAAAATCCTAAGATTACACTTTATGGGTGGTCTAGAGGTGGATTGATGGCCGTATTAGTTGCATCTAAAGTAAATTGGATTAAAACTATAATAATTGGAGGCGCATTATATAATTTTTCTAGAAATATGAAAGAGAGGCCAGAAATGAAAAAAATGTTTATTGAAGAATTTAAATTTAAAAAAAAAGATTTTATAAAAAGATCTCCAAAATATTTTATGAATAACATTCCAAAAAATACATCTGTATTAATACTGCATGGTAGTGCAGATAATAAAGTAAGCGTGTATGATGCATATGAATATGGGCAACAGTGCCAAAAATTAAATTTGACATATAAATTAATTATATATCCTAATGGAAATCATGGATTAACTGAATACAGTGATAATGTGTCAAGAGAGGTTATTGAATGGATTAGTTAAGTGTAAAAAATTTTATTTTTTTGACATAACAACAACTATAGAAGTAATAATCCAAAATATAATTGCAAATGATTGCATTGCGGCCATTATACTACCTGCCATGACTCCAGACCCCATCATACTTGCAAACCAGCTACCAGTAATGGGACCAATTGCCGATAATCCAATTAAATTAAAAATATATGGCACACAAAACATAATGGCACTAATTGCTGAGTTTAAAATGAGCCAAAACATATTTATATATGTAATTATATGTATATTTAAATGATTACAGATAGTTTATTAAAGTCGCATAATATCAGTAAATAGCAAACTACCCGCCGCGCTCTTATATTGCACGGCAGTGACTAATTGGCAATGTATAGCCCATCTAAAAATGGCGTCCTATAATTGCGTATAATATCATTATAACAGAGTCGCAAATTTGTTAATTTGGCGTAAACAAAAAATACAAATTAACTAAATCGGCTAGGATATAAATAAAATTAAATAATTATTTTGGGATATATCTCCCTTATATGTCATTGCATAGACATCGCTTTTTGTCATTAAATTTTGTTGAAGGGTATCGTTTTTTTACGTTCAAAAAAATTGCAAACTTTTTTTAATGTAAAACGCATTAAATTGAATCAACAGTATTTTTACAATTTTTACCAAAATTTATTATATACTCAAATGAATATGAAAATAACTTAATATTAATTTCAAGAGCCATCACAAATTTTATGATTACAAACTTTGCTATTAATGGAGAACCTCTTTATACAAAAATAATTTGTACGGATTGGAAAGTATTAAAATCTTCTATCATTGAGCAATCAGGTAGGAAAATTCAATATATATACTTATCTAGAACATTTAAAACATTTAATTCAGTTGATAGCATCTTTGAAAAAATTGATTATGCCACATATGATAATATTATAAATACATTAGATTTAATATTTGAAATATTAAATGCAGTATTAGAAAAATAATAGTAAATGTTTCTACATTTGAATATTATATTTTTTTTATATAATATTTGACAAATTTAAAAGTATCAAAAAAAAATGGGAAATAAAGAATCTACAATTGAGAAAATTTTTACAAAAGACATTACAGATAAATTAATAACATTAGAAGATTATAGGGCATTACATTTTTTATTAGAATATGAGGACTTTTACTATTCCTGTAGATCATTTAATAAATATTTATTAAATATAATCCGATGTCAAGATATAAGATCTATTAAAAAAAATATTGTTGATAGAAAGTTTAATAATAAATGTTATAACCCATTAGATAAAAATATATTAATTCAGACAATTAATAAAATAAATAACCCATTAAAATATGCCATTGAAATAATATTATTTAATGCCACTGAAGAAAAAGATAAAAAAATAAAAAAACAAATTAAAGAAGCAGAAGATTCTTTATTCCCCATTATTAAATTACAAATGGAGAATTATAATAAAGAATATACAATTGAGGAAATTTTTACAAAAGACATTACAGATAAATTAATAACATTAGAAGATTATAGGGCATTATATTTTCTATTAGAATATGAGAACTATTACGATTCCTATATTTTATTTAATGAATATTTTATAATCCGATGTCAAGATATAAGATCTATTAAAAAAAATATTGTTGATAGAAAGTTTAATTGTTATAAACCATTAGATAAAAATATATTAATTCAGACAATCGATAAAATAAATAAATCATTAAAATATGCCATTGAAATAATATTATTTAATGCCACTGAAGAAAAAGATGAAGACGATGACGGTAATGAAGAAGATGATGAAGAAGATGAAGAAGTCAAATGTAGTGAAAAAGATGATGAAGATGATGAAAAAGATGATGAAGAAAATACAATTATAGAATTAAAGAAAAAAAATGAAGCCTTAATTGATACAGTTATAGAATTAGAAAAAAATAATAAATATTTAGGAGAAAAAAATGATGCACTAGAAAAAAAATGCAATGTATTAGAAGTAGAAAATGCAAAATTAATAAAAAATAAAGAATATGACAAAAAATTAATTACCAAATATTATATTTTAAAAGATGAAAATAAAGCCCTACAAACAAAATGTGACTCCTCATTAGAAGTAGAAAATGCAAAATTGCGAGAAAGGGTTAAAATATTAGATGAATCTAATTTTTAATATATTTGAATATAATACTTTTTTATAAAAAAGTATATCAAAAAGTATATTACTATATAGATATATCAAAATTTATAATAAAATGGCTGCACAATTTGCAACTGAAATGGCGGCAACCGCAATTGGTGCAACACTTGGTGCTTTAATACTTAATTCATTTAATAAACCGGAACCTACAATACCAATTGCCGAAGCTGAGGAAATCATTCCTCCAGTTGCAGACGCATCTTTTATTGCGCCTAATTGTAACATTGCGGCGCCTAATTGCACTATTGCGCCTAATTGCACTATTGCCCCAACTATTGAATCAAGTAGTAAAAATCCAAATCAAAAAATTAAAATATCACAGTTTTTGCAAAGAGATGCCCCAGATTCGGAATTTTATTTAAATATAACTAGAATTGATAGTCATCAATTACTTGATAAAAGTAATATAGATTTTGATGTTGATTTTGATATAGTTATTAAATATTTTGCCTATGAAGTATTATGTCCTCTTAGAACGGCAAAATTTATTGAAATAATATGTTATTTTATTGATGAGGGCGATATTATAGCAGAGGCAAATAGAACAAAAATGAGGCCTCATATTCCAAAAATTATAAATATATTTAAAAAATATAAAAATGAATTAAATATTGCATTTATTTGCTTTCGCTTTATTAGATTTCAATGTAGGACGTCTGATGATAATAGAAAATTATTTATTTCAATTATTCAACCAGATAATGAATTACTTATTAAAATCATTCCGCAAAATAAGCGTGGAAACAATTTAATTAATATTATTGAATCTCTTTTGGCAGATCCGAGTATTGTAGAAGAGGGATTACATGCCATTAATAATATTGCAATGGATAAAACACTTTTGACACATTTTTATCTATATATTGATAAATTAATTGATATTATTAAAACATATAGAGATAATGCTCAAATTGTTAGAGGTGCATTATCTGCATTGGTGAAAATATCAAGAGGCACAGCCAATATGATTAAATTAGGTGAATGTATACCATTTATTATATCAATCATGGAGCAATATCAAAATGAGTTTAATATTATATATAATATATTGGAACTTCTTTTTCAGATTGCACAGACTGAAAAAAATAAAACCATTATATGCATGACAACAAATTTTAACGCAATATTAAGTGCATCAGATATACATATTGGTACTGATATAATTATACATAGATTAACTGGATTGGCGCTAAGGTGTATGACGGCAAAACAAATTATTGATAATGAGGCCGCAATATGGGATTATACTGGTATGATATATAAAAAGATAGTATCATCTATTATTAAAAGCAAAGAGATATTGAGTGTAGAAATTGCAAAAGAATTACAAGATAAAAAATTAGCAGAAAAAGAAAAGAAATTAGGAGAGGAAAAAGGCAATGCTAATCAACAAAGCGATGTCGAACAAATAGCAACTATGCAAATAGAAAATAATGCATTAAAAGAAGAAGTTAAAAAATTAAAAGAATATATCAGAAATTCTAATATATAAAGAGTTTTTAAAGTATGATATTTATTTTTTATGTATTTAATATTTATATCTAGTAACTTTTCCTAATTCAATATTACTGTCAAAATCCTCACCATCTATATGGCTAGTATCTTCAATTTCAAATTCATCTTCATCTGATGACCCACTTTCAATATTAGCTATGTTCAATTTATTTATCATAGATGATCTTGATGTGCTACCCTCTAGTCCAATTGCTTTGTTATAAATAAGCAGTATACTATCATGTAAAACATCTTCATATGTATTTTCATATATTTGGTCAAAATCATCATTTATTTTATCAATATTATTTTGTTGTAAATATTGTTGACATGCTATATTATTACATTTTTTTGTAAGATTTTCATATAAATCTATACATTCTAATATTTTATCAATGCTTACTAATTCTTCAGTTGGGTCATTATCATATTTCATATGTGGTGGGATTTTAATAGTGGAACTATCAATATTTGCCGTAAAAAAATCAATTGCTTTATTATATGCATCTATTAAATATTTAAAATTTAAATTATTTTTATTGTTTGCCAATATAATACTTTTTACATATTTTAATAATTGTATATATTTATCAATTATAATAGATTTAAATGATTCAGAAAACAAGTCAATTGTAGAATCTGGTAAATCAGTTATGATTCCACCTAGCACTAATAAAAACATACCAAAATTTGGTGTTTCTTCTGCATATTCGTCATTTTTTTTGTCAGTTACACTTTCTCTACCTATAGTTAATCTAATTAATTTTGAGTCTATATTAAGTTGTGTTTTCATATCATCATAACAATATACAAATAAATCTGATAATCTTGGGGGAGATGCATTTATATGAGTTAGTCTATCTGTTATAATTATTCTTAATCGGTCTGCACCACTATCCCACTTAGTATGATTGCTTGCACTAATTTTGGATAATTCTTCTATTATTTTTTTTACAATATAATTATTATTAGAAATATCACCCCAACCACCGCCAGTAATATTTGCAGGTTTTAAAAAACAAACACAGTATTGTGATATCAATATTGATAATATTACTAATAATATAAATAATAATATTATTAGAACATTATAATTCATTATTTTTTTAAATTAATTTAATAAAATTAAAATGTACTATATATTAAATTAATTTAAAAAAAAATAAAAAACTGACTAATTAACAACCAAATATAAAAATATCTAAATATGGCACATTATATGTACATAAATAGAAAACTATCCGCCGCGCTCATATATTGCGGCGCAATGACTATCTAGACATGTAGCCCATCTAAAAATGGCGCATTATATGTATGCAATATCATTAAATGGCAATAAATAGCAAACTATCCGCCGCAGTGACTAATTGGCAACGTATAGCCCATCTAAAAATGGCGTCCTATAATCGCGTAATATCATTATCTATGCATATATAACATAGTCACAAATTTGTTAATTTGTTAAAAAC
>Ga0209443_1002134_pt1 | contig 11850 bp, 12 predicted proteins | sample LauGreBMM110DCMD_2_FD_187571 | JGI IMG/M metagenome (GOLD analysis project Ga0209443, IMG submission 187571) | Freshwater lake microbial communities from Lake Michigan, USA - Su13.BD.MM110.DCMD (SPAdes) (version 2) | ecosystem: Environmental > Aquatic > Freshwater > Lake | place: Lake Michigan... | reverse complement strand
TTAATTTGAACTTGTTTTATATTCTCATTTATTTGGCCTAACTCTCTACCAAATGCATCAATATCACTTTTAAGAGTTCTTCTCTCCTCTTTAAGTGCATTTTGCATATCATTTAAGATCGAGAATCCAAACATTTTATCGATAATCTGGCGCTTGTCGCTATTACTCATTGTTAAAAAAGACTTAAAGTCATTAACTGAGAGAATAATGATATTTTTAAATACATGGTATGGAATGCCGAAGATTTCCTCTTCAAGATATTCTTGTACTGAACGTTTTCCTGCCTTGTCAAATTCAATTCCATTAAGGAGTACTTTAAATATTCCAGGAGTCAGACCACGCTCAATAACAACCTCAATACTTTTGCATTGAAGAGTTATTCGGACCCAAAGTTCTTTATTAATTCGGTTTGGAAGGTCGGACAGTTTAACACCTTCGACTTTCCCGTAAAGCGCGAAAACTATCGCGTTAGCAATAGTTGTTTTGCCTTCACCATTTTTACCTAGTGTCAAAAATAGCTCAGATTTATCATCTTCAAATCTTATAGTTTGAACTTGATTACCATAAGATGCAAAGTTTTTAAGTTCAATACTTTTTATTTTCATATTTAATCCATTTGATTATTATATGCGTAAAAATCGTGTAGTTTCTTTAAGCGATCTTTGATTTGCGTTTTAACATCTTCAGCATGTTGGGTATTATCAACATAGATATTACAAAGATGTAGGATATTATAGTTTTTGTACAAGTCTTCGATTTGGTCCATGTCGTATGAATCCTCGTCTAAGAATGTGTCCTGTTCGTAGATATTGGGGTCAATTTTTCTACTTATTGTTTGTACTTTATTAATTAGTCTTGAAAGAGCCGATGTCGTTGCAATATTTGATGGAACATAAAGGTCTACAAAATTGTTTCTAATAGCATCTTTAAATTCTCCAAGAGGTGTATTGTAAAGATTGGTTAGATTAAATTTAACAAACTTTGGTGATATCGTATTCTCAAAGAAAGTCTCCTGCATGTCTTCTAAATTAACCAAGTCAAATCCTTTAGTATTGTCCATATCAGATCGGGTTAATTCATAAGGTGTACCAACCATTCTCAGTTGACCGCGTCTCTGTCTATAATGAATATGTCCTGAATAAACTGCAGTAAATCGGTCATAAGTAGTTGAATCGGTACCGTGGTGATTATCAACCTTCTTATTTAATTTAATACCTCGAACTTCTGAATGGCAAAATACAATTTCAGCATTTGGGAATAAATCTAAAGTTTCTACTTCATGTTCAACGTCCCGTCTCCATGGCATCAATAAGATTTCTCGCCCACCCCAATTGAATGTTTGGGGTTCTTTGTAGATACTTACATTTGGAATCCATTTAAGTGCATCAATAGAACTTACATCATTACTCTTCTTTGCCCATATATCATGGTTTCCACAAATTATATGGGTCGGCAAGATATTTCCAAGCCTTTCAAAAAGATCAATTGCATAATGTAGGACTCTAATGTTTACACTTTGTCTATTATCGAAAGCATCTCCAACTTGAACCAAAATATCTCCATCTTCATAGTTTTCTAATAGAGTCGGAATAAATTGGTTGTCATAAAAATCCTTTTGCATCTCTAACCATTCCAAAGAACTCGAACGGACTCCTAAGTGCATATCACCTAGAATCCAAATTCTTTTAACTGGCTTGTTTAAATTTGCTTGTTGAATCATAGTTAGAATAATCTATTTATATGCTTTTTCTTAAGTACGTTTGTCTTCTTGTCTAATACCTCGATTAGCTCCTCTTTAAATTTATTACCTAGTGACTGGTAGAATTTTGTTGGATTAACATTAAAGTAATCGCACAATTCTGAAAATACTTCAATGATTGAATGATTTGGTCGGAGCTCGTCTGAAATAAATTCGTAGATTTCGTTAATTTCATTCTTTTTTAATTTAACAGTCTCGTTAAATTCATTAATGTTATTAAAGTGTTTGAATCGTGAGGATTCAATTAGCTCATGAATCCTTGTGATTATGATTTGTGTTTCAATTTTGTCCTCTTCGTCTCGATTGTCCAAGTAGCTTGGAGCAATTTCAAAAGAAAATGAACTGTCTAATTCATATTCACTCTCAGTAAATGTATTGTCGAATATCTTGTCTCTTTGCGTTCTCATGTTTATAAGTTGTGTATGTTTGAATTTGTAACGTCATCAGTTTCAGTAAGTCTCATGTATTGATAGTTAATATCTAGTCGGCATTTAACACCTTTACCTTCACCATCTCTAATTTTTAAGACTTTAAGCCAATATTCAAATGATGCTCGCATAATATCATCTTGAATAATTCCAAGCATTAAATCTGCGGTATGTGAAAGTCCTGCAGATTCTGCAACGTCTCCCATACCAATATCACTTGAATTATAATTGTTTCGGTTAATCTGCGTTGCAGTAACTATCAACCAATTATTTCTTACTCCCATTGCACGTAAATCTTCAGCAATTTGCTTGATTTTAAGGTACATATTTTCAGAGTTTAAATTTCTATAATTTGCTAGGATATTTATGTAGTCAATAACAATAGCTCCTAGTTTTATCTTACGTTCCTCTTCGATTTGTTTTAAATAGGCTTCAATATCTGGTACAGTGGCTTGAGAAGTTGGAAATTGTTTTACAAAAAGATTTCCAGGTGGCGTTAAACCATCACCTACATTTTCAAGTTTTCTTTTAATCAGGTCTTTATTTTGGGCTTTTGCATCATATTCGTTCATTGGAATTGTAAGTAGGTTTGCTCCAATTCTTTTAAGAACTTTATGAGCTGCCATTTCCGCTGAAACAAATGCAGTGTTAACTCCCATCTTAACAAAATTTGCGGCGTCATTCGCTAAGAAAATAGACTTACCGATATTTTGTTCTCCAACATAAACTATTAATGAACCATCTTTGTCATAACCGCCAGAAAGTAACCTGTCTAAAAAGTTATATCCTGTAGAAAATTTAGCTCGACCTTCTTGATGGTGATCGCCCGCGTTAAAGAAATCTAATCCAATATCTGAGTTAAATACAATTGAATTTCGGTCATTGATTAAACTTTTAACTTTTGAAATGATTTGGTCTGCATTCTCCGGAGTAACTTCAGTTGTTTTGATATACTCAATAGTGTCTATTAATGTAGTATCGAATGTTCTCCATTTAATCCAAGCTTCAGCGGTAGAAACTAGCCATTCCTCGTCATATTGAGATAGGTCAGTTTTATAAACCAACTCAATAATATTTTCATCGACCTTTCCTTTAAACTTAGGACTTTGAGAAAGGATTTTCATCTGATCTGCCTTTGGCGATTCATGAAATTTCTCATAGAACTTCGTTGCAAGAAAGTGCATCGTATCTATTTCGTCTGAAGTATAAAAGCCTTTATGTATTTTTTCTAAGTACTTTGGTTTTGCCAAAGATAACTTAAAGAATATTTTTTCAAAATCTTGTCCGAATTTCATATATTTTTTTAGATTATAAGCCTGTTTGGGGTAAAGTTTCTTATTGGAACGGGTTAATTAATATTTTATATGCCTCTTTTCCCTCTTCAAAATTTGTTTGTTCAATTAAACCAAGCCCAATTGCTTGTTGTAAACCTCTTTCTGCATTTTCAATATTACCACAGGCATGATATGTTATCAATGAATGTTTTGTAAAGTTAACTCGAGGACGGTCTGGTTTTTTCATAGTTTCGACAACATAAACATGTATAATATCAAAGGCATCCGGAAAACTTTCTAGTTGTTCATGGATGCCTAAAATATATTTTATGGGTAGTTTGTCTTCATCTAATCGATTAAGATTTACTTCCATATTATTCAGTATCTAAGTCCTCGTTTAATAAGTCTCCAATTTCATTATTAAGAGTTTCATCCGAAGTATTGTAATTAAAAATTGGCTTAATGTGCTCGTTGATTTTTTCAAGTACCTCTCTTGTAAATACTTTCTCGGTAAAAAACTCCGCGTTAGTAACAGTCTCATCTAAGTGCTTACAAATCCATCCTCTTGCAGTTGCTTTAGGAGTTTTAACACCTTTCTCGATAGAACCTCTTGTGATTCCACAAATATCCCATGTTGCATATTGTTCTAATCCAACGTAAGGATTCATACCTTTAGTAAAGTCCAGGTGGAATTTAATTGGGTGCGGTTTTGCAAAACGATTCTTGTCAGGCTTTGCGGTTACAACGATACCAACCTTCTTGTCACCATCTTTCAATTGTGCCTTATTTAACATAAGAACTATTGAAGCGGCATACTCTGGTCCAGTACCACCTCCGGCAACTTGACGTGAGATGAAATCTTGGGTTTGGTATGTGTGATTTGTAAATATGAAAGGAATCTTAAGGTCAGCCAATGGAGTCATAATAATTCTAAAGATTGACTTTAGCATTTTAGAACGTGTCATATCTGCCTTCTCGCTTCCAGTTGCAGCATCATCAATTTCTTTTTGTGTTGCAAGGTTACCGGCACTATCAAGGATAATCATAATCTTTTGAATCTCTCCGCCTTTTCTTTTAACCTCTTGCATTTTTTGAGTAATTGAAGTTACTGAAGTTCTAAATGCCTGCACGGTATTCACAGGCTGATAGTTTACTTTAGTTACATCAATACCAAATTTTACCATTTGGTCTTTGTCAACTGCAGCCTCTGAATCATAATAGATTACATAGTAACCCATGTTAATTGCCTCTCTAACTGAATTCAGTGTCAAGAAAGTTTTACCTGTTCCTGATGGTCCAGCGATCGAGCAAGACCTATTGTTTGGCCAGCCGCCGAATAAATCTCCAGAAAGGCATGCATTTAAGTGATAGTTTCCGGTATGAATCCATTCAGTAACTTCAGAAAAGTCTGATTTATCCATAACAGAACCTAGTGGATTTAATCCCGCAAGTTCTGCGTTTAAATCGTCAAATGTAAATCTATTTTTTGCCATTTTTGTATTGTTTTGTTTCTTTTTTTCGGAGGTCTTCAAGTTCCTCTATTAGAACTTTGGTCTCACTTTGTATTATTGCCATTTGTTTCATAAGAGATTCTAGTCTACTGTTGATTCTCTTGTATTGATTGACATATTCTTTTTGGTCTGACGTTAAGTCATCGATATCTATATCCATATTTAAAATAATGAGGTTGAATAAATTAAGTTTCTATTTAATGTGTGTAAACCAACTGCGGTAAGAACCCGGTTCAATGGGTCTATAACACTCTTTTCGAATTGTGTTTCATAGTCAACTGTCGGCGCAATTTCATAGGGATGAGAACCTGGTTGGTATGCAAATATTTCGCAAGTTCCATGCTTACAATGGTACAATTTTAGCTTTTCACCATTACCAATCATCTTATATTTGTTCTTGTGCTTTGGATTTTGGTTCATTAAGAAATTATAAAACCCAGCAGCCTTAACATTTGGCGGACATTTTAAACCATATTGAAATTCTACCGTATCATCTATGATATATTTTTCGATATTGTTAGTTCTTTTATTAAAACATATCTCATCAACACTTGCTAATTGAAATTCTTTTTTACATTGTTTCAAATAATCTACCAATCTTTTTAATAAGGAGGCAGTAGGTTTTTCTGAAAGAATAAGTTTAAGAATCTCAGTTAATTGCTTTCTTGCAAGGGCTGGAGTTGAACTTTGAATTGTATCAAATCCGATTGTTTTCACTTTCTTAAGTGAAGGGTAACGTTCTTCGATTCCAATTTTATCCTCCCATGCAATATTCTGCAGGTATTTTTTCTTAGCTAACCAAATCCCAGAGTAGGCAATTGTTTCCAATTCAAACTGGAGGAAGTTTTCGGTATTAGTGGCTTCTGCATATTTCTCCATACACTTAAAAATATAATCTTTAAGTCTGAAGTTATACAATTTCATGATAAATTGGTCAATTGATACCTTGTCTCCAAGCCATTCAATAGATTCATACATCTCTTCAAACTGTACATAACAAGAATCGGTATCAATATAGACTACTGAAGGTCGCACAAGTTTATTTTTAACTTGAATGTTAAAAAACTCATGAACTGCCCGATCCTTGGTCCAGAACTCTTGAAAATACTTATTTAGTATCTTCTCAGAATATAGAATCGCAGACTGTCCCTGTAGGGTAATAGATTCTGCGATGTCTATATTAAAAAAGTGAAACCATTTGTTACCAAAGGCGCCATAGATCGAGTTAAGCATTACTTTTACGGCTTGCTCATACGCACCGAACTTTGCTGACAACATAGAATAATGCTCAACCAATATTTTAATTTCATCTTGTGATAAATCACCCTCTGGTTTTAGTATTAGTTCTTCGATTGTCATAAATTATTCAGCAGTTTGGCAAGTAGCGATAGTTAGTAATGTTTCTGAATCTTTTGAGCGTAATACTACTCGGTTATCCATAACATTCGCTGAATAATCTTCTTTGTCTAAAAGGTTTAAATATTTTTTGAAAAGAGTTACATTTCCAGGATTGTTACCTTGGAATGAATCAGTTACAAGGTAGTTGTAAGTTTTACCTTTCATGCGAACACCTTCCGTGTTAGTTGCAATAGTGAAAGTTTCTTCTTTGTCCAATCCAAAAAGAGAACGAACTTTTGAAGTTGCAGTATAATCCATGTCAAATACATAGTTTGCTGCGTCAATATTAAAGATTCCGGCAATTTGAGCGTCTGTAAGGTCTTTGTAACCTAATGAAGGCTCGGAACATGCAAGTTTAATCTCTAATTCATTGTTGAAAATACGGAACTCAGTTGCTACAAAATCCTCGTCATTTTCTACGAATTCAATTTCAGCTTGGATATTTCCAAATTCAAATTGTTTAAATGCGTCAGTTAAACGACCAGCATCAAAGAAAGCAATTTTTAATTCTTTTGATGTGTTAATAGCACCGTCTTCCAGTTGGAATACTTGCGACACTGGAATTCTGTGATGTTTAACAGCATCTCTTTGTGGAAGATAGGCAGATGCCTGTACCACTTCATCCTTGATTTTAAAGTAGATAAAGGTATCGATAACCTTAAGTCTATTCACAAAACCGATGAAATTGTTTTGGTCTACTTTGTCAATTTTAATTTTCATATTTAGTGTTTAAATTATTTAAGTATTATAGACAAAAAGTGGGTTTTGTTTCACATAAAAAAACCTGTCATTACTGACAGGTTAAACTCGTGTGAGTCGGTCCTCCGATTCTATCCTGAGGAGGGGTTCTTATTTATCTTACGTCTCCAGTTCTTAGCATAGAAGATACATCTGTAAAATACTTCATCTCTTCAGGTGTTAATTTAGTTTTAATATAGTTTCCAATTTTTGTTAATTGGTTTACTCTTCCTTGTTGTGCTTTAAGTCCAGCTTGACTGCTACCTAATTTAGCAGCTGCGCTATATGGAGTTAAATCCTGATACATTTGTTTAAGTTTTTCATCTCCATCAAATTTCTTAATAATTTCTCCAATTAATTCTTTTCTTTGTCCTTTTGCGGCCTGTTTAGCTTTTGCTTCAGCCTTATTTGCAAGTGCTTCTGCAGCATCTCCAAGAACCCTACCCACTAGAGGTAAACTTTGAACTACTGCCCAAAGACCCATTAGTCCAACTGCAACTCCCATTGCAACGTCAATTACCATACCTGCATCTTCGTTTACAAATTCCTCGTATAATTTAATGTGTTTCATGTTTTATCTAGATATTTTATTCTTGCTTTCAAATTCAGTTGCTTTAACATACTCAGAAGACTTTATGTTTCCTTTTGCTTTTTTAACAAGTTCTGCGAACTCTTTAGCGACTTTTATGTCTGGAAATGAAAGTGAAGTTGTATAATTTTCTACTTTATCAAAAGGAGCTATCCTATCATATTCTTCATCATTATAAACACCAAACAATGAATCATCTATGTCAATGATATTATCTTTTTTAATAGGAAGGAATACTATCCATTCTTGAGATTTTCCTTCTTTTACGAATTCTTCGTATAGTTTAATGTGTTTCATAATTTTATTTTATTTTATTATATATCTCTTTTTTGGAATTTGTTTATGTTTTGATTAATAACAGTACCACATGCAATATCAATAGCACAATTAACTACTGGATTATCTGCCCATTTAGATGGGTCTGTTATAGTTTCTAAGTGTGGAACCAGTGCGGCAGAGATTTCTCTAGATGCTGCATTCCATAAATATGTTGGAGTATGATCGACCGAGTAGTATTGAATACCTCTTCTCATTTTGATAATTGGATTTTTAAATGTTGTAGGTTCGGCAAAAAAGAATCCCATTCCCTTGTCGCAACTAATATCGATAATTGCACAGTTTTTGCGTAATTGGTCTAGTTGATTCAAATCTTTAATAAACATTAGTGGATTATTTACGTCCTGTAGGACTCCATTAAATATAATATTGGCAGAGTACATGTCCTCCCAAATATCATCATCATTAAAGTTTTTGTACCAAACATCAGGATTTTTATCAGCTACTAGGTGTGTAGGTCTCTGTGTATATACTGTGATGTTGTTAAAACCTCTACCTTGTAGGGCATAGATTGCTCCTTTACTTACAGAACCAAATCCAAAAATAACAACCTTCTTACGGTCTCCATAGTGTCCATCAAGACCTGCTAATTGTAGGTAATGAATAACTCCAGCGTAACCTGCTAATTCATTGTTACGATAAAAAGCATGAATTTTTTGGTTTTTAGAAATATGATTCATCTCCTCCCATGCAATCAATGTTAATTTTTTTTCAATGGCGATATCGGTAATGTCTCTCTGTTGAACAGCATGGGTCCAACCACATAGGGTTGAACTTTCCTGCATTTGTTTTAGGTCTTCGGCAAGGGGTTTTGGTAGTATAAGTATGCTACACTCTTTAAAAAGATCCTCGCGACTGGCAAACTTGCAACCTATTTGTTGAAGCTGAATGTCTGAATATCCATAATCAGTTCCATATCCCTCTTCAAAAAGGAGTTCTTTGATTATTTCTCCTGATAATCTTTCAATATGTGATGGGTGAATTGGAATACGTTTTTCGTCCTCCTTTAGCGATGTTTTAAATATTCCTGTTTTCATATTAGTCTAAATTAAAAAAATATCGATATCCATCTTTTGCTTTTGGATCTGTCAATATCTTGTAGTCCATTGGCCACTGGGACGAATCGATTTCTTTTTTAAATTTTGGGTAATAATTTTGATGTCCAGGAACTACATATTTTAGGTAAATATCCTCTAAGAATTCATCATCTAGAGGTTCTCCATAAAAATCTTCGTACATTGCCTTATAAACTTCGCACATTTTAACGCTTCCAAGTCCGGTAGCAGATGATGTTTCCATAATCCACATTTTACCTTTTTTATCTACAACAATATCTAAGGCCCATAAGTCTAGGTCCAAGAATGTTTTAATGTCTTTACAAATTGATTGAGCATTTTCAATAAATTCAGGGTCTACTTTGTTTTGGTCTTGATAAACATAAGTAAAGCTGATTTTTTCATCTGCGGTTTTTGTTTTAATCGAACGGTCATCTTCAATTCTTGGTACTCTTTCATTAATAATAAATATTTTGTCTCTACAAAACATTACTCTATATTCTCTAGCAAAATCTATAAATTGACAAAAGATATCGAATGTATCTTTGCTCTCTTCTAATTCTTTGGCAGTGTCAAATTTTTGAATACCAAGTCCGCTATGTCCATCTTTTATTTTTGCAATTACTGGAAAACCGACGTCTCCTTTAATTGCATCCTCTTTTGAAAAACATGTTTTTGGAAGCCAATCAAATTTTGCGGCCGCTTTTGCAAATTTTATTTTATCTCCTGAAAGTGGAAGTAATTCTCTCTTGTTGTATAAATTATCATTATTGATACCTTTATTCTTTAAGAATCCGATCGCTTCTGGGTCTACTGCTCCGCCATAATTAAGTATTGGCACATCTCCAGGTACTACAACTTTATCGTCTTCAAAATCCTCTTTGGTTGCGTAGTTCAAGAATAGGTTACCTTTCGCGGCAATATTGTATTTCTTTTCACGACCATTTACATCACCTGAAGTTGCATGAATGTCATGAGACTTCATAATCCATGCCACTTTTTTGGCATATTTATTTTTAAGATTTTCTTCGTAGACGAATTCTTCGAAAAGCTTGATTGGAATCATTTGCAAAAGATTTTTATTTTATTTATATATCTCTAGTTTTTAAACATAAAAAAAGCAGGGAGTAGCGAATTCCCTGCTTAACACCTCCGTGAACTAGTCCCGGTCCTAAAATGCAATCATGTTTCAGATTGCCGGTTTCTTATGCCTCACAGCTTGAGCATTCAAGAATGTCTCTTGCAAAAGACTGGGCTGAACTTTGACTAAATTGATAGTATAATGTTTTAACCCCTTCCTCATGTGCGTAAAGGTATAGTGTATTAATATCCTTAGCCGAAACTGATGGATGTATCATTAGGTTTAGCGACTGCGATTGGTCAATAAAATGCTGTCTTTGAGCCGCTTGCAGTACTATTTCTTTTGGACTGATTTCAACAAAAGATTTAAAAACCTCTTTAGTTGGAAAGTCTAAGTGCTGTACACTTCCGTCTCTCTTTAAAATTCCTTCCCAAACATCTGGCGTATTTAAACCGTATTTATCTAACTCTTGAATTAAGAAAGGGTTCTTATAAATAGTTTTTGACTTAGCCAAATCTTTAATAAAATAATTAGATTTGATTGGTTCAATTCCCATACTTACCTGTCCTAAAATAAATGAACTACTTTTGGTTGGAGCAATCGCAACTAGAGTAGTGTTAGCATATCCTGGTCGGATTGAACGGTAACCTTTCTCGTCATGTAATAATCTAGAAGCCGCTTCGCTACGTTCTTTCAATGTTGAAAAGATTTCGTGGTTTAATTGTTTTGCCTGAAGAGAATCAAAACTGATTAATTTAGCCTGAAATAGCGAATGATAACCCAATACTCCAAGACCCAATGCTCTGTGGTCATTTGCAAATCTCCATGCTCTTTTCATTCCAGGCATATTATAAGATTTATTAATGAATTCGTCCATAACTGCGTTTAAAAACTGAGTATAAACTTCGATTGCATCGGTCTCCTTAATTTCGTCCCAATGTAATAAATTGATAGAACCTAAACAACAAACAAATGAATTAAAACTGTCGGTTGGTAATTGAATTTCACTACAAAGATTACTTGCTGTAATTTCAAGTCCTAATTCTTTGTATGGCGAATTGTTATTGGTATTGTCTTTAAACATAATGTAAGGAAAACCAAACTCATTACGTCTTTGAATTATTTTAGCCCAAATTTTGCGTTTGTCTGCGTCTCCTGCTTTCATCTCAGCAATCCAAGTGTCGGTAACAGTAACTCCATATTGTAGATTTTGAATTGGATTTCCATCAGTTCCAATATCTAAAAATTCTAAAATGTCATTGTGTTCAACTGGTAACCAAACTGCGCATGCTCCTCGCCTTGCTTCGGATTGTTTACAAACATCAACTGTTGTATCATATAATCTTGCATAATGAACTGGACCATCAGCAGTTCCACCTGTCGAAATTTTAGTACCTCTTGCCCTGATGTTTCCTAAAAATGCAGAAGTTCCTCCTCCGTATTTTGACATCATTCCAACTTCTCTACTTCCATTTAAAATACTATCTAAAGTATCATCTACGTTACTTCCATAACAACTAACCGGAAGTCCTTTGTCTTTTCCATAATTAATCCAAACTGGAGTTGATAAACTATAGAATCCTCTAGTCATATAGTCCTCAAACTTTTTTGCAAATCCTTCAATTTTTAAGTCCTTTTCTGCGGTATTTGCTACATCTTTAATTCGCTGCTCTGGAGATTC
>Ga0209443_1002133_pt1 | contig 11851 bp, 14 predicted proteins | sample LauGreBMM110DCMD_2_FD_187571 | JGI IMG/M metagenome (GOLD analysis project Ga0209443, IMG submission 187571) | Freshwater lake microbial communities from Lake Michigan, USA - Su13.BD.MM110.DCMD (SPAdes) (version 2) | ecosystem: Environmental > Aquatic > Freshwater > Lake | place: Lake Michigan... | reverse complement strand
GGTACTGGAGCCTCAGGTATTACAGGCGTCGTGGGCGGCACTGGCGGCACTGGCGGTACGGGTGGTACTGGAGCCTCAGGTATTACAGGCGTCGTGGGCGGCACTGGCGGCACTGGCGGCACTGGCGTCTCTGGCGTCTCTGGCGTCTCTGGCGTCTCTGGCGTCTCTGGCGTCTCTGGCGTCTCGGGAGTCTCTGGCGTCTCGGGAGTCTCGGGAGTCTCGGGAGTCTCTGGTGTCTCGGGAGTCTCAGGAATCTCAGGCGTCTCGGGAGTCTCTGGCGTCTCTGGCGTCTCGGGAGTCTCTGGCGTCTCTGGCGTCTCGGGAGTCTCTGGTGTCTCGGGAGTCTCGGGAGTCTCAGGCGTCTCTGGAGTCTCGGGTGTGTCTGGTGAAACCGGCGTCTCTGGAGTCTCGGGTGTGTCTGGTGAAACCGGCGTCGTGGGTGGGACCGGCGGCACTGGTGGTACTGGCGGCACTGGAGGTACTGGCGGCACTGGAGTCTCGGGAGTCTCGGGAGTCTCGGGAGTCTCGGGAGTCTCGGGAGTCTCGGGAGTCTCGGGAGTCTCGGGATTCTCGGGAGTCTCGGGTGGGACCGGTGGTACTGGCGGCACTGGAGCCTCAGGTGTTACAGGCGTCGTGGGTGGAACAGGTGGCGTGGGTCCAGCACCTTCTGGTTCAGCGGGAAACATAGTATACCTGACTGCGTCAGGTGTTGCTGCATCAACTGCAAATATATTTCTTTCAACGAGCAATAACGTTGGAATCAGAACTAATACACCCACTGCGAATTTACATGTTGTAGGGAATTTATATGCTTCGAATGCGGTGACGACGACTAATGTCTTTGCGGCTGGATTTACATCAAATTCTATAAATACAACGTTTTTCTCTGATACACTTACAATCCCGTTTATGTATTTAACTACACTGAATGTCGCATCTATTTCAAATATCAATTCTGGCCAATTCACAACGAACCTACAAGTTCCCGTATATACGAATGCCCTAAAACCTGCATCCGCTTCGGTTGGAAACGTTATATCTATAAGTGACTCATCTTCCCCTGGTATGATTCATTATTGGTCTGGTTCGGCGTGGTCATCTATCGTAGGCGCAAGTGGTGGGACCGGCGGTACAGGTGCATCAGGTGTCTCAGGCGGCACTGGCGGTACGGGTGGTACGGGTGCCTCTGGACTGACAGGAGTCGCGGGTGGTACAGGTGGTACAGGCGTGTCAGGTGTTACAGGCGTCGTGGGTGGGACCGGTGGGACAGGTATCTCTGGAGCCTCAGGTGTTACAGGCGTCGTGGGTGGGACCGGAGGTACTGGTGGTACAGGTATTTCTGGTGTCTCAGGTGTGACAGGCGTCTCTGGTGTGTCTGGCGAAACAGGCGTCTCTGGTGTGTCTGGCGAAACAGGCGTCTCTGGTGTATCTGGAGTCTCTGGTGTATCTGGCGTCTCTGGCGTCTCGGGAGTCTCGGGAGTCTCGGGTGTGTCTGGAGAAACAGGCGTCTCGGGTTTCTCTGGAGTCTCTGGCGTCTCGGGTGTGTCGGGCGTCTCGGGAGTCTCTGGTGAAACCGGCGTCTCGGGTGTATCTGGAGTCTCTGGTGTGTCTGGAGAAACCGGTGTCTCAGGTGTATCTGGAGAAACAGGCGTCTCGGGAGTCTCTGGAGTCTCTGGAGTTTCTGGTGTGTCTGGAGAAACAGGCGTCTCTGGTGTGACAGGCGTTGTGGGTGGGACCGGCGGCACTGGTGGTACTGGCGTCTCTGGTGTTACAGGCGTTGTGGGTGGGACCGGCGGCACTGGTGGTACAGGCATATCAGGTGTTACAGGCGTCGTGGGTGGGACCGGAGGTACGGGTGGGGCAGGTATCTCTGGTGTCTCAGGTGTTACAGGCGTCGTGGGAGGCACTGGTGGAACTGGCGTCTCTGGTGTCTCAGGTGTGACAGGTTCTGGTGGTTCTGCCGGAGGAACAGGTGGTACGGGTGGTGTGGGTCCAGCTCCTTCGGGTTCTGCCGGTCAAGTTCTATATCTCTCAGGCTCGGGTGTTGCAGCCGTGACGTCGAATATATTCTTGTCGACGAGCAATAACGTCGGCATCGGGACGACAACTCCGACAAGTTACACTCTCCAAGTCACAGGGAGCATCGGCGCGACCGCCGACATCACGGCATTCACTTCAGATGAGCGTCTCAAGAACAAGACGGGACCAATTACAGAAGCGCTCGATAAGGTGTGTACACTCGACACGTTCACCTACACGCACAATGATCTCGCGCGATCCTACGGATTTAAGGACAATAGACAGTATGTAGGTATTTCGGCGCAACAGGTCCAAAAGGTTCAGCCCGAGGTTGTGCGCATTGCACCCTTCGATGCAGACGGCGAAGACGAAAAGAGCAAGTCTGGTCAAAACTTTATGACGGTTCAGTACGAACGCCTTGTTCCTTTGCTTATCGAGTCACTCAAAGAGGAACGGAAAGCGCGCGAGGCGCTCGAGGAGTCTGTGAGGTCGCTCGAGGAGCGTGTAAAACTTCTCGAGCAAAGATAATATGGGTATCTTTGTGCCAGAAGCAAATTTGCCGATGGGTATTACGATCAGCAATGTGTACATGAGTTTTTCGGGCGAGGTTATCTATACGTGTCCGACGAACGGTCAATACACCATCAACACCAGTTACAAAGTCTATAAGGATGAAACGAAGCAACCGGATACAAATATTAAAATTCCTTTGACTGTACATGTCAGTGACATCAGCGTGGGTGTTTACACATCCTTGTACGAAAACCTCAAACAAATATATCATGATTCAGTAGACTGCTAGGATGCCCACTCCAGCTCCAGGGGTGGCGATTTCATTCTCGCAAGTCAACACTGAATTTATTCCCGCGACACCTTCCCCTATGGATCTCAAATACCGTTTTGCACCGGGTACTTATACACCAGCTTCGCCAGTGATTCCGACAGTAGCAGGTAGTATATTCCCCATGGATGTTCTTCATGGGCGAACTAAGGTCAATACACCATTCACGACAACTTTTACAGCTCCAGGAAGTTGGACTTCAACCGTGACTGGAAATATAAAAGTTCTTGTTGTCGGCGGTGGAGGAGCCGGTGGGCGAAACGGAGGTGGAGGTACTACAGGAAATGGCGGCGGTGGCGGTGGTGGTGTTATATATAATGCAACAGTTCCCGTCGTGCTCGGAACCGTTTATCCGATAACGGTCGGTCAAGGTGGTACGAACAACCCCCCCACCGCCGATGCGACACGTGGTGGACCATCCGCATTTTCTACTCTGGTGACTGCTGGTGGTGGTGGTGCCGGTGGACAAACTCTGCTTCCAGCAGGTCTTCCGCTTCGACCAGGTTTGGCGACTGGTGGCTCCGGTGGTGGTGGTGCTGGTGGGACCCCTGCTTTTATACCGAATCTCGCAGCTGGTACTGGTTCGGCACCAGGGAAATCAGGTGGCACTGGCGGACAGCCTGGTGGTAGCAGTACTACTCAACGCGCTGGCGGTGGCGGCGGCGGAGCAGGTACGCCTGGTATAGGTGGAAACGGACAAACACCAACCATAGGGACCGGACCACTCGGAGGAAACGGTGGCTCTGGAATATCCTACCCAGCTATTAGTGCAACTTTGTTCGGCGGCGGCGGCGGCGGGGGTGGATTGAACCCCGTAGGAGGCGTAGCTGGTCCGGGTGGAGGTGGTACAGGTGGACGCGGAGCTGTAGTTTCTACTCCTGGTGTAGTAAATACTGGCGGCGGCGGCGGCGGTGTGTTTTCTCCTACAGGGTTAGCACCAGCTACCGGAGCTGGTGGTTCCGGTATAGTCATCATCGCATTCCCTTAAAGATTAAATTCGAATCAAAATGAATGAAAGGTCTGTATAAAGTTGTCCGAAATCTCATCAGCCCCGAAGAGGCTCATGAGATTTCTGAATGTATCAAAAAATCACCAAAAAATGAAGGAGACGCACAGATTCCAACGAGTCATTCATATTATAACCTACCGATCTGTAACATCCTCCTCGGTCAACTCCTAAACAAATTATCTAAGCTTTCTGGCAAAAAATTGAAACCAGCATATGCATATTGTCGTGTGTGCTTCAAGGGTTCTGACTTGAAACCACACAAGGACCGCCCGAGCTGTGAGTACTCTGTGACTCTGAATCTTTCACAGACCCACCCCTGGATCATCTTCATGGGAAAACGAGGGGTGACTCAGAAACCCGGTGACGGTGTCTTGTACAAAGGGTGTGAGATTGAACATTCGCGCCGCGAATTCATGGGCGATGAATACGTCCAGGTATTTTTGCATTATGTCGACTCAGAAGGTCCTCACAAAGACCATGTGTATGACGTAAAAAACAACGAAACACCAACAACATATAGATTGATATTTAGTGACATGTTAAATAATCAAACCGAATATTACCGTTTTATCAACGCAATTCCAGAAGAAAAGATTGATGAGCTTCGTCTGATCCTAAACACGAAAGAACTCCATGATGCTCAAGTGGGTGATGAGGGTGGAACAATCAAACTGAATAAACGGCGCTCAAAAGTGTTTTGGCTTCCCAAGACGGATGAGTTTGTAGAAATATACAAAACTTTTCAAGAACTCATATCGAAATGCAATAATGATTTTTATCAATTCCGTTTGACTGAAATGGTTGAACAAATACAATACACTGTATACAATTCCAGTGATCGGGGGTATTACGATTGGCACATCGACATGGGACCAGGCAAGGCAAGGCGCAAATTGAGTCTCGTGTGTCAACTTTCAGACCCGTCCGAGTATGAAGGTGGTGAACTCCAAATCAACACCGGGAATATCATTGTTACCGAAAAAGAAAAGGGCACCGTTATTATGTTTCCGAGTTATCTTTTGCATAGAGTCACACCGGTCACGAAAGGGACGCGACGTTCGCTCGTTCTTTGGATTGAAGGTCCTGCATTCACATGACCGCGCTATGGTCGCAAATTCTTTTTTCCGACTGTACATTAGATATGGATCGTGATTCTATTATTATGCGTGTCGCATTCGCTGTGATCATCGGTGTCCTCGCCTTTTACGTGTACAAGTGGTGGCTGGGTACCAAGAGCAACTACGTCCCCGAACCCAGTACGAGTGAGTTTGTTCCACCAGAGCAGGACAAGCCCCCGAGCGGTCCAGGCGTGACAATGTACGGCGCAGACTCATGCCCATGGTGCACCAAGCAGAAGGATTACTTCACAGAGAAGAGCATCGAGTACACGTTCGTGGATTGTGCTCAGGGCAAGTGTCCCAACTTCGTCTCCGGTTTCCCAACCCTCGTGATTGACGGTGAGATCAAGGTTGGGTACCAGGAGATCTAAGTCCAAGGGGTCCACGAACAAGTCGCGAAGCGACTTGGGCTAAGGAGCCCTTGTCCGCCGCGCAGCGGCGCACAGGTGCTACGCACCTGGACTTTTTTCGTACATAAAAGCAAATGAGTCTATTTGCAAACGCTTTCAAAATTGGTGCCGGGATTATGACGGCACAAATTTTGTTTCTTGCGATCGGTATGTTTTTTCTAATCATCGGTTTGAAGATGATTTCAAATGCCAAGGAGACCAGTAAGAGCCTGATTCCAGGCTACGCTGTGATGGGCACGGGTGTCGTGCTCGGACTCGGTCTCGGCGCTGGTATGTTTTTTGAGAAGATTGGTAACAACATGAATCAATTCTAGTTGTTCAGAGCTGGGGCGCCCCCATCGTCGACTTCAGACACCTCGGACACTGGCTCTGCCGCAGCCTTCTCCGCTGCGGCTCGGTCTGCCGCAGCCTGTGCCTCGGCGATGGCGGCAGCTGCTTCGGCTGCGATGGCGGCGGCAGCCTCTTGAGCACGGGACTCGGCGGCAGCTGCTTCGGCGGCAATGGCGGCAGCAGCCTCTTGGGCGCGGCGTTCCTCTTGGGCGCGGGACTCGGCGGCAGCTGCTTCGGCGGCAATGGCGGCAGCAGTCTCTTGGGCGCGGCGCTCCTCTTGAGCACGGGACTCGGCGGCAGCTGCTTCGGCGGCGATGGCGGCAGCAGCCTCTTGAGCACGGGACTCGGCGGCAGCTGCTTCGGCGGCAATGGCGGCAGCAGCCTCTTGGGCGCGGCGCTCCTCTTGAGCACGGGACTCGGCGGCAGCAGCGGCTTCCTGTACGATTCGTGCCTCCTCAGCCTCCATCGAGGCTTTCAAGGCTGCAGCCTGCTCGGCGGCGGCGATGGCGGGATCGGGGATTGGTACGCAATGTGGAGAACCCATTTATACTATCTGGAGACAAATTAAATTGTAGGCAAACGCATTGCCTGGAATGTATCAAAGACGTTGCTCTGGACGTTGAAGAACATTCCCGGGAATATGAGCCCTGGGATTGACCGCTGGAAATGAAGAACCACGCTTGTCGGACCCAAAAGGTAAAGAAAAGCAACTACCGCTGCACACATAAATATCTGTATGTAAGCCAGAGGCACAGCACTCTGAGGATATCTCCTTGACAAAGCACCAAACTGTTTGTCAATGAGGACTGCGAGCATGATGCCACCCCCTGAAAGGAGCACAGATGCTGCAGAAATTGTGAGTATTTCACTCGTCTTGTCTACGCGTCCGTCAAACGGGTTGACTGGCATCTCTTACTTAGTAGATACGAGATACAATAATTCCATAACTTCTTTGCGACCCTCCTTTTCCTTCTTTGTGTTTGCAGAATAGCGGGTATATGGTTGTTCTATACGTCGAACTGTGTACGGCTCGAGAATAGCTTGCCACCCCGCATGACCTATGATACCCTCATCGTTGTATGAAATGAGCGTGTAACGTGAAACTCGTGTACAATGTTCGATGAGGTGACGCATCGCGCGTGCAGCCTCAATCCTGTGGTTATAAGCTGACTTGACACGCTCTTTGGGAAGTCCTGTGACGGTGTTGACATTCACGGGGCGCTCGTTTTTACACACGACGTTGTGCAAAAAGTAGAAAGCAGAGTACTCGTGCTCGTTGTATGGTGGGTCCAGGTAGATGAGGTCGAGAGAATTGCCCGGCATACGCTCCAAAAGGTCATTCGTCGATTCGCAGTGACAGTGAACCTCACCTGCATTCGGATTGAAAATTGGAAGCTGGAGAACCATCGGCGTAATCACGCGATCGCCACACTTTTCAAAGGATCCTGTATTTTCGTTATTTTTGCTAAAAGCCTTGAAATGTCCGTAGGTGTTCGCCTTGATTGACATTTGAATCAGAATCGGACAGAGACACCAGTGCTTGATATCCTGCTCGACATGGTCATCAATATACTTACGCCACGTGTCGACCCGAAGGGCATTCTCGTGTGTAAAAAAACAGCGCTCACCAGCCTGAACATTCTGCGTGTCAGTGGGCGCGTACATATCAGTGATGACACCAGGGGTAAAATCTGTCAGTGCATTCATGCGTTCCATGTGTTCCCGGACGCGTTCACTTTGATCGTCGGTCGGTCGTTCCAGAAAGCACTTGGCAGCCACTAGTGAGTACATTTCGAGGTCGTTCGTGTGGAGTTCGGATGCGTGACTCGCGAGCATGCGCGCCACGACCGTCGATCCCGTGAATCCGTCAAGGATACGAATCTTTTCGTCACCAAAGACCTCGATGACTGTTTTTTCAATAAAGTTGAGCAACTTGCGTTTGTTGCCCAGGTATGTGAACATAGGCTGTAAAACAAAGTCAGACATGGAATCCTAACGACTTGTGTCTTTAATTACACTTGCCAGGGCGGGGACAACAAGCACCTTCGTGCCTAAGTCCAAGTCGCTTCGCGACTTGATCGTCTCGTCTACAAACGGAACAGAGAGATACCCAGCGCCAACAGGAAGGTCTGCATCAGGGTGTCAACTGGACGCAGGACGCTGATGTGCTGCACCATGGTACCGTTCCACAGGTAACGCAGGATGAAAGTCAGAATGATGACGTACAGGACGAAGATGGTAAGGTTGTACAGGAGATCCTGGGTGTTGCGGGATCCGAGAACTGCGAGCATTTTAATTTGTGCGGAGAAAATAAGATGACCGCGTGCTGTGTGGCATGTTCGTCGACGAAGAATATTTCGTCGACGAAAAAGCGGGAGCAGATGAAAAAGGCGGTTGCACTTGCGACCCTCTTTAAGTGGGACCCCTGGGGTTCCATGGGGCGTCATCATGACAACTGCTACGACTATGCGTTCGGTCTGAACAACCTGAGATCGGTGAATAAAGACGTCCCCGGAAACATGGCTGGAAACAAAGCATTTGGACTTACCTTTACAAACTGTAACGGAATCGCGAAGCGCGTCCTCGAGGATTACCGTGGGCTGGCGTATCGGTGCAAGCCGTCTGACCCATCCCCTCCAGGGTATTACAAGGTGATGAACTTTGTAGCACCCAACGGTGGTGATTTCCACTGGTACCGTGAGACAAACGCCGTGCGTTACAGAACGCGTCCTGGTGACACTGTGACGGGACTCGCGCGTTTTTTCAGGGTGACACCAGCTGTCATTCGTGCTGCTGCTCTGAAAGGCACGAGACCGATGAGTGCGTCGAACGGTCGCATCTCAAACACAAACCGTAACCTGCCGGTGCTGAACCAGATGGTTCGCAGAGGGTCTGGGGCGATTCGTGCCGGCAAGGTGATTCAGTTTCCAGTGAAACTCTGGAGCCACAAGCAGGGGTTTGCAACCGGTCCCGTCCTGGTCGATGCGTCCGGTAAGACAATCACGGACCCACGTCGTGCTAATCGGGCCTATCCCGGTCTGAATTACTCCAAGTTTTGCTCGGCATACATGGTCAAGGCGGGGGCCGGGAGGATTGCACTCGCACGTTCCCGGAGGCTGTCAACTGCTCGGGCAAACGGACTCCAATTTCTTGGAACACCTCGTCTATGAATTCGTCAAACCCAACGTCGAAGAAAATGTCTGTAATGTACCGAGGCTGAAGAGACGATATACCGAACGTCGAGAACATGTCTGAGACGTTGCTCGTAGTATATGAATCTCGTACGACGGTGTTTGATGCGAGGTGATGCACGGATATGCTCACCTTGTACTGAGGCTGGTCGAACGGTGCACGACACATGGGACACGTGTACGACGTTCTCTTCCAGCGATCGAGACACCGGGCATGAAACGAATGGTGACAAGGCAGAGTTCGAGATGTCCCCTGTGACATGGTCAAGAGACACACGGGACACGATTCTCCCCTGTGCTGGGTACACGTGGTTTCATCGGCGACGGAGTTCCGGCGACATTGAACCCCGTTTTGGGTCGTCGCTTGGCACCTCTGCATACAATAAATTGACTTTTTTCTTTCACGGTAATTCCCTCGGCTGGCGTGTGCGTAAAACATGAACTTGGTGTTCAAGTGACCTGATGGCGTCACGGTATTTGACACGAATGTTGTCCTCGACGTGGTGTTTAAAAATAATTAAAGGGTCAGTGTCCTGTTCTGCACGACAGACTGGGCATTCGTCATTCGTTTCAAACCAGGTCGTGATACAGCTGGTATGAAATGCGTGCGTACAAGAAAGTCTTTTGGCGCCGTGAGAATTGAGACTCGGGACGGGCTCAAGACAAATTGCACATGTTTGAGAGTGGTGCACACAGCATTTTCCGTTGATAAGCGCTGGACGTTTGCACTTTCGCCCTTCCAGAGTCAGAGACGTACATGCCATATAACTTCAGCAGAGACAAAATCTGTTGATGAATCTCTTCAGGTGCCTGGTGTCCATTGATGACGTGGACTTTGCACGACACGTTCGTCAACATGCGCGTGTACAGGACGTCGAGATCCCTCAGGTAATCTAACGAAACACCAGAATCACCAGACTGCTTACGACTTTTGATGTGATGAAATGCCACTTCAGGTGTCTTTGACAAGAAGATGTACAAGTCTGGGAACCATGCGTCCTTATCGTACTGGTAGCAGTATACGTCATTCTCCTCAGGTCTCACGAGCTTCTTTTGGAGCAGGTGTTCCCAAAACACGTAGCGCGTGCTGAGGAGACACCGTTCGTAAATTACAACATCATTGGTTTCAACTGGTTGAAGCGTCTGCAGAATTTTCATTTGAAGTAAAAGTGCCCATCTGGACTTGTCTTTGTAGAACAACTCCAGAGGCCAATTATCGATAGGTTCACGCTGAACCGTCCACCTCTTTTGTTCGAGGAGGTTCAACTGGGTGGTTTTGCCGGATCCTATGTTTCCGTCAATAACCACCTTCATTAGTATTTTATGTGAGGGAACTCTCTAGTTCCTGTTCGCCTGTTAAAAGGGCTCGCTGCGCGACCCCGCCGCCTAGTTCCTGTTCGCCTGTTAAAAGGGCTCGCTGCGCGACCCCGCCGCCTAGTTCCTGTTCGTCGGTTAAAAGGGCTCGCTTCGCGACCCCGCCGCCTAGTTCGTATTCGCCTGTTAAAAGGGCTCGCTGCGCGACCCCGCCGCCTAGTTCGTATTCGCCTGTGAGCTGAATGTGGGTGCACGGCACGCGGCGTCCGAGGGGACGACGTAAGCCTCTGGTCCCTTCTCCTGAAGGTACCGGCGGTAAGACAGGTTATCCTCATAGTGGATACCCTGCTTCGCCATGATGACGTCATTATAGATGCGAGAGGACTCGTAGACATTGAAGCAGCGGTCAGCGCCCATACCAAGACGAGTCGACATTTACAATTGCATGAGAAATTAAAACATCAAGTCCATCGAGTCTGCGGCAAACAAGTCCTTCGGACTTGGTCTAAAACCTCACAACCCCCTCCTGCTTCAGCTTGCTGACCATGTCATCAAACTTGCTCCCCTTGATCACGTCAAACGTATCCTCCTTGGTCGCCTCAATCTTGGTCTTCTGTAGTTTCTCGTTGAGCACCTCGTACGCCAGAGCAATTTCTCGTAATGTCTCCGCCCCTGTGACGATGATTTTCCCCGTGCTGAAGATGCTCGCCGTTACCTGCTTGGTGTTGTCCGCTGGATGGAACTTCACCTTGACTGCAGAGTACCTCTCTGGGTTGAACGACACGACAAACTTTGTCTCGGCTGAAAGCGCGTCAATCACCTTCATCAGGTTGACTGACGAGTTCATGGAAAAGTTTGTGTTGATCATGACGACCCGGAAATTATCCATCTTGAGCGGCTCTTCGCGTTCGAGACTTCGTTGCACCAGAAAAGACAACTGCTTCATTATTCTTTTACAATCCCGCAGATCTGAGCATCCTGCCACTTGCACAGACCCGTTCGGGAACATCTTTATTGATTTGTTCGAGTACTGATCTTCGTATCCGACCGTCACTTGGTTATAAAAAGCGGTACTTTTTAAAGACCACTCAAACCCATTCGTAAGCGCCCCCTTTCGGCGTATACGAATTGGTCCATCTGCAAATGCGGATCGAATCTTTTCAATGTCCACGTCACCCATAAACTTGCACAGCATGGTTATTGTTGTGATTCGTATCCACGAAGGCGGAGACGTATATTGTTTCCGAACATCGTCGAGAGTGACGATGTATCGTTTGGTCGCCATCAGTGAGTAATCTCCTTTATAAGTACCTTACGAAGGTTGTTTTTCTTTATGTGATCGGTGAGTCTCTTGAATTGGTATGGTGTCAATTTGATGTACTGCTTCTTTGGCTTGCGGACGACACGTTTTTTCTTCCCTGGAGTCCCACGGGCTCCAGTGCCGACCCGTGCACCACTGACCACCCGGCGTCTGCGACGCTGTTCTACGATTCTCTTTGCCGCAACAGGACCACCCATCGCGTAGATGTTTGTGAATGTGTTGTTTGGAAGCTTCGACGCTGCTTTCGCGCGTGCGACGTTCCCGTTTGCGGCGTTGAGCGCCTTGATACCCTGCTCGA
>Ga0209443_1002132_pt1 | contig 11852 bp, 7 predicted proteins | sample LauGreBMM110DCMD_2_FD_187571 | JGI IMG/M metagenome (GOLD analysis project Ga0209443, IMG submission 187571) | Freshwater lake microbial communities from Lake Michigan, USA - Su13.BD.MM110.DCMD (SPAdes) (version 2) | ecosystem: Environmental > Aquatic > Freshwater > Lake | place: Lake Michigan... | reverse complement strand
CCTGGAGGTGATGTTCACTTCCTTGTTGGAAACCATGTCTTCCACCACTTTCCTGAACATCAGGTTGATCTTGGGTTGTACGCGGAATCCCAACCTGAATTCTACCCGTATCACTTCATTGGGAATGATGGTATGCACTTCATACTCAGAAGTATATGGATCGTCCATTGTATCTACATGTACAAACCAATAGATGTCTGCCCGCTTGGGTTTTTTGTTCAGTATGGAGTGGATGATTTTGTACTCAATCTCTTTGGGATTGTTGGCACTGCTGAGGTAAACCAGGTGAGTAGCATATTTGTTGATGGACTGGTCGTTGCTGAGCTCCTGTAAAACAGGGAGATAATTGTCCAGCCTTGCAAATTCCACGTAACGGTTTTTGATTTTTCTTGATTTAAACCAGACATACATGACGAGCGCAAAAATACCTCCCAATACAAAAGTTGCAAAGCCACCATGAGGGAACTTTTCCAAATTCGCAACCAGAAAACTGAATTCGATGATAGAATAGACCCCGAGGTACAAATAAATCCAAATAGGCTTTACCCTTTTCAGTACCAGAAAGTTGGCAAATAAAATAGATGTTGCAAACATACACAACGTGATAGCCAATCCATAGGCTGCTTCCATGTTGCTGGATGACCTGAAATACATCACGATGCAGCAACAACCAACAAACAGGATTCCGTTGATGGCCGGAATGAAAAGCTGGCCACGCTCCTCTGTAGGATAACTAATTCGAAACTTGGGCCACAAGTTAAGCCGCATGGCTACACTTACCAATGTAAATGAGCCACTGATCATGGCCTGACTGGCTACAATTGCGGCAGCAGTGGCAATGATGATACCGAACAACACAAATGCATCAGGCATCATCGCAAAAAAAGGATTCCTCAGCAATTCAGCATTGGGATGAAGTGAAATAAATGACACATCCTTTATCAGTGAGGCGTTTGCAAAGATCTTGCCTTGCTGACCGAGTAGAAAAGCACCTTGTCCAAGGTAATTCAATACCAGGGCTATCTTTACCCAAATCCAGGTAATGCGGATATTTTGCCTGCCACAATGTCCAAGATCAGAATACAAGGCTTCCGCTCCTGTTGTACAAAGAAAAACAGCTCCCAAAAGCCAAAATCCTTTTGGATAATTTATCAAGAGATTGATGGCATAACTTGGATTGAATGCCTTGAAAATACTCCAGTCATCAATTATATTATAAACTCCCAGTACCGCCAGCATGGCAAACCAAATGAACATGATTGGGCCAAACAACTTGCCGATAGAGGCCGTGCCAAATTGCTGCATGAAAAACAAAAAGGCCAATATGCCCAAAACAATATAAACAATCTGCATCTCAGAAATGGCAGCAAACCTGGGAAGCTGTGCCAAACCCTCGATAGCTGAAGTTACGGAGATGGGGGGGGTGATGATGCCCTCAGACAGCAATGCAGCGCCGCCAACCATTGCCGGAACAACCAGCCACTTTTTCCGCCGGCGCACAAGGGTATACAGCGAGAAAATACCCCCCTCACCCCTGTTGTCGGCCTGGAGGGTCAAAATCACATATTTCACCGTTGTCTGCAATGTCAGCGTCCAGATGATACAGGAGATTCCCCCAAAAATCAGGTCTTCACTGATAACACGTCCATTGATGATTGAACTAAAAACGTAGAGAGGGGATGTTCCGATGTCTCCGTAAATGATCCCCATGGCGATCAGTAACCCCGCACCGGTTACCTTGTTAAGCTGTTTACTCACTGTAAAAAGATGTGATTATTGCCATATGGCATTCAAAGGTATAGCGAATATTTGTTTCTTTTAACAAAGGTTGACCTAATTTTATACTGAAAGCAAAGACAATGAAACATATCACCATATTTCTCCTCAGCTGCCTGCTCCATTTGGGATCCTTTGCACAACAGATTGAGTATTCCGAAGTCGACAAAGACGATTATAGGGAAATGAATTTTGAAATCATCGGCAAAATGGGCAACAACATCAATGTCTACAAGAATTTCAAAAATCGCCATGACATCTCGGTCTATGACCTTGAGATGAAACTCAAAAACAGGGTCCGGCTCGAATTCTTGCCAGACAGGGTTATCAATGTTGATTTCATTGCATACAATGACTTTGCTTACATGATTTACCAGCACCAGCGGCGGAATGTGATGTACTGTTCGATGGTCAAGATCAATGCAGAAGGAAAACTCATGACAGACCCTGTTGATCTTGATACCTCCCAAATGGCAGGCTTGATGGACAACAAGGTTTACTCCATGATCAGCAGCGACGATAAGAAACAGATTGTCATTTTCAAGATCAAGCGTCCTAATGAAAAGAATTACCTGATCACCTCACTGCTCTTTGACAACAAGATGCAACTGAAAAAGAAAAGCAATTTTGGACTCAGGTTGAACGACCGAGAAGGTTCCTTCACCGATTTTCTGGTGGACAATGACGGAGATTTCATTTTCGGCAGAAGCGCCAGAACCGGAGGAAGAGAATTCATCAACAAGATCGACCTGGTTTTCAAGCGCGCACTCAGCGATTCCATCAAAATAGTACCTGTGGTGCTCAAGGAAAAAACCCTTGATGAGGTAAAATTGAAATTTGACAATTTCAATAAAAGAATCATCATGACATCCTTCTTCTACAAACAAAAACGGGGGAATATTGATGGATTGTATTCATTGGTATGGGACAAGAAAACGGAGACAGTGGCTTCTGAAACCGATTTTGTTTTCAATGACAGCCTCAGGATGGATGCCAAAAGCGAAACCGGTGCCATGAAAACCGCCTTCAATGACCATTTCATCCGCCATGTGATTCCTGTACAGGACGGAGGCTATGCAGTGGTTTCTGAACTATACTATTCCTCATCCAAGAACAGTTCCTGGAATAGGTATGATTACCTCTATGGTAGTGGCTTTTACTCGCCTTTTGACATGTGGTATTCGTCCCCCATGAGCAGGATGTACAATTATGGCTTTTATGACCCCTTCAACAGGTTCGGACAACAGAACAATTACGTTCGGCATGTGTCGGAAAACATCATGGTATTCTTTTTCAATGCAGACGGCAAGTTGCGTTGGAGCAATACTGTCAGGAAAAACCAATACGACGACAACTCAGACTCATTCATCTCCTACCAGCTTTTCAATACTGGAAATGACCTGCGCTTTCTTTTCAACCAGAAAGAAAAACGAGAGCTCTTGCTGAACTCAGCCACAATAGACGCAGAAGGAAAAATAAAACGACAACCTACATTGAAGAACCTCAACAGGGATTTTGAATTCATGCCGAAATTCGGAAAACAGGTTGGCCTCAGACAAATTATCATGCCCTGCATGTACAAGAACTATATTTGCTTCGCAAAGCTCGAATTTTGATCAAGCAACGTGATAGGAATTTTTAAGAACAATAACCCCCTTGCCCTGCTGATGCTGGCTTTGCTAGCCTACTTGCCGGCAATTAATGCCGAAGCAACGGTAAATGCAGCAGTGCCCCCTGGTTCTACGGCCATTCTCAAAGCATTGTCTGAATATCTTTCTTTTCTTGACGGATCCAAAGGCATGTTGGGGAAAATAATTTTCACAGCATTGTTGCTTGCGGAAGCTTTAATCCTCAACAAGATCATCACAGACCACAAGCTCATGGATAGGGCAGGCTTTGTTCCTGCCATGTCTTTTTTACTGCTCAACGCGATGCTGCCATTCCAAACAAGTCCGGTTTTTTTGGTACTGAACGCACTGATACTGATCGTATTCAAGCTGTTAATTGCAATGTACAAGGAAAACAATGCCAACAACAAACTGCTGTTGACAGGTTTTATTGTTGGTTGTATGGCATCAATGAATACAAACTTTTTGATCCTATTTTGCTGGATTGTCATTTGCATCATGATCATGCGGCCTGCCTCAATCAGGGAATGGCTGCTCGCCATTACAGGCTTTTTCCTGCCCTTTTATTTCATTTTCTCCGGCTTGTACCTGCTTGAAAATCTGAATTCACCAATGGTTTTCCCCCCTTTTTCAATAGGTTTCAATCTCCCGCCGCTGAGCCCTTCGGTTTGGAGCAAAACAGGCCTATTTTTAGTACTGCCATGGATAGGAATGCTTTCATTCAACAGACAGATTGGGAAAATGATGATCCAGGCCCGAAAAGCATACCTCGTCATGCTTATCCTTGTCCTGGCCACCCTTGTGATTTGCTTGTTGTCCATCAAGGACATTTCAACAACAATACCGTTGATGCTTGTGCCTTCATCATTGCTGTTTTCCCCGTTGTTTCTTGCCTTCAAGAAAAACTTTATCCCCAATTTAATAGTTCTGGTCCTGATAATTCTTTCAATGCTGCGTTAAAATTGAAACTGCAGGAAACACATTGGAGGAAAGGTCATAAATTTGTACAAATCGTAATCCAATGAAATTTGGTGTTGTTGTATTTCCTGGGTCCAATTGCGACCGTGACGTGATGGGTGCTTTAAGGGATGACCTTGGTCAGGAAGTGGTTGAGCTCTGGCACAAAGACAAGGATCTTTCTGCTTTTTCGACGGAGGATTGCATCGTGCTGCCAGGAGGATTCTCCTACGGTGATTATCTCCGTTGTGGAGCCATTGCCCGGTTCAGCCCGATGATGCAACAGACCATCGCCTTTGCCAAGCGTGGCGGAAAAGTGCTTGGTGTCTGCAATGGGTTTCAGATCCTGTGCGAGTCTGGCCTGCTCCCGGGTGTTTTGCTCAAAAACGCCAACCAGCAGTTCATTTGTAAGAATGTTCATATCATAGGAAAAGAGAACAGGCCTCTCAAGGTTCCCATCGCCCATGGCGAAGGCCGTTTCCAGGCCGATGAAGCCACCATCCAATCCATCATGGATAACGACCAGGTCATTTACCGGTACTGTGATGAAAATGGGAACATCAATCCTGAAGCCAACCCCAACGGTACGCTCCACAATATTGCAGGCATTTGCAACAAGGAAAGGAATGTATTTGGCATGATGCCACACCCCGAAAGGGCCTGTTCAAGCAAAATTGGCAATACGGATATGTATTTGGCATGATGCCACACCCCGAAAGGGCCTGTTCAAGCAAAATTGGCAATACGGATGGAATCAGTGTTTTCAATACCCTTCTCCTACAGCATGTCAAAGATGCTGTAACCGCCTAAACAATACCAGATGAAAAAATATATTTCCTTTTTATCCGTCCTTTTTTTGGTCCTCTCTTTTTCAGGTTTTGCCCAAATGGGATCAGCAAAACAGGTCAGCTGGACCTATGCTTCCAAAAAAATTGGTGACAAACGGTATGAAGTGAGCATGACCGCAACAATTGCAGGCAATTACCACCTTTATGCCCAGGTTGCCGGGGTGGAGGGCCCAGTTCCAACCACCATCACATTCACGCCCAACCCCTTGTTGACCATGGATGCCAAGCCTCTGGAGAAGGGAAACAAAATCAGCAAGATGGAAGAGGCCTGGGATGGCAAGGTAAACTTCTATGAAAAGACAGTAACCTTTGTACAAGTGGTCAATGCAAAGACAAAAGCAAAAACAAGCCTCAATGGCAAAATAGAATTCATGGTTTGTAACGATGAACTTTGTCTTCCGCCGGCTGAGGTTCCCTTCAAGATTGCCATTGGCGGTTAGAAATTAATTTTTATGAAAAAAACAATCCTCCTGGGATTGCTGTTGTCCCTGTTTTTTGTTCAGTTTTCAACTGCCCAGGAAACCATACAGGCCATTGAATGGAAAGCCGTTTCCAAGAAGACCGCCAATAAAAAGTACCAGCTGGTTTTCTCTGCTGAAAACAACAACAATTGGGAGATCTATGCTCCGGATATCAATTTTGATGGCATCCCGTCTGGAGGGTTGCTGCTGCCCGATTCGGCAATCATCACTGTACAATCCCTGAAAGCTACCTCAAAAGGTGAAACTGTAAAGAGCTTGATCTTTGAGGGAAAGTCTTTTGAGGTATTCAAAAAAAATGCTGCATTTGTTGCTGAAATTGAATTTCCTGCTGCCGTTCCAGCCAACCTTCAGGTAACCCTGAACTATTCCTACGGCAAGGATGATTCTTTTTTTCCTGGCGAAGCAGCATCATTTGAGATCGCACTGGAAGGTGGCGCGGCGGCCAAAACCAGGATCCTGATTCCTGGGCTCAACCCCAATAAACCCCTCCAAGACTGCGGTGCGCCCGCATCAGAAGAGGACAACAGCCTGCTCACTATTTTCCTGCTGGGATTCCTTGGAGGACTTTTTGCCTTGCTTACTCCTTGTGTTTTCCCGATGGTACCCCTTACAGTTTCCTATTTCACCAAACATGGCGGAGACAAGAAAAAGGGCAAACGCCTTGCCATTGTATACGGGTTGTTCATCTTTTTAATATACGTGTCCTTCAGCATTCCATTTCACCTCATTGGGAATGTGAATCCCGCCATTTACAACGACATCGCAACGAATGTTTACCTGAACACGGCCTTTTTTGCCATCTTCATCTTTTTTGCCATTTCTTTCTTCGGCTATTTCGAAATTACGCTTCCAGGAAACCTGGCCAATTCTGCCAATGCAAAACAAGGCTCCGGTTTGGCTGGTGTATTTTTCATGGCACTCACGTTGGCCATCGTGTCCTTCTCCTGTACTGGGCCCATCCTTGGAACACTGCTGGTGGGTACTGCAACGCAGGGGGCATGGCCCCTGACAGCTGGTTTGGCAGGCTTTGGCGTAGCACTGGGCCTTCCTTTTGCCCTGTTTGCACTTTTCCCCCAATGGCTGAACACCTTGCCCAAGAGTGGCAGCTGGTTGAACACCGTAAAAGTGGTCTTGGGCTTCATCGAATTGGCATTGGCCCTGAAATTCCTTTCCAACGCTGATCTGGTGGCCCACTGGTCTATCATCAAAAGGGAAGTTTTCTTTGGCATCTGGATCCTCATTTTCCTATCCCTTTTTGCCTATCTCATGGGATGGATCAGGTTTCCTCACGACAGCAAAGGAGAAAAAATTTCCCTTCCCAGAAAATTATTTGCTTTTGCAGTACTGGCTTTTACCCTTTACATCGCACCAGGTGTTACCAATACAAAATGGGCCAACATCAGCCTGGTCAGTGGCTTTCCACCACCTGTTTGCTACAGCATGTACAACGAACCGGTAAACTGCGACGAGCCCCTGAAAGATTATGAAGAAGCATTGGCGCTTGCAAAAAAACAAAACAAGCCCCTGTTGATAGACTTCACTGGCTGGGCCTGTGTCAATTGCAGGAAGATGGAAGAAAATGTATGGACAAAACCTGAAGTACAGGAATTGATGGAAAAATATATCCTGGTTTCATTGTACGTGGATGACAAACAAGTACTCCCTGCAGAACAGCAAATGGTCTACACCACAAAGACAGGCGCATCCGTCAATATCAAAACAATTGGCAACAAATGGAGTTTGTTCCAGACAGAAAATTTTAATGCTACCTCTCAGCCCTGGTATGTGGCCATTTCACCGGACGAAAAATTATTGACCTCTCCTGTAGGATATACCCCTGACGCATCAGCCTATGCCAGCTGGCTAAAGTGTGGGCTGGATGCTTTCTCCAGTGCTACAAAATAAAAGAGGGACCGAAAACGGTCCCTCGTACTGCTCATGAGAAAAAACTATTTTTAAAGTGCAACTTGGTACTCAACCATTAATTTTCTGAGGTTGATTAACCCATAACGCATTCTTCCGAGTGCTGTATTGATGCTGCAATTGGTCTTGTCGGCAATTTCTTTGAAACTGAGGTTGGCAAAATGCCTGAGCACAATCACTTCCCTTTGGTCTTGTGGAAGCATGTCCAGCATTTGGCGGACACGCTCATGGCTTTGGGTTCTTATCATAACCCCTTCTGCACCCTCTTCGGACAGGTTAAGGTTCTCAAAAATATCATATTCGTCATTGCTGTGTACAATGGGGGTCCTCTTCACTTTCCTGAAATGATCCACACAGAGGTTGTGTGCAATCCTCAAAGCCCATGGGAGGAATTTGCCCTCATCTGTATAGCTGCCAGAACGAAGGGTATCAATGATTTTGATGAATACTTCCTGGAAAATATCTTCAGCCAGGCTCCTGTCCTTTACCAGGATGACATATCTTCAGCCAGGCTCCTGTCCTTTACCAGGATGACGATGGAAGTGAAAATTCTGTCTTTGTGCTTTTTGATCAACTCTTCCAGCGCATTGGTATCGCCGTTAACAAAAAGTGTAATCAGTTGTTGGTCAGTTAGGTTGATAGAAGATTTCATGGAATGGTTTTGTATGCTTGGATTTGGTTTCATGATACCTTTTACCGATACCATGAGTCAAAGCTAAAATTATCTGACTGTCATCAAAATTTTGGGTAATATAATTTTGTTAATTACGTATTTACTTGTACGCTGAATAAGCGTATAAATGTCAAAGCACTGTTAATGGAGGGGAAAAGTACTCGATGAATAGAAGCAACTTTAAATTTATATTTGTAACTCATTATGCCAAAGCCCACAACAGCAAAAGAAAAGAAGCAAACAGGAAAAAAAATGCAGCCCAGTGACTCCATTTTTATACAGGGCGCCCGCATGCACAATCTACGGAACGTATACGTAGAAATACCAAGGAATAAGCTCATTGTGGTAACTGGTGTTTCCGGATCCGGTAAATCATCCCTGACCATTGACACCCTGTTTGCAGAGGGTCAAAGAAGGTATGCAGAGAGCCTGAGCGCCTACGCAAGGCAATTCATGATGCGCATGGACAAGCCGGATGTTGATCATATTGCTGGCCTTTGCCCTGCTGTTGCCATTGAACAAAAAGTAATCACCAGAACACCCCGTTCTACCGTGGGCAGCATGACAGAAATTTATGATTATATGCGACTGCTTTTTGCCAGGGTAGGAAAAACATACTCCCCCATTTCTGGCAATGAGGTTAAAAAAGATGATGTACGGGATGTGCTGGATTTCATCAAAAAATGCAAGGCTGGAGACAAACTTTATTTGCTTTCACCATTCCCAATGGGAAGCAAAAGAAAACCAGCGGAGGAATTGGGAATTTTAATGCAGAAAGGATTTTCAAGACTATACGATAATAGTGCTGGAGAGATCCTGCAGTTGGAAGAATTGGTGGAAGAAAAAAAATGGAAACCAACCCGGGAAACCTATTTATTGATTGACCGTTTCGTGGCCAAGGATTTTGATGAAGATGAAGAGAACAGGATCCTGGACTCCTTGTCCCTGGCCTTTTATGAAGGCGAAGGAGCCCTTTACATCAAAAAAAATGACAAGGACCCCCACCGTTTTTCCAATCTTTTTGAATTGGATGGAATACGTTTTGAAGAACCTGTTCCGAATCTTTTTTCCTTCAACAATCCTTATGGTGCCTGCCCGCTTTGCGAGGGCTATTCCCAGATCCTGGGCATTGACCCTGACCTTGTGATTCCAGATCAACGTTTGAGCGTTTTTGACGGTGCTGTGGCCCCGTGGAAGGGAGAGAAAATGAACTGGTGGAGAGAACATTTCATCAAAACATCCAAGCAATTTGATTTCCCAGTGCACCGGCCCTATGCAGAGCTTACCCAGGAACAGAAAGACCTTTTGTGGAAGGGAAGCAAACCCGCCCTGGGCATCAACCAGTTTTTCAAGGAAGTTGAAGAAAATCTTTACAAGGTTCAGTTCCGTGTCTTGCTGTCAAGATACCGGGGCCGTACCTTATGCACTTCCTGTGAAGGATATCGTCTGCGAAAAGATGCCATGTATGTGAAAGTCAACAACAGGCATATTGGCGAACTCTGCAGGATGCCTGTGAGAGACCTGGCCAAATGGTTCAAGGACCTTAGACTTTCCGCTTACCAGGAAACCATTGCCAAAAGAATCCTGATTGAAATCAACCAGCGCGTGGATACAATGCTGGATGTTGGACTGGGCTACCTTTCCCTGGAAAGACTGGCCAATAGCCTCAGTGGAGGAGAAAGCCAGCGCATTCAATTGACGCGCTGCCTGGGGAGCAACCTCACCAATTCACTGTATATCCTGGATGAACCTTCCATAGGGCTGCACAGCAGGGATACAGAGCGCCTGATCAAGGTATTGAAGAACCTCCGAGACCTGGACAATACCGTTGTGGTGGTAGAACATGACGAACTGATGATGCGCGAGGCCGATCACATCATTGACATGGGCCCGCTGGCCAGCCATCAGGGAGGAGAGGTAGTGGCAGCAGGCAACTACAAGGAACTGATCAAATCAGAAAAAAGCCTTACTGCAAAGTACCTGAGGGGCGACATGAAGATTGAGGTTCCTGAAAAGATTCGTCCCTGGAAAAATTACATCCGGATTGAGGATGCCCGTGAAAATAACCTGAAACATCTTGATGTGGATTTCCCTTTGGGCATCTTCACAGTAGTCAGTGGTGTGAGCGGAAGCGGAAAAACAACCTTGGTGAAACGGATTCTTTTTCCTGCGATGGAGAAATCAATCAGTGGGATATCAGACCGCCCTGGCGCGCACAAACAAATTTCTGGAAACCCTGAGATGATCAAGCAGGTGGAGATGATTGACCAGAACCCTATTGGCAAATCATCTCGCAGCAATCCTGTTACCTATATCAACCTGACATGATCAAGCAGGTGGAGATGATCGACCAGAACCCTATTGGCAAATCATCACGCAGCAATCCTGTTACCTATATCAAGGCCTGGGACGGTGTGAGGGACCTCTATTCCGATCAGCCACTGAGCAAGATCAGGGGATATCTCCCCAAGCATTTTTCCTTCAATGTTGATGGAGGGCGTTGCGATGCCTGCAAAGGCGAGGGTGAACAAACTGTCGAAATGCAGTTCTTGGCTGATGTTCACCTGACCTGTGAAAGTTGTGGTGGAAAAAAATTCAAAGAAGAGGTATTGGAGGTGCAGTACAAGGGAAAGAATATTTATGCTGTGCTTGAATTGAGTGTAGACGAAGCAATCGAATTTTTCAAAGATGAAAAAGACATTGCAGGAAAATTGAAACCACTGACAAATGTGGGCCTTGGTTATGTCAAACTCGGTCAATCCAGCGGAACACTTTCTGGTGGAGAAGCACAGCGGGTAAAGCTGGCGAGCTTTTTGGGCAGAGGAAGAGGGCATCAGGATAAAATAATGTTCATTTTTGACGAGCCCACAACAGGCCTGCACTTCCATGACATCAAAAAACTATTGACCTCGTTCAATGCTTTGGTAGACCAGGGACATACCATCATCGTGATTGAACACAATACCGATGTGATCAAGTCAGCAGACTGGGCCATTGAATTAGGACCTGAAGCGGGAGATGAAGGAGGAACACTTGTTTATGCAGGACCACCTGCTGGACTTAAAAAATGCAAGAAAAGCAAGACGGCACCTTTTCTTTAATCCCCTCCTGGACAGGTTTACCAACCTCTGGTTGGAGGGGTGCCGAGACAGATGAACGAAGTGAATCGGCTCGGCGAGGTGGTGGAATCTTAGTACTTAACAAAGTTTTTTTGTAATTTAACGGTATAGTTAACATAAAAACGAATCATGAACAGATCCAGAAGAAGTTTCATCCGCAACAGTGCAATGGCAGCAGCAGGTATTTCATTGTTACAGCAGAATATTTTTGCAGCAGTTAAAAAAGGGGAACTCACCGGCATCCAACTCTATTCGGTAAGAACAGACATGAAAGCCGACCCGCTTGGCACACTGAAACAACTTTCTGACATGGGTTACAGACATGTTGAACATGCCAACTATGCCAACAGGAAATTTTATGGATGGAGCGTCTCTGAGTTCAGAAAAATATTGAACGGCTTTGGGATGAGCATGCCAAGCGGCCATACAGTTTTGGATGCCAAGCA
>Ga0209443_1002127_pt1 | contig 11893 bp, 15 predicted proteins | sample LauGreBMM110DCMD_2_FD_187571 | JGI IMG/M metagenome (GOLD analysis project Ga0209443, IMG submission 187571) | Freshwater lake microbial communities from Lake Michigan, USA - Su13.BD.MM110.DCMD (SPAdes) (version 2) | ecosystem: Environmental > Aquatic > Freshwater > Lake | place: Lake Michigan... | reverse complement strand
GTAACATTTGTAGCCATTTTACACGACGAGTTGTCTCCCCCCCTCGCCGCGAATGTCGGTTTCCCATCACTCAAACCTTTAATCCATATTCCTCCCTCGAATCCATCTTTTTTTCCCATTTTACTTATATATATACCAAGAACAAAAACAAACCGAATCTATTTTTTGCTAAAGTATTTCTCTCCAGATTCTCTCGTTGAAGAGCCGCCTCGAGCCCAGCCATCCATAGCTATTTCCTGAATATGCTGACTCGAATCCTGCACTCGATCATATAATCCCTTTTCTAAAGGAAACGTTTTCGGGTCAACGAAAGCTTTTTCCATCACCGTCGTCACACTTTTTCTGCCACGAACAATCTCGCCTTGTTGCATTTGAGATTCCATCGTCGGGTCACACGACCCACGTCCTAAAAAAGGGACGGTCAGAAACGGTCTTGGCATCAACATTAACTTTTCTACTGGACGTTCTTGTCCCACTTTCATCCATAAACTCGATTCGTTATCAATGACAGTCCCGTCTAACCCAGGTCCACCTCCTCTTACCCCATCTACCAATAATCCATGTGTGGCAGAAGCGAACGCTACGTGTCCTCGTTCTGGTAATGTACTAAAATGGTTATATAATACCGAGTTCAAATGAGCAGTATTCTGAATATTTTTTTGGGAATTGTCCGTACTATCGCTCCCTATACGCCCCATGTTACTAAACATATAACTTGTTTCAACAGGAAATGCACTCATCATTTATATATACTATACAAATGGGAAATAATAATTCATTCAAGTTGTATGTCTTGCTAAATTTCTCGCGCAAGCAAAAGGGTTCCCTTCTTTACATGAAACCATGCTTCCATAGCAAAAGTCTGCAAAAGCGGTTTGATCGTTGGGAATCGTGGTGGCCGGATTGCTGAAAAACGGACGTAGAGATTGCTCGAATTTCAAATCATCTTCTAAACTACGGAACAATTTGTTATTTATTAGAGGCTGTTCCGGATTCGCCTCGGCGATTAATCCCTTTACTTCTTCTAAAATTAATTTACTGGTTTCTTCGGAATACGCGGGAGGTGCCGGTTTTTTGTATTCTGCTTTCTCATAATCAGTCATGAGAGTATTGTTAAACGGATTATTGATACTCGGGTCAGCGAATACTTCGGAAGTATCGAATTTCGCAGAAACAATCATTTCGTCTACCGGTGACTTTGCCCCTTGAAAGTTCTCTGTTTTATCCAGGCCCAATTTATTCACGTAGCCGTAATAAGCAATAGATCCTAATGTCAAAAACGTTACGAAAAGAACCCGGATATGTTTCGTGATGACAAACAAAATCAAAGTAAGCAGCAATACCAAACGGGTAATGGCGTTCAATTTCTGCTCTATAGTCATTTGCTCTACCGGAAAAAACTCGAGAGGGTATTGAAAGATGACATTCGGGTCTTGTGTCCAAAATGGAACCTTTCTTTCCGTGTCGGGTGTATTCAGTGAAATATCCGGAACGAATTCATTTATATCCGATAAACTCATTAAAATCCTATACTATACTATAGAAGTATATGATATAAACTAACCGAACAGCGTGTCACTCAATTGGGTTTTCCCCCTAAATACTTTTTATATTATCTTAAATATTGGTACGGACCTTTTCACACGTTTTATCTATTTGAAATGTGTCGCACTTTGTACTATTCGGAAGTATCTGTAAAACACATTTCGACTTCACTCCCACCAATGGTTCCGTACAACCCTTTTCCAGGATTTTTTTTTGGATTCTATTCCGAGCCGTTTTACACCTCGACCGGAAATGTTCATATCTTTCTCTCACTTGGTCAAATGACAGTCCAGATTTTTTCCCCAACATGGTATTGATCAACTCATGTAAATCATAGACATATCTGGAGAGCGTTTGTCGAGACTTTAAATGTTTCATGGAAAGGGGGAGTTTTTTAAAGTTTATTTTCAAATTTTCACGGCATTTTCCACACGGAAGAACGTAAAGCAAGCTTTTTATAAAATCATAGTACTTTCTCTTTTGTTTTTCAGATGGACTCACTGGATAATTAAAACTCATGGTATGAAGGACATGCCACATCGGTGGACCCCATACCGTAGTGAGCATTCCGTCGTTGCTTGCATAGTCTTGTTCTGTGTAAATCGACGAAATAGGAGGGGTGACTTTCTCTCTTTTCTTCCTGGTGGATTGTTTCATGAATTATATATTTACCTTTTATTTTTGAACTAAACCGTAATAAAACGAATATTTGAGAGAAAGTAAACCCTAAAATGAATAAATATCCGCCTAATAAAAAAAGTCACATTCGTTTTGTCGATTACCTAGATAGAGTAAGTACAACATCGAAAAATGACTTTAATTCCGCCTATAAAAAGTGGAAAGAAGATCATGAACATATTCTCGATTTAATCGTCATGTTGGCATTAGAGAAACAAGAAGAAGAGTCGGTATTAGAGAAACAACAAGAAGATGTCACCCTTCGTGAAAAGGTAACCATTGCATGTAAATTGAAAACAACAGACGACTTGCTTGTTTTACTGCAAGAAAACCCATACGACGAGTCAAAGGAATATAATATCGACTTGAAATCGCTTCATAAAATCAAAGAGGAGTTGGAAACCCTTCACCACATGGTCGGACTAGTCAAACTGAAAACGTGTATTCTAAACCAATTGCTTTATTTTATACAAGGGTTTGACGTTATGGACAACGATATGGCATTTGCAGATTACAAACACACTATTTTTGTGGGTCCACCTGGAACGGGTAAAACAGAAGTCGCGAAAATAATCGGAAAAATGTACAGTAAACTAGGAATTCTTAAAAAAGAAGTATTCAAGAAAGTCACGAGAACAGATTTGATCGCTGGATATTTAGGTCAAACGGCAATCAAAACAAGAAAAGTGATTGATCAATGTATTGGCGGTGTTTTGTTTATAGACGAAGCCTATAGTTTGCAGAATGACGATACTTATGCGAAAGAATGCGTAAATACATTATGCGAAGCTCTCTCGGACAACAAACAAGATTTGATGGTCATTGTTGCCGGATATGAAAACGAATTGAACGAAACGTTTTTCGAGATAAACAAAGGATTGCGATCCAGATTTTTGTGGAAATTCACCATGGAACCTTATGACGCTTCTGAACTCGCTCAGATTTTCATTACAAAAGTCAACCAGAATAAATGGGTTCTCGACTTTGACGCTTTACCCAAATGGATGAAAGATAGAAAAGATAAATTTTTGTACAACGGAAGAGACATGGAGCAATTATTTACTTATGTAAAAATAACACATTCCCATCGTGTCTATGGGTTAGATGGGAGCGAAAAGAGAAAAATAAGTAAAGAAGATATGGATTCGGGATTCGAAACCTTTTTAGAAAATAGAAAGGTCTCGAATTCCTCAAACATTTCTGCAATGTATACTTAGTTTCTAATTAACTTAATCTACCTTTACATTAATTATTGAATGAGTGAACCGAAAACAAAAACGATTCAGATAAATCCAGCACTGTTTTCTATATCTTCCGCAAAATCAACGCGGAAAAACAGAAAACCATCTGATCCCAAAGGTCCCCAAATCAAGGTGAAAAATCCTTCGACAAAAAACAAAAACACATCCACTTTAAAACGAAATTTATTGAAAATGTTCCGAAATCACTATGACGAAAAATATAAGGAAAAAGATGCGCAAGCACGACACGATGTACTGGAAAAAAAAGAAATAATACATGTGGCTCCCAAGACCGATTTTGAAGACTCTCTCGAATATCTCAATCGACTATCTGAAAATCCCGCAACAAAGGTTGCGACGGTTCCGACGATCCAACAGACTTTTATAAATAATCACACAATGAAAAATTATAGTACAATCCCTCAACCTTACGATAATCGAGTGAATCTTCCTCCAACATATATAATGAACAATCCACCTCCTGCAGGAAACAATGTGATTCTCAAATCGCCGCAGCATCAGGTTCCGCAATATGGATGTTTGAAAAATGGCAATCTCCCCACTTTTAAAATGTGGAAACATTCAACCCAGAGGAATAATCTGGCTCGTCCTAATATTCCCAGACCCACTGCGGAATCTATTGTACAGCAAAATATACCTGCTGCTCAATTCGACAAACATATGCAGAAACAATTGGAAGAATTTTCTCTTCGGGACCAGAGACAAAAAATAAATGCGGGGTTGCAAAAAGACAATCACAAACCAAAACAAAACAAACAACGCCGGATTTGCCGTCGCACATTCCATGTCGGAAAATCGAAACAACATCCACGCATTTCGGTTTTGGTGTCAAATAGAACCATTCGAAATAATACGAATCTAAAACTCAGTAAATTGAAAAACACCCCCCTACCCGAAGTGAGAAAATATCTACTGAAAAATGGATTTATAAAAACCGGATCAAATACACCTACCGACGTTTTAAGACAAATGTTCGAAAGCGCGTCTCTCATTTGCGGAGAGGTGAAAAATCGAAATCCGGAAAATCTACTCTATAATTATTTCAATGAACCAGAATAAAATCAGTTTAGACATTCCGAGTTATATGAAAATTCGCAAGGTAACAAACGATAATATGTAATATCCTTATATAGAATGAAGCAAAACAAAGACAGCAGCGATGATATTAGTAATATCAACATACCATCGCAGGCGAAACAATTTAAAAAAGTAAAAAAAGAAGAACATAAACGAAACCGTCGATATGTCAAACAACAACAACAACAAGATATCAATGACCAGCTTGGGTTCTACAGTTCAACCGATGGGTTAGTTTCTGCAAACGATATTATGAAATCGCCTCCTAAAAAGGCCGCGCAATATACGACGCCCAGAACAAATAGTCAATTCGATTATACGACCTTACTTGAAAATAATAATCAGAAAATAATCATTGCGAATGGTCCAGCTGGTACAGGGAAAACGTTGTTTGCGACAGAATATGGAATCAAATTTTTCCTTTCCGGTACGTTCGAAAAACTTATTTTTACTCGTCCTTCCGTAGCCGTAGATGAAGATCTCGGATACTTACCTGGAACAATGGAAGATAAAATGGCACCTTGGCTTCGTCCTATATATGATATATTATATCAAGTATTTACTGCAAAAGAAATCCAAACACTAATCGAGGATAAATTCATCGAAATTGCGCCTCTCGGTTTCATGCGTGGGCGCACTTTCAAGAATACCTGGATTATCGCGGATGAAATGCAAAATTCAACCCCGTCGCAGATGAAAATGCTTCTCACGCGGCTGGGGGAAAATAGTAGAATGGTAATCACTGGAGATTTAGAACAGCACGACAAACATTTCGAGAGAAACGGGCTAGAAGATTTTCTGGAAAGATTCAAGGGGAAACGCTCGTCTAGTATCGCAAGTTTGGAATTCGACAGAGAAGATATACAGCGCGAAGAAGTGATAAAGGAGGTGTTGGATTTATATTCCATTCCGGAATGTTCTGGTGATTTCAAAGACCATATTTATTTTGACGAATCAACCAATATGTGCTGTGAAACTATATGAGTGTATTTTTAATTTAGGTGGTTCCGTAAGGTAGTGTTTGTTTGAAAAAGTCCATTTTTTTTTCCAAATTACTAATATATAACACACCATGAATTTTAAAAAATCTAGTTTGGAAAAGTCGAAATCTTTACTCACAAATAAATATGTGCTAATTTTTGTGTTTATCGTTTCTATAGGCAACATTGTTCAACTCGCAACCGAAGGCGATTACACCGCAATCGCCATTATTTTGTTGGTCGGCTTAATAACCTCATTCTTTAGCAAAAATATGATGGTTATTATGATTATCGCTATTTCAGTTGCCAATATACTTAAATTCGGGACTAAAATCACAAAACCATGGATAGGCAACGAAGGATTCGAAACCGAACCTGAACCTGAACCTGAACCGGAATCGGAATCAAAAACTGAATCAAAACCGGAAACCGATGTTAAAGAGAAAAAGGGTGAAAAAAAAGAGCCCATGGAAGAAGAAACTAAAACAGAAACCGAAAAATTTACCACAAAAAAACAAGATATGATTGAATCTGATGCATTAGACGATTTGCGAGCAGAAATGAAACTAGGGTTTAAACGTATCAACCAAAATATTGATTCAATTCAATCTATGGGTATGTTTAATTAAAAGATAATTATATAATAATATGCATACCATTATATTAGGGCTTATTATTTTTGCATTCATTTATTTTTTGTTTTATACACAGTATGAACCGTTTAAAAATAATTTTAAAAGAGATAAAATTTCCAGAGCGGAAATAGATGAAATTGCTAGAACAAATGATACTAGTTTTGATTTAGTAGAGTTTTCTCTTGTTCCATTTTCATCCACTTCTCAAACGATTAAAGTCGGCCTCGAACTAAATACAGTAAACGTAAGTCTCCCTCTTTCGAGAAAGATTAATAATACAGAACGTATATTTCCTTCTAACATTGTAGGCATGAAAGTTCCTGAAGGGATTCGAGTAACCATCTATGAGCAGAAGAACCAAGGTGGGTATTTCAACGCGATCATTGGGCCAACTACGATAGAAACGCTAGAAACTGCTCAGAATTTACAGTACCCGGAAGCTGAAGATGATACTGGACTTTTATTGGCAAATAACTATGGTGGGAGAGGCTGGCAAAACCGAGTAAAAAGTTTGGTTATACATAGATACAAGGATATTCCCGATGAATTCGACAGTGTTTTTTACACGCAAAAATACGGAATTAACGATTATGAGAAATATAAACAAATGGGAGGTGATCTGACAATTCTACCCGATAAAACGAGAGAAGGACAGTGGCAACATTATTTAGATATCGGAGAATCTTTAGGATACGCCATTAATTCGAAAGAAAGTTGATAAAACCGATTGAGAACAATCGGATTGAATGAATTTCGTAAACCTATTATATAGAGTGACGGAAAAATGGCACCCAATATTGGAAAAATGATAAATGATGCATCGAAAAAGGCGATGAGACCAGTTATGAAACCTTTAATGTCAATCATTAAAATGATAAAAGGCCTCGGCAAAACGTTTTCTAATTTATTGAAGCCCATCATGAGCTTTCTGAAAGGGCTTGGAAAAATGTTTTCAAATTTGTTAAAACCCATACTGAACATATTGAAGTCACTCGGACAAATGATCATCAAGTTATTTAAAAAAGTCATGGGTGTATTATCCAATATCATCTCTACCTTGAAAAATGCATTCAAATCTATTTTTGAATATATAAAATGCGCGATGACACGTGTTACGAATACGCCGAAATGTATATTATACTATGTAATCGATGCCATTTTTTTTACGTTACTTATTCCGGTCCGTCTGCTTATTTTAATTTTTCCCGCTCTGGAGGAATTAGAGGAAATGTTCCGAGACACAGTCAAGAAAATAGATACTATTGTATACAAAATTACGTTAACTACTATCGGAAAAGGGTTCCATATTAACCGGTGGTCGGATGGAATACTCAATAAGTGCTATCGTTGTAAAGCGAAATTTGACAAGCAAGAGGGAGTAGGTGACTTTATTTCCAAGCTGTTCGAGTTCAAAGGAAATACCGAAAATTTTTTATTTTTCTTCATAAAATCGATTTCCATTATAGCAATGGGTGTTTTTCTATATTTATTCATACAAAAACTAATGAAACCAAAAATATGCGACGCTAAAAACAGCCCGACTGTCATTGCAAACTCGTCACCTGATGCTCTTAAAAAATAAAATAAGAAGCAAGCATATATGGCGAAAAAGACGGATCCCGCTAAAACCATCGCTGAAAAACTAGAAAACTCGTTTCAAGTGTTTTTCAATTTGTTTTTCGACTTTGAAAAAAAATCTTTTGTCTCTTGGATTTTCGGGGCCTTTCTTATGGGTTTTTTTCTGGTCGGTTGTTATCGCATTTATTTGAACATGTTTCAGAAAACCTGTTCCAAAAAAAGTTGAAATATCTATCTATTGAAAATTATATAGATAGATATGCCGCGCTATAAAAAATGTGTTTCGGGTTTATGTCTTGAAAATTTAACGTGGGTTCTTATTTTCGGTTTTGTCTGTATTGTGCTCTATTTATGGATTCGTGTCAATGATTTAGGGAAAACCATTGTACAGGTTGCTCCCATGACCATGACTTCATTTCCTCCTATCTTGCAAGATGCAGGAAGATGTGGTGCGTCTCATGGAGATCCTCTGAGCAATCCATATGTCCCTCCCATTAGATGTGATTCTGGTTCTTTAGGTAGAGGTGTTCCTATTAATATCCCTACTCAGGGATACAATCTCCAATATGCTCAAGTCGGTATTCTGACTAGAAATAAAGGCGGAGACATTTTACCTCTTATGGGAAGAAGAGTGAATACTTCTCGTGACAAATGGCAATATTACACAGTCTCGGGAGGTGGAGCCGGAGGCAATCTGCAAGCGAAAATTCCTATAAAAGTGAAAGGAAGATCGGGTAGCAGCGAATATGGATGCGATGAGATTTCAAATCAAGATCAAATTTTCGTTGAACCTTATCAAGATGATTTTGTAGCGACAATCTACGAGAGTGGTTTGTTTTCATATCTACCAGTTTAATGATTTTATTTTTGGGTTTTTTATGTCACACCCAATATATACCGCATTTTTAAATAATTTTATAAATGAATCATGCAATACTAATAAAGCCCAAGACGATTACGCAGACATTTTTCACAATGTCCTTTACTGCTCCTTCTTTTCATTTCGAATTCCACTATTACCCGGCAATTCTTGTGTCTACTTCGAGCAGAGGAGTGTTTAATTGGACAAATGGAGAGAGTTCAACCGTGAATACTTTAACTGGAGCGTTGGGAGATTTTCATCCGACCCAAATGATGTTGACGAAAAAACTACATGCGTATGGGAAATTTCATCACAACTACGAGCTAATTATAAAACATAATGTCGAGAATGGAGTTGGACAACAGAATATTTACTTTGTTTTCTTTTTACAAGGACGAGACGACGCACCTGAAAACGCCTTGGATCTATTTCTACAGAAAAAAACGACCATTTTCGATGCTTCTGCTTTTTTGAATGATTCGTTTTCAGAAAGGAGCAACAATGTCTACTATACGATCGCAAAAACCAAAGACCATGTGTTTGTGTTTCCGAAAGTCATTCTTGTCAAAAATGAAATTCTTCGGAATATTACCGGGACACCAAAACCGGCCACTCAAATTTACCGTGAGATCCTTCTAAGCGAACATGTTTCGGAATCAAACCGGATCCCGATCGAATATAACAAGGAACAAATTATCGACCCGGTTTCTTCAGATATCCGAGTGTCACCTGCTAAATTAAAAGAGGGATTTGAAACAACCACAACCACTCAAACTTGTTACCCAGTTGATGATAGTGGCGAAACATACGCACAAGTGGTTATCGGAAGCGGGACGTACAAAGATGGTGACGATAAAGCAGTCGGCGCATTGGAAGATACTCAGATGATTTTCGCTTATGGAATTTTGACTATAATTATGATTTTATTTATTGGTCTTTTCACCAGTTGGGCTGTAGGATCTACTGTAATGATAGCTGATAAGAACAGGAGAGGTTTTTTTAAAGTTGTCATCGCCTTTCTTTCTTTTGCCTTTTTTGCCGTGGGGTTTTCAGTTCCTATTGCGAAATTGGGTAACCGAAAAAAGAGCGGCAAAGATAAAATGAACATATCCACCGGATCTGCAAATTTAATAGGATTCGTCTTTCTTTTTGCTTGTCTTATTATGTTTTTTGCAACTTCGCCATTTTACTTAAAAAACCCCCAGCCATATATTGTGGGATTGGAAGAAGGCGCTGTAATCAAAAAAGTGAATTTGGAATGGTACGAACTGATGCTATGTTCGTTATTTCCTTATTTGGCCTGGGAGCCCGCCTAATCCATAATAATAGATTTCATAAATTCTTCCAACTCAGATTCGACTTGGCAAAATTCTATTTCAGGAATTGCAGCCTTGTTTCTCTCGTCTATGACTTCATCTATAGTTGCGTTTATTTTTTCTACCTGCTCGTTATTCACAATTCCCCGTGATTGTTTTACAGTTTGAAGCTTGTTAAAATAAACCCATCCCATGTGACAGATATTTATACATGCGAGAATTAGTATGCCTCGAAAAATATATTGTATCATGCTTATTTATATAGATTATATGAATATTTGTTTATATTAATTGAAACAAAACAAAACTCGAAAACCTCGGAAAAATGGAACTCCTGGATTTATTATATATCGAAACGACATAAATAATAACTCTCTACTTAAAGAAACATGCCATTCATTGTACTCATCGATAAGAATGGAGCGATAAGTGACAGTAATCTCAAGAAATTTAGCGCGGATGATTTGTATAAAAAAGCAGGACTTAAAACTCCAAAAGGGTTTGATTGTATTAAAAAGTTTTGCTGGAATGTCGGATCTTTCCACCTGAGCATATATGGAAAAACAGATGGAAGAGAAAATAATATCAACAAGTATGATTTACCTCCTCCACTCGATATTCTTCCGGCGAAGAATCCGTTTTTATACGGTACAATCATCATTGTAAATGAGGGTGAAGATGGTATAAAAGATGTGAGAGCCGCGGATTGGATTAAAATTAACGAACAATTAACCGGAGGTGTGGACGACACGAATGATGACGAAGTGGATAGCGATGAGGAAATTGCAAAAAATCCTACTAAACATGGCTATGAAAAAGATGGGTTTGTCGTATCGGACGAAGAAGAGGAGGAGGAAGAAGAGGAGGAGGAGGAAGAAGAGGAAGAGGAGGAGGACGAGGACGAAGAAGAGGAAGAGGAAGAGGAGGACGATGAAGATGAAGAGGAGGAAGAAAAAGAAGATGATGTTCCGATTGTAAAGGCAGCCGTCCAAAAAAAGAAATCCAAACCGGTCGTCGTGAAAAAAGAAGTAGTGAAACAGCAGGAAGACGATTATGATTGTGAAGAAGAATTAGATTATGAAACTTATTTTTTATAAGACAAAAAGTAAAAAATTGAATTGTATTAAAGACTACCTGTTTGTTTACTATAAAACAAGTAGTCTCTATATGTCTATCATCTCGCTTCAATCCAAACCCGATGCTTTTCGAGCAAACATGCAAATGCAATTCGGGAAAATCATGGGTTGTGATATCACCGGGAAAAACGTCGAGATGGGCGTTTATAATTATGCAATCCAGGAAGCGATCAAGCGAGAAATGATTAAAAAATGGAAAAATCCTTTATTCTGCGAAATATATATAAGTCGACTCCGTACGATTTTCAATAATTTGGAAACAAATAAAGAGTTGCGCGATCAGCTCTTGAATGGAACTATAAGTTCGAAAGATTTCGCGTTCATTACACATCAAGAAATGAACCCATGCATTTGGCAAGCTCTGATTGAAAAACAAAGCAAGAGAGTGAAAAATCAATTCTCTATCCATCTAGAGGCATCGACCGATATGTTCACCTGTAAAAAATGTAAATCAAAACGATGTACATATTATGAATTGCAAACGCGGTCAGCAGATGAAGCCGCTACGATCTTTATTACTTGTTTAGATTGTGGAAAAAATTGGAAAAACTAAATGTCGTTAGGGTATCGACTATTTTTTTCGGTAAAGCATATATAAAGTCAACAGCGATATATTAACAACCATACTTATCACGCCTGCCGCAATAAGTGAAAGATCGAATATGAAATAGCCATGAAGTAACCAAAATACATTTGCCATTAAAATAAGGACTAAGGAATAAAAAGATAAATCTTTCACACTTTTTGTTTTACACGTTTTGTATAATTGAGGAAATAGTTGAATGCAATTTACTATTGGTGCTAGAGTTGCCACAATGAACGGG
>Ga0209443_1002126_pt1 | contig 11896 bp, 13 predicted proteins | sample LauGreBMM110DCMD_2_FD_187571 | JGI IMG/M metagenome (GOLD analysis project Ga0209443, IMG submission 187571) | Freshwater lake microbial communities from Lake Michigan, USA - Su13.BD.MM110.DCMD (SPAdes) (version 2) | ecosystem: Environmental > Aquatic > Freshwater > Lake | place: Lake Michigan... | reverse complement strand
TTTGTTGACAATGCGTTCCAAACGTCAGCTCCGGCAGCACCGCTGCGGAGTTTTGCTACTACTACCCAACCGCCAGCATCAACTTGCGCAGATGAATCATTTGAAAATACTTCTCCGGTTGCCTCCGCTGGACCAAGAAGATACAAGAGCCCATCTTTGCGGCCAGGAAGAACTGTCTGGCCTTCTGGTAACCCAGTGAGTGGATCAACAGAAGTCGCTATAGGAATAGTTGTCGTTGTTACTGCTGCTGTACGCGAACTTCCAACTCCACCTGCTGGTGGCGCCAAAGTTGTAGAAGCCGGTTTCTGAGTGGTGGTTGCACCCTTGACTGTTGTCGTAGTAGCACCCTTCACAGTTGTTGTGGGGCCGCCAATCACCGTGGTGGTAGTGGTGTTTTCGGGATTCTCTGCAACCTTTAGAACAGGACGCATCTCGACTGCGCCAGTACGACCAATGGTGTCGAGAGCCTGCTGCTGATCTTTAACACCTGGCAAGTTCACAACGACCGTGTTACCTTGGCGAATGATTTCTGGCTCAGCGACTCCGATGGAGTCAACACGCTGACGAATAATGTCAACGGCTACGGAAAGGGCTGCCGGATCGACCTCCCCAACAGGAGTCATCGTGACAGAGGCACCACCTTGAAGGTCAAGCCCGAGAGCTGGTTGGTTTCCAGCAACGAGGTTGGCAGTGAACGTTCCGCCGGCAAGCAGAACTATCGCTACAAGAGAAACAACTAAGCGACGAGTCATGCTTTATTTCGTATCATCCGTAGCTGCCTCTGCCGCAGGCGCCTTGCGCGCAACAGAACCACGTGACACTCGAATCTCGATTCGCTCAGACGCATGACCGTCTGCAACGTCAACCCACAACACATCGCCCTCAATGGCTGTAACAAAGCCGTAGATGCCCGAATTCAAAATGATTTCATCATCGACTGCGATGGAACTTTGGAGCTGTTGACCCTCTTTCAAGCGACGGCGCTGAGGACGAAGCAACAAGAAGTACATGGCTGCGAAAATCGCACCAAAAAATACCAAGGTAAACAATGGATTTCCATTGCTACTTGAATGTTCAGAAGAGAGCAGGATTTGAATCACGGCTGGTAATCCTAGCGACCAGAGACCGAATCAGTCTGATTTGCCCTATGCCCAGACATCCAAAATGCGCCGTTTGAGGTCAGAAAAGGTGCCCTTTTGTATCGCTTCTCTCATGTCATTCATCAGTGAAATGGTCCATGCCAGATTATGAACAGACACCAATCGAGAACCCGTGGGCTCTCCTGTCTGGGCCAGATGGCGAAGGTAGCCACGTGAATGAGACGCACAGACCCAACACGAACACTGAGAGTCGAGAGGATCATCGGAATCGAGAAACTGGGCGTTCTTGATATTTACCCTGCCCTGCGAGGTCAGTGCAGTTCCATGACGGCCAAGGCGAGTCTGCAACACACAATCGAATTGGTCAACTCCGAGACCTACAGCCTCGACAAGTGACGCCGGGTCACCAACACCCATGAGATAACGCGGTCGATCTTCGGGGAGTTCATCAATGCATGCGGCAATGGATTCCACCATCTCTGCACGGCTCTCGCCTACCGAGAGACCTCCAATACCAAATCCGTCAAAACCAACATCCACAGTGCGTCGTGCACTTTCTGCACGCATCGCTGTATTGGTTCCCCCTTGCACGATGCCGAATAACGACTGATCGGACCGAGTGTGTGCTGCCCGTGCTCGCAATGCCCATGCGTGTGTTCGTTCAAGCGCGAGCCGAACAACATCAGCTTCTGCAGGCAAGGACGTACATACATCGAGAACCATCTGAATGTCTGCGCCAATCTTTTCTTGAGTCTTCACAGCAATCTCTGGCGTGAAGCGATGGTACGAGCCGTCATAGGTTGACTTGAACGTCACTCCGTCATCATCAACTTTTGGGTCGAGGGAAAACACTTGGAACCCACCTGAGTCCGTGAGTGTGAGACCATCCCAACCACTAAAGGAACCAAGGCCACCAAATTTCTCCACGACGTCGGCCCCTGGTCGCAACATCAAGTGGTACGTGTTTCCAAGAACAATACGAGCACCGATGTCGGCGTAGTCGCGCGCGCTGAGGTATTTCACGGCACCACGAGTACCAACAGGCATGAAGCACGGGGTCTCATATGTCCCACGATGCGTTGTGGCAATAGCGGAACGTGCAGCACCATCTCGTGAATCAATGTCTAGTTGTACGGGAAACATGTAATCAGCCTTTACGAACGCGCTAACAGCATGGCATCGCCGAAAGACAAAAACCGATATTGCTGAGAAATGGCTTCTGCATATATGTCTCGCCATCTAGGACCTATGAAAGATTCGATCATTAACAAGAGAGATGTTTTTGGTAGATGAAAGTTCGTCAACATCAAGTCAACAACTTGCCATTGAAAACCAGGCGTGATGAACAACGACGTACGACCCGACAACTGACCTGACGCAGCAACTGATTCCAGAGCACGCGTGGCGGTGGTACCTACCGCAATGACTCGCTTCGCATCACGACATGCATCCATGACTCGCTGTTCAACTGAATAAAACTCTGAGTGAATGAGATGGTCTAGTGGGTTATCTGCAGAGATGGGCTTGAAAGTGTCAAGACCAACCACCAATTCCACTGTCTCCACCGAGACGCCCTTTGCAACGATCTTTGCCATCAGTTCTGGCGTGAAATGCAGGCCAGCCGTAGGCGCAGCAGAACTTGCCGTTCGTTTCGCATAGATCGTTTGATACCTCTCGAGATCAGTTAGTGAACTGCGGATGTACGGAGGCAAAGGCATCGCCCCAATTCGTTGCAAGAGCTCCATTGGATTCTCATCAAGAATCTCAATTACGAATGTGTCACCGGCTTCAGTACGGGGCCCAACACGAACGACGCGTTTTCCAAAGTACTCGAGCACTTCGTCTGGTTTAAGTTTGCTCGCCGGTTTCACCAAGGCTTCCCATAAACGAAAGTCCGACGAGCGCTGCTCTAAAAGCAGTACTTCTGCTGCCCCACCAGTTTTTCGGTGGAGAGACAATCGTGCGGGCAACACTCGTGTGTCATTGACAACCATCACATCGCCAGGCTCGAGCTTGTCGACAAGATCTGTCATGTGTTTATGTTCCACTTGATCGGCGCCGGTAGCCACCAATAGGCGCGCAGAGTCACGCGGTTCTACAGGGTGTTGAGCGATGAGCTTTTCAGGAAGCTCATAGTCAATGTCAGAAAGATGCACGCACCGAGGCTACGGGTTTGCAAGGTGCGAACGGGCGGCATCCATAGCCACTCTGCCACGCGGCGTACGTGCAATAAGCCCCTGCTGAATGAGGAACGGCTCGTACACGTCCTCAACCGTTTCTGGTTGCTCACCAACGGCAATTGCCAAGGTTGTGAGCCCAACAGGTCCGCCATCAAATTGTTCACACAGGCTGCGCAAGATTGCCCGGTCAACTTTGTCGAGTCCGAGCTCGTCGACTCCGAAAACACGAAGCGCCTCGAGGGCAGTTGCGGCGTTGATTGTGCCGTCTCCACGTACTTCAGCAAAGTCGCGCACGCGACGTAGCAACCTGTTTGCAATGCGAGGGGTACCTCTGCTGCGACGAGCAATATGAAGCGACGCATCATCAGAAAGTGGAACATCCAAAATTCGCGAAGTGCGCTGAACAATTGCGTCAAGTTCGGCCGCATCGTAATAATCAAGACGCGCAACAAGTCCGAATCGATCACGTAACGGGCCAGTGATCATGCCAGTTCGTGTTGTTGCCCCAATCAGAGTGAATCGAGGCAAGGTGAGCCTGATAGACGATGCTGCTGGTCCTTTACCGACAACAATGTCGATCTGAAAGTCCTCCATGGCGGGATACAAGATTTCCTCAACGGGCCGCGAAAGACGATGAATTTCATCGATGAACAACACATCACCTTCGCCAAGTTTGGTGAGAATCGCTGCAAGGTCTCCGGCACGCTCTAACGCGGGCCCACTAGTGATGTGAAGAGCGACTCCCATTTCGACAGCAACGATGCAGGCCATGGTGGTTTTACCAAGACCAGGAGGACCAGCCAACAAAATATGGTCTGCAGCCTGACCTCGCTGTTTGGCAGCTCCGAGCACAATGTCGAGATGCTCCTTCAGTTCACGTTGTCCGACAAAATCATCAAGCAAGCGAGGACGCAAACCAACTTCGTCTCCGACCTCGCGATCCGACGCGAGAATCGGTTCAAGAAATTCATCCCGCACGACGGGCTCCTAACAGAGCAAGCGCATCGCGCAACATAGTTTCCGAATCAGACGCCGATACCAGCAACCGCATGGTGTCGCGAATTTCATCGGTTCCGTAGCCGAGCGCGGTTAATGCATCACGAACATCAGCCGCACTTGAGTGCACCGAATCAATTGAATCAACCGAACTAAGCCCGTCAAGATGTAGCCGTGATTTCAACTCAACCATGAGGCGCTCTGCAGTTTTCTTGCCAACACCAGGAACGATAGTGAGCGCTGCCAAATCTCCCGACGCCACAACCGTTACCAACGCTGTTGGTGAGTACGTCGACAAGATGGCCATTGCCATTGAGGGTCCAATGCCGTGAGTAGCAAGTAAAATATCAAACGTGTCTCGTTCAATTCGAGACGTAAACCCGAACAACGTTTGGTTATCTTCACGAATGTGATGATGAATATGCAAGAAAGCAACCACGGTTGGTTCAAGTTCTCCGAATGTTGACGACGTCACACTGCAGAGATATCCGACACCGCCAACTTCCAATAAAACTGTGTTCGGTATGAATCGTTCAAGAACTGTTCCGCGTAAACTTCCGATCATCGCGTGCTCCGAGCAATAGCTGCATCACGCGACGCAATAAACGGAGCAATGGAGCAATGGCACAGCGCAATAGCCGCCGCATCAGCCGCGTCGGCTGGTTGAGGACTTGTTGCAAGATTCAGACGTTGCTGCACCATGTGTCCGATTTGGTCTTTCGTTGCACTGCCCCACCCGACAATGGTGTTCTTCACTTGTGACGGCGTGTACTGCGCAACAGCGCAACCTGCACGACTGGCCAGAGCCAGCACGATTCCGCTTGCCTGGCCAACACCCATAGCTGTACGAACATTGTTTTGGAAAAACACTTGTTCGATGGCAACCGCGTCAGGCTTGAATTGAGCGAGCAGGGATTCCATTTCGCCATGAATCTCGGCAAGTCGCTCGTGGATGGGGCTACTAGGCGGAGTACGAATGACACCTATGGCCACAGCACGGATGTTCTGATGGGAGGTCATCTCCAAAACGGCATACCCGCAACGGGTTAAGCCAGGGTCAATTCCGAGAACCACATGGGGGGACGCAGCGGAGGCCTGGGCGAACATATGTTTGATTGTAACCCACCCGCACGGGACTGGGGTGAATATCAGCGAGAAGCTTCGACTGCCGCCACGAGTTCGTCTACAGGGCGATACGTAATGCCGGCAATGGCCCGGTGGGCATATGTGATGGCGCCAGCGGCGTTGATAACAAACACGCTGCGACGTGAAAACCCGAGTGGGCCAACAGTGCCATAGAGCGACGCGACGGCCTTGTCTGTGTCTGCCAGCAACGGGAAAGCAAAACCATGCTTCGAGGAGAACTGCTCATGGCTAGCGATGTCCTGAGCCGACACTGCCAATACTTGAGCCCCGACCCCTTCAAATGCCGAGAGTTCGTTGTTGTAGGAATTGAGCTGTTTCGTACATACCGGCGTGTCATCACCTGGGTAGAAAACGAGAACGACCGGTTGGCCACGAAACGAGGACAAGGACAAGGAGGTCCCCCCTGTTGCAGGAAGAGTGAAATCTGGGGCGAGATCGCCGACTGAAACTGCCATTATTCGATCTCCTGCATTAGTGATTCTTCTATGTCGAAGTTTGCATAGACGTCTTGTACGTCGTCACTCTCATCCAACATGTCCATAATACGCAGAATGTGGCGGGCATCGTCAAGATCTGTGACTTCAATAGTGTTCGCCGAGACCATGGTGCTTTCGGCGCTAAGAACCTCAATCCCAACTGCCTCGAGCGCCTCTTTCACCTCGTAGACAACTGATGAATCAGTGAGCACACGCCATGTGTCTCCATCGCGTTCGATGTCATCAGCGCCAGCTTCAAGAGCTGCTGTCATGACGGCGTCTTCTTCTACCGAGCCAGACACGACAATGAGACCGCGACGAGCAAACTGCCAACTAACAGCCCCGGGTTCTGCAAGAGACCCGCCAAATTTTGTGAAGGCATTACGAACATCAGACGCGGTGCGATTGCGATTGTCGGTCAGAACATCAACAAGTAGAGCTACGCCTCCTGGTGCGTATCCCTCGTACATGATTGATTCATAGTTGGCGCCGCCAGTTTCACCACCGCCGCGTTTGATTGCGCGGTCAATGGCGTCCTTTGTCATCTGTCCGGCTTTTGCTTTTTGCACCATGGTGCGTAACGAGGCGTTCGTATCAACGTCCATTCCACCCGAACGAGCAGCCACCTCAAGTTGTCGAGCAAGTTTGGCGAACAACTTGCCTCGCGCCTTATCAATGGCGCCCTTTTTGTGTTTGATAGTTGCCCATTTGGAATGACCAGACATTGGCTACACCTTTTTCCTATTTGCAGTTATAGATACAAAATACTCGTGAAGTCGAGCATCATTTGACAGTTCAGGGTGAAACGATGCTGCCAAGACATTTCCTTGACGCACGAGTACTGGTTCGTTGTTGATACTTCCTAGAACCTCTACTTCTTCACCTACCCGTTCGATACGAGGGGCGCGAATGAACACCCCATGAAATTCTCCGACAGGACTATTAATCGTGGACTCAAAAGAATCAACCTGACGACCAAAGGCGTTGCGCCGAACAGAGATATCAATTGCTGAGAAGCTGCGCTGGTCACTGCGGCCGTCAAGAATCTCGGAAGCCAAAAGAATCATGCCAGCACACGTACCGAACACCGGCATGCCGTCTGCAATACGCGAAGCGATGGGATCAAACAAACCTGATGATTCCAACAGTTGTGACATTGTGCTTGATTCACCCCCAGGCATTAACAATGCATCAACAGAATTGAGTTGTTCCGGGGTGCGAACTTCAATTGACTGCACGCCAATAGAGGTCAAGCAATCAGAGTGAGCAGCAAAGGCTCCTTGAAGAGCAAGAACACCGACTTGCATGTTCACCCGGAGGCCTCGCAGTCACGACTACGTCTACCAACCGCGCTGTGCGAAGCGCTGTGTTTCGTTGATTTCATCCATGGCGATACCAGTCATGGCAACACCAAGGCCACGACTGACGCGAGCAAGGACATCTGCATCACGGAAGTGGGTTGTTGCTTCAACAATCGCTTTGGCGCGAGGAGCTGGGTCAGCACTCTTAAAAATTCCCGATCCAACGAAAACAGTTTCTGCGCCTAATTGCATTGCGAGTGCAGCGTCAGCTGGAGTTGCGATGCCACCTGCAGCGAACAAAGGAACTTGCAATTTTCCAGTCTCTGCGATCTCTTGCACCAACGACAATGGGGCTTGAAGTTTCTTTGCCCAATCGAACAATTCAGCTGAATCGGCCTGAGTAATCTTGCGAATGTCTCCAAGAATTGAACGAAGATGACGTACGGCTTCCACCATGTTTCCAGTGCCGGCTTCGCCCTTTGAACGAATAAGTGCAGCACCTTCAGAGACGCGACGAAGTGCTTCGCCCAAGTTGGTGGCACCGCATACGAATGGAATGGTGAAATCAAATTTGTCGATGTGGTGCGTTTCATCAGCCGGAGTGAGAACTTCAGATTCATCGATGAAGTCAACGCCGAGAGACTGAAGAATTTGCGCCTCAACGAAATGACCAATACGAACTTTTGCCATCACTGGAATCTGAACACTTGCTTGAATAGCCATGATCATTTCAGGGTCACTCATGCGAGCAACTCCGCCATCACGACGAATGTCAGCTGGTACTCGTTCGAGTGCCATAACGGCGCACGCGCCAGCATCTTCTGCAATCTTTGCCTGATCAGAGTTGACGACGTCCATAATGACGCCGCCCTTCAACATTTCAGCCAAACCACGCTTGACGCGTTGTGTGCCTGTTGATGATGAACCGTTAGTTGAAACCATGCTTGCCATAGTACCGAGGCGACGCGATGTCACCCCATGTGAATTTCGGCTTTAGACCGCTGGAAAAGGAACTTTTGATGGATCAATTCCTGGAGCAACTGGTGCCAAGGAGTTCTTCCATGCCAATTCAACCCAAGTACGACCAGGGGTCAAACGAACGTACTGGTTGTTTGCATCAATGAGAGTGAATGGAACTCTGGCATTTCCACGCAACCATGTGATGGGGATAATGCCACCGTCAGTCATGACGAAGCCAGTGCCCTTGCCAGTAGTGAGAGCATTCGGGCTCTTGCGGTCAGCCTTGCTTCGAACGTACGTGACGTAGAGCACGACAACGTTCTTGGCATTGACTTGTCCGTCATCGGCCATGTGAGGCTCAAGAACACGCTTTGTGTTCTGGGCACTACGCAAGAAGTTTCCGGTTGCTGCATCCCATTTCCAGTAGACGGGCACGTTGTACATTGAAATTTTTGCACCATCGATTGCTGTTGATGTCGATGGCTTTGCATCGCTATCGGTGCGGAAGAGAAATTGTGGCTTTGGTGCCGAGGATCCGGCAGGCGCAAGAGTCCAGAGATTAGAGGTCTTTGCAAACAAGTTATGAGGGGCTTTCATGGTCTTCTCGCGGTAATACCCGCCCTTGCCACGAGATGCGCTATAGCCAACATTGACCATGTCACTGGCATTAACCACTTTGGTCACCCGATAGTTTCCACCGCTCCATGCGAACAATGGTTTGTTTAATGACGCGAGAATGTCGATGTCTTGTGTGCGCCCGCTACGTACTGGTCCGACTGGGTCACTTCCCTGGCTGTGAAATACCGCAGCGAAACGCGTGAGTGATTCAACGTTTTCTTCGAACACGATGTCAGCCTTATTGAGACCAGTTTGTGGAAAAGAAGCAGGATGATTGTCGATCTTTACTACTAAGGCAACACGAGTTGCAGCAACTTGATCAGTAATAGGAAGACCAGTGAGTGGGTACCCGGGGACAGGCGGAGTTGTTGAAAATGGCTCAACCCACGCTGCAGTTGTATCGGAGCTTGTTCCGCCACCTCCACAGGCTGCGAGAACAGAAACCAAGATGGTTGCGACCGATAGACGAACAAGAGTGCGGTGTGATTTCAACATGTCAGATCTCCTTGAGAACAGCAATACGGTCAGCCAATGGCAGACGAACAAAGCCCATAGTAGACGCGTTTCCAGATGGATTACTGTCATTCCCAGCTGAATCGGGAGTTGCAAACCACAACGGCTGAGCACCAATGCGCCCGAGGGGAATTGCAGCAGCTCGTTCTACGATTTCAAGAGCAGACACCATTGCTGGCGGATACCGAGTTGCTTGACAGGCAGCAACATCAGCCCACATCACAGTTCGCTCATCAGCCACACGTGCGATAACTGCCCGCATGACTTTGTCTGCGCCGAAACGTCGGAGCGCGGTCGTCAAAGCCAACATGTACGTCGTGAGACCAATGTCACCAGTGCGAAGACGCCACATCATGTGTGCCATGACGGCTTCCATTTCGACGCGTCCCATTGTTTTCAAAAACCCAGCAGACACAACGATTGTTCCAACTTCCCCCATCATGCCGACTGCGAGCGCAACGGGGTATTCAATACCAACAACACGTAGTGCCGGCCGCGCGTCGCCGCCGACAACACATAGTCCGTCGACGACATTAAACAGGCGGGCATGTTCATGTTCTGAAGCAGACAAGCCACCCACCATCTTGAGGACTACATCATCAGCGGTCCGATACACATTCCACATAAAGCCACCAGAAATGACTGCACCCAACAATGCGACGATGGGGAATCCGATGAAGAATCCGACGATAAGAAAAATGATTGTGACGACGAGTGTGAACGACACGGGAATGACAAGCATCCGACGTGCCTGTAATTGACGTGAGTCCTCGATGGGAATCCATTGACGTTGATTCATGTGTCCTTTCACAGGGTTGACAATTGTCAACCCTTATCGCCCGCCACCAAGATGTGATCGCCGCAAAAAACGATCCTCGAACCGCTTCAGCATACGGGGCACCTTGATGGTGGTGATGTTTGTCGCTTCCATGTGCAATGCGCGTTCATACATCTCGATATATCGATCAGCGAGAGCATCCATTGAAAAGCGTTGCGCATGCTCACGTCCATTTGCCGTCAGGCGCGCAGCCAATTGTGAATCAACCATTACGCGAGCAAGTGCTGATGCCAGGCTCCCTACATTGCCCGTTTCCACCAGCAACGCGGTCTCGTCGTCAGTGGCCACATTGCGATACCCGTCTAGGTTGCTGGCCACTACCGGAGTACCAGCAGCCATGGCCTCAAGCAATACAACACCGAATGATTCCCCGTGCAACGACGGAGCACAAAATACCGATGCTCGACCCATGCGGCTGATCTTTTCCGAATCAGAAATTCGGCCTAACCATTCAATGCGTGAGTCTGAAGCAAATCGTGTTTTTAGCTCTGCAGTCTGTGGTCCGTCTGATGCAATCCACAAACGCACATCAGGTGGCAGTTCTGCGAGCGCTTCTAATAAATTACTGAGACCCTTTCTTTCTTCATGACGACCGATGAAGAAAATCGCGTTCTCTCGCGAAGTTGTTGACTGCGCCGAGTAGTCACCAAGCTCTATTCCATTGAATAACACCTCGTATTCACCGCCGATGTAGCGCTGTGCTAAGTCAACAGCATCTTTCGATACCGCGACTCGAATATCGATTCGTGATGCGATCCATTTCAATTGACGCGAGAAAGTGCGATACGCAGCTGACTCCCCCGCTGAATGAAAAGTTGCGACGACGGGCGCCATCTTTACCAACAGTGCAGTTAACGACGGACCAGGTACCAACGGTTCATGCACATGCACAACATCGAATGCTTCATCGTTCAGAGCGCGAATGGTGCGCAATGCCGCAGATGCATCGGGGGCAAGCGGGGCGATGGATCCGTTCACTGCGGTCGGAAGGCTGTTACCAAGTGGAGTTACGAACGCGTCAGGAGGCGGCCCATCGCACGGGCCCAGAACTCGTACCTCGTGCCCTTTGGCGCGCAAACTCCGCGCCAGACCTAGGACCTGCTGCTGAACGCCCCCTGGAATAGTGAGGCTGTACGGGCTCACTATTCCAATTCTCATCATGCAGGCTAGGTTACGGGAATGATTACGGTAGATGCTTCTTTCCGACCCGCCCTTTCAATCGTGGCCTCACCCACAAAGAGACGAGCCATTCTTGATCTCGCCGTTGAGGCCGAGAACAAGGGAATCTCAGGGCTTGCTTGCCCCAGTCTTGGCGGAACCATGGGACTATGCGTATCTCTTGCTCATGAAACGTCACGTATCAATTACTGGACATCGATTCAACCGATCTACTACAGCCACGCTGTTGAGATGGCAAACACCGCCTCACACATCAACGAGATGTCAGACGGTCGATTTCGCCTAGGACTTGGTGTCAGTCACGGGCCAGTGACAGAACGTCTCGGTGTTGAAACAGGAAAGCCACTTGCCGATACATCTGCCTATGTTGCGGCGATGCGCGCAAACGAGCGATTTGGTGGTCAATTGCCTCCGATCTATCTCGCAACACTTCGCAACAAGATGTTGCAATTAGCCACAGACATTTCTGAGGGTGCAATTTGGGCGAATGCATCGCTGAGCCACATGTCTCAACAGCTTTCAGAAATACCGAACGCAGTGCGAGATGACTTTTTCTTAGCGAACATGATTCCTACAGTGATTGACGATG
>Ga0209443_1002122_pt1 | contig 11909 bp, 12 predicted proteins | sample LauGreBMM110DCMD_2_FD_187571 | JGI IMG/M metagenome (GOLD analysis project Ga0209443, IMG submission 187571) | Freshwater lake microbial communities from Lake Michigan, USA - Su13.BD.MM110.DCMD (SPAdes) (version 2) | ecosystem: Environmental > Aquatic > Freshwater > Lake | place: Lake Michigan... | reverse complement strand
CCCGCAGGCTTGAAGGCGCGCGAGGCGGACCTGCTCCGCATCCTGGTCAACCTCGGCCGCAACGCGCTCGAATCCTCCGAGGTGCCGCACCGCGTGGACTTCGGATCATGGCTGGTCAACGAACCGGTCCTGCTCGACGACCCTGAACGTTCCCAAGGCCGCTTCGTGCTGCGCGAGACGTTCGAGAACCGTCCGCCCCTGCTCGCGATCGCGGTCAAGGACGACGGCCCGGGGATCTCGCCGGAGATCTGGCCGCACCTCTTCTACACCGCTGTCACGACCAAGCCCGGCAAGGGCGATGTCGGTCTCGGACTCACCTCGGTGCGGGACCTCGTCGCCGCCACCGGATGCGCCCTGGAGATCCGCAGCGAGCCCGGATCCGGGACCATGGCCACGCTCTACGTGCCGGTCGTCCGCCCGGTGGACCCTTCGTAGACGGCGAATAGGTTCGCCCGCCCGCGGCGTGTCCGGTATCGCTCAGCCGGCCTCACGTCGACCCATGCGCAAAACCAAGATCATCGCCACGCTCGGGCCCGCCACCGACTCGTCCGAGATGCTCGGACGCCTGATCGACGCGGGCATGGACATCGCCCGGCTGAACATGTCCCACGCCACGCCCGATTGGGTACGCCGCGTCGTGAAGGACATCCGCACCCACGCCGAGGCTCGCGGCGTCGCCATCGGGATCCTGTTCGACACCCAAGGACCCGCGATCCGCACCGGCGATGTGCCGGCGAAGATCCCGCTCGCGGTCGGGGACCGCTTCGTCTTCACCGTCCAAGGCGACTCGCTCCGTCCCGACGAAGGTGTCAAGGGCACGTCCGTCGGCTACGACGGGTTCGCGGCGGACGTCGAGGTCGGCAAGACGCTGATCGTGGACAACGGCGTGCTGCGGATGCGCATCCTTTCCAAGTCGGCCACACGGGTCGTGTGCGAAGTGCTCACCGAGGGGCAGATGGGCAGCCGACGCCACATCAACCTCCCCGGCGTCCGCGTCTCGCTCCCTGCATTGACCGACAAGGACAAGGCCGACGTGAAGCTCGGGCTCGAGGTCGGGGTCGATCTCATCGCGCTCAGCTTCGTCCGCGATCCTGATGACATGGCGCAGCTGCGCGCTCTCGTGGCCGGTTCGCCGCACCAGCCCAGGCTCATCGCCAAGATCGAGCACCAGTTCGCGGTGGACCACTTCGAGGCCATCGCCCGGGCCTCCGACGGCGTGATGGTCGCCCGGGGCGACCTGGGTATCGAGTGCCCGTACGAGGAGCTCCCGATCATCCAGCGCCGCATCGTAAAGAAGTGCCAGGAGATCGGCCGCCCGGTGATCGTCGCCACGCATCTGCTCGAGAGCATGATCGCTAACCCGATGCCCACGCGCGCGGAGATCACCGACGTGGCGAACGCCGTTTTCGAGCAGGCCGACGCCATCATGCTCAGCGGCGAGACGACCGTGGGGAAGTACCCGCTCCAGTGCATCGAGGTGTTCGACACCGTCACCCGCCGCATCGAGCGGAGCGGCGGGGCGGATTACCACCACGCCGCCGAGCTCACGTCGCCGCGGCAGAAGCTCGTGAAGAGCGCGGTGCTGCTCGCCGACGAGCTGAAGGCCGCCGCCATCGTGGTCTTCACCCGGCGCGGCCACATGGCCCGCTACGCCTCATGGCTCCGGCCGCGTTTTTCGCCCATCTACGCCTTCGCCGACCGCTGGACGACCGCGGGATCCCTCGCGATCTGCCGCGGCGTCGTGCCCGGTGTCGTGCCGTTCACCCACGCGGAACCGGACCAGACCGTCGACGCCGCCCTCGCGTCGCTGATAGCGAAGGGCCGACTCAAGCGCGGTGATGCCGTCGTCGTGCTCGGCATCGTCACCGCCGGCGAGCAACTCGTGGACGCGGTGACGATGCGCGTGATCTGACGACGACCGCCGGCGAGGTCCGGCGCGGCGTCCCGTGATCCCACCGACGCGCGTCGCGGCTCAGCCGATCTCGATTCCCACCGGGCAGTGGTCGCTGTCCATGACGTGGGGCTGGATGAACGCGCGCCGGAGGTTCGGCCTGAATGCGGCGCTGACCATGAAGTAATCGATCCGCCAACCGATGTTCCGCGCGCGGGCGGTGCCCATCGGGCTCCACCAAGTGTAGTGGCCGCCGCCCTTCTCGAACTCGCGGAAGGTGTCCACGAACCCGGCGTCGATGGCAGCGCTGAAACCGGCGCGCTCTTCGGGCGTGAAACCGTGGTTCTTCATGTTCGCCTTCGGGTTCGCGAGATCGATCTCCGTGTGGGCGACGTTCAGGTCGCCGCACCAGATCACCGGCTTCTTCTGCTCGAGCGTCTTGAGGTAGGCGAGGAAGTCGACGTCCCAACGCTGACGGTAAGGGAGCCGGGCGAGCTCGCGCTGCGAGTTCGGCACGTACGCGTTCACCAGGTAGAAATCTCCGTGTTCGGCGGTGAGCACGCGGCCTTCGTTGTCATGGTCCCCGATGCCGATGCCTTGGGTGACCGCGATGGGTTTCGTCTTGGTGAATATCGCGGTGCCGGAGTAGCCCTTCTTCACGGCCGAGTTCCAATAGGTCTGGTAGGTGGCCGGCCAGACCGGCTCGACCTGGTCGGGCGAGCACTTGGTCTCCTGGAGGCAGAGGATGTCGGGCGCCTCGTCGGCGAGGTAGGAGAGGAAGTTCTTCCGCAGCACGGCCCGCAGACCGTTCACGTTCCAAGAGATGAGCTTCATGACGGCGAAGATGGCGGCAGAAGCCCGCCGGAGCGGAAAGCAGAATCGGCAGAAGCCCGCCGGAGCGGAAAGCAGAATCACGACGCGGACGCCATGGACCGGCGTGGCGGCGAAGGGAGGATGGCTTCGCCGGAGGAACGTCTGCCGCGAAGCTCGGCGGTTTCGACCATCACCCGGTCCCCTCCGTCGGGGAGAGTCTCCACGACGGTCGAAGCCCACGGATCGTGGACAGGGACCTGAACGGTGCGCCCGGGAGATCCGCGTCAGCGTCCGGACCACGGACGGGGCCAACGATGCCCGGCCGCCATCCATCGGCCTGATCAGTCCCTGCCTTCGTTCCCTTCCATCAAGTTCCTCTTGTCCTTTGCAGGGCCCGCTTCACTTGGCCGGCTTGCCCGCGACGACCCGCGGGCGCAGCCCCTCCAACGTCTTCGGGCCGATGCCGCCCACCTCACCTTGGCCAAGTCGTCGACCACGCCGTAGGGCCGGCCCGCGATGATGCGGCGGGCCATCGCCTCGTTGACCCGCGGGAGCAGCATGAGGTCGTCCGCCGAGGCCGTGTCCAGGTCGACGACCTTGGCGGAGCGCTCGGCGACCTGCTCGCGCGACCCGGGTTTGCCGCACTGCTTCAGGCCGACGGCCGCGAGCAGCGCGGCCACGGCGAGGCCGGCGAGCTTGGAGACGATGCGCGACGTCACGTTGCGCGTGACGCGCCCGGCGACGTCGCCGACGGGGCCGGAGGACCGGCTCATGCGGAGCGGGCGCGGATCAATCCAGCTTGCGCAGCCAGATGTTGCGGTAGCGGACCGGGTTGCCGTGGTCCTGGAGGAACAGCGGGCCCTTCGGCGTCACGCCGGAGAACTTCGCCGCCGTGGTCGAGTCGCCTTTGACCGGGACGTGGTCCTGCACGAGCACGCCGTTGTGCAGCACCGTGAAGGAACCTTCGGCGACCTTGCCGTCCGCGCCGGGCACCGGCGGATGGAACACGATGTCGTAGGCCTGCCACTCGCCGGGCTTGCGGCTCGCGTTCACCAAGGGCGCGTTGTGCAGATAGAACGCGGCGGCCTGGCCGTTGAAGTAGGTCGGGTTCTTCCAGGAATCGAGCACCTGGATCTCGTAGCGGCCCTGGAAATACACACCGCTGTTGCCACGGCCCTGGCTGTCGCCCTTCACCTCGGCGGGCGCGGCCCACTCGATGTGGAGCTGGATCGCACCGAACTCCTCCTTGGTCGTGATGCCGCCGCCATGGACCTCGGCGTAACCGTCGGCGATGCGCCACCCGGGGGCCGAATCCTTGTCGCCCTTCCATGCGGAAAGGTCCTTGCCGTCGAAGAGCACGATGGCATCCGACGGCGGGGCGCCGGCGACGCCGGCCGTGACCACGGCCGGTTCCTTGCCAGTGGGGTTGCCCGCGGCGGAAGCGGCGAGGACGAGGGCGGCGTTGGCGACGAGCGCGAAGCGCCGGAGGCAGGGGAGAAGAGTTTTCATCGTTGGGATCGGGGATATGTCACGGAGGGGAAGATCATTTGGCGGAGGCGACCGGCTTGCGCATCGCCTCAGGTGGGACGGGGTCGAGCACGACGCGGACCTTGCCGTCGGCCGGATCGAACACGCGCACGAGACCGTCGAAGCCGGCGGTGACGAGCCGTTTGCCGTCCGGCGAGAAGGCCAGCGCGAAGACCGCACCGCCGTGGCCGCCGCAGGTCGCGGCGCGCTTGCCGTCGTCGGTCTTGTAGACGCGGACCTCGCCGCCGACGCTCCCGGCGGCGAGCAGCGAGCCGTCGGGCGAATAGGCGAGGGCCTGCACCGGGCCCGGCTGCCGCTCGAACTCGCGGACGAGGTTCACGTCGTTGTTGCCCGAGGTGCGGTCCTGGTTCTCCTGCATCTTGTAGGCGCGCACGCCGCCTTCGGCACCGCCGTATGCGGCCCATTCCTGCTTGGGATGCCGGGCCATGCTCACGACCGGTTCGAGCAGCTTGTTGACGTCGTCGATGAACTGGCCGTTGGCGGTGTTGATCAACTTCATCGCGCGGTCCCGGCTTCCGGAGAGCAGGCGCTGGCCGTCGTCCAGCCACGTGGTGCGGAAGACCCAGTCGCTGTGGTTGTCGAACTTCATCAGCTCCTTGCCGTCGGTCGACGACAGCACGCGCACGGTCTTGTCGGCGCCTCCGAACGCCAGCTTGGAGCCGTCGGGCGACCAGGAGACGCCGAAGAGAGAATCGCTACCGACTTTGAAGGACCGCTCCTGCTGCGCCGTCGCCGGATCCCAGACCTCGATCTCGCCGAAGCGGGCCGGCGCGCCTCCGGCCACGGCGAGGCGCCTGGAATCCGCGGTGAACGCCAGCGCCTCGATGCGCGGGGATTCGCCGACGAGACGCGCCTTGAGCGCAAGGTCGCCGGCGTCGAGCAGGAAGACCTCGTGATACCCCGCGACCGCGAGCCATCGGCCGTCGGCCGAGAACGCGACCGCGGTGGTCACCGGAGGCGAGAGATACGTGGGCGGCTCCTTGAGCTTGGTGGAGTACGCGTCGGCGGGCGTGTCGTCCTTGGCGCCCTCGCGGATCCAACGCTCGACCAACGCGACCTCGGCGGGCGAGAGAGGGTCGCCTTCCTTCGGCATCGCCGGCTCTTTGCCGGCGACCTCCTCGAGGACGAGCGATTTTGCCGGGTCGCCCGCGACGAAGCTCGGCCCGTGCTTGCCCGGCTTGACGAAGCCCGCGTAGGTCGAGGTGTCGACCTCGCCCTTGAGCTTGTTCGGGTTGTGGCAGCCGTTGCAGGAGCGCCGGAAGACCGGCGTGATGTCGTGGAACCACGACACGGGCTTCTCGGCCGCGACGGCGGAGAAGGCCGCACCCAACGCGGCCAACAACGGCGCGGTGATCTTCGCGGAGGGTCTCATGGTTTCCGCGGATGAAACCATGGGCGCGGCTGTTCGGTGAAGTTTTTTCCTCGGGTGAGATCATCCCGGCCCAAAGGTCCGGCGCGTCGGCGATCACGCGGCTCGCACCCAGGGCCGATATCGTGTCTGATCGGCACATGGGCGCGACGTGGTTCATCACCGGCACCGACACGGGCGTGGGCAAGACCTTGCTGACCGGGCTGCTCGCACGTCGTCTGCTCGCGACCGGCGGCCGGTTCCGCGCGGTGAAACCGTTCTGCTCCGGCGGCCGGGAGGATGCCGAGACGCTCTTCGCCGCGCAGGGCGGGAGGGTCCCGATGGACGAGATCAACCCGTGGCATTTCCGCGCGCCGCTCGCACCGTGGGTCGCCGCCCGTCGCCAAGGCGTCCGCGTGACGCTGGAGGAAGCGGTGGCATTCCTCCGGCGTTCGGCGCGCGGCTGCGACCCGTTGCTCGTGGAAGGCGCGGGCGGATTGCTGAGCCCGCTGGGCGAAGGCTTCTCGGCCCGGGAACTGATCCAAGCGACCCGGGCCCGTGTGCTGGTCGTCTGCCCGGACCGCCTCGGCGCGATCAACCAATCGCTGCTCGTCTTCGCGGCGTTGCCGAAGAGGGTCGCCGCGCGGGCGAAGCTGGTGCTTTCCGCGACGGCCGAGCCCGACGGTTCGTGCCGGACCAACCGCACCGTGCTTGCCGAGCTGCTCGGCCCGGATCGCGTCCACGTGTTGCCGAGATCGGGCCCGGAAGAGCTGGCCGCGATCGAGGAGAACCGGATGTCGCCGGGGTTGAAGCGGAGCCTGGACGCGCTGCTCGCTTGGACACGGGCTCCGGGAAAGGGGTTTGAGCCCCGGTGAGGCTGGGCTGGCGTCTCCGGCCGTAGACCTGCCATGGATGATCCGGCATCGGTCTGCATACGGGATCTTCCATGGAACAAACCACACTGACGCGGCCGCCGGGATCGCGGGAGCGATCCGCGGGCGTATTGGCCCTGTACATATTCGGCTGGCTGATGGCGATGTCGGTCGCCCTGCGGCTCGTGCTGTGCGCGCGGTTCGTAGGCGAGACGCACGGCCCGTTCGCCGGCGTGTTGTGGGCGATGGCGATGGGGATCCACCGCGACGTGCTGGTGGCGCTGGTCTTCACCTTGCCCTGGTTGCTCTGGCTCAGATGGGTGCCGGAGCGGTGGCGCTCGCGCATGTGGCATCGCTTGGTCTTCCACGCTGCGCTGGCGTTGTTCTGGGCGTGGCAGGTGTTCCAGCACGCGCTGGAGTTCTACTTCTTCGAGGAGTTCCGCTCGCGCTTCAACACCGTGTCGGTGGACTACCTGCTCTATCCTCACGAGGTCTTCGTCAACATCTGGGAGTCGTATCCCATCGTGCGGATCATCGGCGTGTGCCTGCTCGCGGGCCTGGCGTGGGTGTGGATCGCGCGGCGCTGGTGGGGACCGCGCGGCGGCGCGTTCCCGCCGAGCGCCGGGTGGCGTCCGGTCGCGGTGGTCGCGCTGCTCGCCGCGGTGCTGGTCCCGACGGTGCCGCTGCGGCTGAAGAGCTCGGGCGAAGAACGCCTGCTCAACGAGTTCGCCAACAACGGTCCGCTCGCCTTCCTATCGGCGGCCATCACGCGGCATCTCGATTACGCTGCGTTCTACCCCACGATGCCGCTGGACGAGGCCTACACCCGCGCGCGACGGCGGGTCGGCGAGACGAACGCGGTCTTCGTCGACGCCGGTCGGTCGATGGTCAGGGAGATGGGCGGTGACACCAACCGCCCGCGCCACAACGTGGTGGTGCTGCTCGAAGAGAGCCTCGGGTCCGAGTTCTGGGGATCGCTCGGCCGGCCGGGCGAGACCTTGATGCCGGAGATGGACAAGCTCGCGGCGTCCGAAGGGCTGCTCTTCACCAATCTCTACGCGAGCGGCAACCGGACCGTGCGCGGCATGGAAGGCGTGCTGTCGTCGTTCCCGCCGCTCCCGGGCGATTCGATCGTCGTGCGCGACCTGTCGGACCACGTGGAGACCGTCGCGCGAACGCTCCAGCGGGACGGCTACCACACGTCGTTCTTCTACGGCGGCCGGGGCCTGTTCGACGGCACGAAGTTCTTTGCGACGCGCAACGGGTACGACCGGTTCTTCGAGCTCAAGGACATCCCGGCCCCGGTGTTCACCACCGCCTGGGGCGCGTGCGACGAGGACCTGTACGACCGCGCGCTCGTGGAGTTCCGCAAGTGGCACGAGGCCGGGCAGCCGTTCTTCAGCACGGTGCTCACCGTCTCGAACCACAAGCCGTACACCTATCCGACCGGCCGGATCGCCGAGGATCCCGCTGCCCGGAAACGCGAGCATGTGGTGAAGTACACGGATTACGCGTTGGGACGGTTTTTCCGGCAGGCGCGACAGGAGGCGTTCTGGACCAACACGCTCTTCGTCGTCGTCGCCGACCACGGCGCGCGCGTCTACGGCAGCGAAGAGATCCCCATCAAGTCCTACGAGATCCCGATGGTCATGTTCGGCCCGGCCTTCGTGAAGGCTCCCGACCGCATCGGAGCGCTCGGCAGTTCGCTGGACGTGGCGCCGACCATCCTCGGCCGGTTGGGGCGTCCTTACCGCTCGACCTTCTTCGGCCGCGACCTGCTGAAGATCCTTCCGGGCGAAGGCCGCGTCCTGATGAACCACAACCGCGACATCGGCATCTTCGACGGACGCCACCTGATCGTGCTGGGCATCCGGCACGGCGTGTCCTGCTACCGCGGCGACGGACGGACGGGCGAGTTCCAGTTGCTGTCCGAGGTCCCGGCGGAGGCAAAGGCCCTTTATGACGACGCCATCGCGCTGTTCCAGGTCGCCGACGACTTGTACCAGCACGAACGTTTCCGGGTGGACCGTTGAGCCCGGGCGCGGCGACGGATCCGGCGGCCTTGACGACCCGGCGCCGGTGCGCGAGGACTGGCGCCGATGAAACTCACTTGGAAAGACCACGAGGAGGTCGCCTGGGCCCTGATGGACAAGTTCCCCGACCAGGACCCCCTCAAGCTGTCGTTCCCGAAACTCCACAAGATGGTGACCGAGCTCGAGGGATTCGGCGCTCCTCCCGAGGCGTCGAACGAGAAGGTCCTCGAGAACATCCAGATGGCCTGGTACGAGGAGAAGAAGTGAACCCGGCCTCGTCCGCCGACCTGCGCCGACCGCTTTTCTGACATCGACCGATCCCGCCATGCCCAAGCAAGCCATCTCCCCGGAAGGCGCCCCGCCGGCGCTCGGCCCCTACAGCCATGCGGTCCGCATCGGCGACCTGCTGTTCTGCTCCGGCCAGGTGCCGATCGACCCGGCGCACCCGATCGGCCCGGTCATCGGCGACATCCGCGCGCAGACACGGCGGTCGCTCGAGAACGTGAAGGTGGTCCTTGCCAGCCAAGGCCTCGACTTCCGGCACGTGGTGAAGAGCACGGTCTTCATGACAGACCTCGCGCAGTTCCAAGGGATGAACGAGGTCTACTCCGAGTTGTTCACGCCGCCCTACCCCGCCCGCTCAACGGTCCAGGTGTCGGCATTGCCCCGGGCCTCCGCCGTGGAGATCGAGGTCGTCGCGAGTTTCTCGGCGGTCTGAAACAGGGGGGGCGGCCCGGATCCACAACAAATACCGCGTTGACGGAGAACGTGGGATTATGAGGAATTCTCGCCCATCCGTTCAGAACGGCGGTGTCGGAGTCATGGCGACGGTTTGGATGGCGGTAGGTTCAACCCACGCAATCAGCGGCCTGCAGGTGCAGGCAGCCCACCACGGCGTTTGGAGCGGTCGGATCGTTATGGACAACAACTCAAGACTCTTCGTGGGCAACCTGTCGTTCCAGACCTTGGAGCGCGACCTCCAGGACCACTTCAGCGCTGCTGGCGTGGTCACCAACGTCAACCTCATGCTCGACAAGTTCACGGGCAAATCCCGCGGCTTCGCGTTCGTGGAGTTCAACACCCCCGACGAAGCCAACAACGCGGTCGAGATGTTGCAAGGCAAAGAACTCGGCGGCCGGGCTCTGACCGTCAACATCGCCCGTCCGCGCGAGGACCGTCCTCCGGGCGGAGGTGGCGGGTTCCGCGGTGACCGTGGTCCTGGCGGCGAAGGTGGCGGCGGAGGTGGCGGTTGGCGCGGTGATCGTGGTGGCGGCGACCGTGGTGGTGGCAGCGGTGGTGGTGGCAGCGGTGGCGGCGGTGGCTGGCGCGGTGACCGCGGCGGCGGCGACCGTCACTGATCCGTGCCGGGCACGGGTCCTTTCCGAAGGCCGATGGCGAAAACCGTCGGCCTTTTCGTGGGTCCGACGGCCATGGCTCCAGACCCTTCCCGGCGTCCGCGCCCACACCCGTGGAAAGTCCGCGACAACTCGTCCCTGACAGCGGGTCCGGCTCCGTTATAGTGGCTGCGCCATGTCCGCCACCGCGGTGCAATTCCTCCAGCGCTGGGTCGTCACCACGCTGGCCGTGCTCGTCGCCGTCAACATCGTGCGCGGGCTCAGCTATGACGGGGTCTCGTCGCTGCTCGTCGCGTCCCTGTTGCTGGGGTTCCTGAACGCGTTCGTGCGCCCGCTGCTGTTGGTCATCTCGCTGCCGCTGCTGCTCTACACGCTCGGCCTGTTCATGCTGGTGATCAACGCGCTCCTGCTCTGGATGGTGGGCTCGATGGTGAAGGGCTTCCACGTCTCGGGGTTCTGGTCCGCGTTCTGGGGCGCCTTGGTGATCAGCGTCGTCTCGCTCGTCGCGAACGCCTTCCTCGGCAAAGGCCCGAAGGTGCAGCTGAAGAAGGGCGGCGGACGCAAAGGTGGCGGTGGTGGCAACGACGGCGGCCCGGTGATCGACGTGTGACCCCCATGGCACGTCGTGCTGCACCCGGTCCACGCGGTCCTCGTCCTCGCCGCAGCAAAGCGCGCTGGCTCGGGATCAGCGTGGCGATCGGCGTGCTTGCCGGTGCGGGTTGGACCGCATGGCGACGCTGGGCCGGTTCCATTTCACAGAAGGTTCCGGTCTTTTCCACGCCCGGAATTCCTGCTGCGGCCGGGCCGTCCGGACCGTCCATTTCACCCACGCAGCCGACGACCAAGCCGGCACCGATCGTCGAAACACCCAAGCAGGCCGATTTACCACCGGTCGAAAAGGAGCCGGCACCGAAAGTCGCGACCGACACCGATCAGGTCCGCGCCGAGATCCCGGACGCCAGGACGCCAGCGGCCCGGACCCGTCCTCTGCCGGAGCTCCTCCTCTCGCTACAACTCGCGCTCACCGGCCACGGCATCTCCGTGGGCCCGATCGACGGCGTCGGGGGCGCGCAGACCGCGTCCGCCCTGCGCGCGTTCCAGATGCAGCATGGCCTCGAGCAGACCGGCCGACCCGACCCCGCCACGGTCCGCGAGCTGGAGACCGGACGGGGCGGACCCTTCACCCTCGTCACCATCACCGCAGCGGACCTGGCCGGGCTAGCGCCGGTGCCGAAGACCTGGCTCGGTCGATCCCGGGCACGGACGCTCGGTTTCGAGACCTTGCTCGAGCTCGTCGCCGAGCGGCATCACGCGCAGCCGTCGCTCGTGCGTCGGCTGAACCCGGCGGTCGATTGGGACCATCCGGCCGCCGGCCTCGAACTGTTCGTCCCGCGCGCCGCCTATCCGCCGGCTCGGCGCGCGGCCCTGGTCCGCGTGAGCCTTGGGCAGGGCTGGATCCGGGCCTTCGACGCGCAAGGAAACCTGCTCGCGCACTTCCCATGCAGCATCGGCAGGATCGCCGAGAAGCGCCCGGTGGGAGAGCTCCACGTCGCCGTCGCTGTCAAGGATCCCGACTACACGTTCGATCCCGCGGTCTTCCCAGAATCCGCCGAGGCCAAGGAGATCGGCCGCAAGCTCCGCATCCCGCCCGGCCCGAACAACCCGGTCGGAGTCGCCTGGATCGGTCTGGATAAGCCAGGTTTTGGCATCCACGGCACACCGGCCCCGGAGCAGGTCGGTCGCACCGAGAGCCACGGATGCTTCCGCTTGGCGAACTGGAACGCGACCTATCTCCGGCAAATGGTGACCGTGGGAACCCCGGTCTGGATCGAGCCCTGACGTCGACGCGACGCGCCCGGCCTCAGAAAGCCTTGACAAAGTAAGAACTTTTGTTACATTAATGAGGTTGTGCCATAAAACAGTTAAATTTTTGGCTTGTTTAGCCAGTGTCCGAGAACGGGATTTTCTAAATTATGAGAAAATTCGTCTGCATCTCCACAGTCGCCCTGTTGGTCGCCGCGCCGGTGCCTGTCATGGCCTTTTGGGTCC
>Ga0209443_1002117_pt1 | contig 11927 bp, 12 predicted proteins | sample LauGreBMM110DCMD_2_FD_187571 | JGI IMG/M metagenome (GOLD analysis project Ga0209443, IMG submission 187571) | Freshwater lake microbial communities from Lake Michigan, USA - Su13.BD.MM110.DCMD (SPAdes) (version 2) | ecosystem: Environmental > Aquatic > Freshwater > Lake | place: Lake Michigan... | reverse complement strand
CGGCGCAATGCGCGACACATCCAAGGGCAAGGGGTCGCCCTCATTCATACCCATGGGCGTGGCATTGACCACGAGCACATGCCCGGCCGGATCATTGCTGCCGGTGTGTACTTGTAAGGCGGGATAGTGGGCGCGCAGCCGGCCGGCCAGCGCCGCTGCCGCAGCGGCGTTGACGTCAAACAAGCTGATGGCCGCAACGCCGGCTGCAGCCAAAGCGGCGGCAATGGCAGAACCCACACCGCCTGCGCCTGCCACCAGCACACGCGTGCCTTGCAGCTTGAAGCCTTTACGCAGCACGCCACGCACAAAACCTTCGCCGTCAAACATATCACCCTGTAACTGGCCCTGGGGGCCCAGCCGCACTGCGTTACAGGCGCCCGCAATGGCGGCCGCCGGCAAAACCTCGTCCACCAAAGACAGCGTGCTGACCTTGTGCGGCATGGTGATCAACGCGCCACGGATATTGCTTAGCTTGAAGATGGCGCGCAGAAAGACCGGGTAGTCCTCTGCCTTGCAACCCATGGGCACCACCAGTGCATTGATCCCCTGCTGCTCAAAGTAGGGGTTGTAGATCATCGGCGCCTTGAAGGCATGTGTCGGAAATCCAATGTGGGCAATGACTTCGGTGTGGCCGTTGATGAGCATGAATAGGCGATAAAAATAAAGCTGTTTTATTTGGCAGACTTGGCCGCCGACACCGCAGCGCGCAGCGCCAGCAGGTAGCTGTCAACGCCGAAGCCGCAGATCTGACCCTTGACGATTTCGGCGAACACTGACACGTGGCGAAAGGCTTCGCGGGCATGAATGTTAGACATGTGCAGCTCCACAATCGGGCAGGTCAGGATGGCCAACGCATCGCGGATGCCGTAGCTGTAATGCGTCCAGGCACCGGCGTTGATCAGCACCGCGTCCACGCCATCGGCGTAGCCCTTGTGAATACGCTCGCACATATCGCCTTCGCTGTTGGTCTGAAAGGCCTCAATGGTGGTGCCCAGCTCTTTGCCCAGGCTGACCAGCGAGGCATTGATTTCGTCGAGCGTGATGGTGCCGTACTGCGCCGGATCACGTTTGCCGAACATGTTGTGGTTGATACCGTGGAGCATGAGAATTTTCATGGGGGTTCCTAAGAGCTGGGTCGGTTGTGTCAAAGTAAAAGTAAATTAAATCGGGGCGGCATCAGACAAAGGCAAGGTTAACAGTCTGACCGCTGCAGGCGGCTTCGACAATGGCTTCGGTGATGCGCAGGTTCAGCAAGCCGTCCTCAGCGCTGACCAGCGGCTCGGCTTCGCCCCGAACGACGCAGCCGAAGTGCTCCATCTGGTATTTAAGCGGATCGTCCCGCACCATATCAACTACGCCGACTTCAAACTCTTTCCACCACGAGCGGTCTTGCGGTCGCGGGTAAGTTTTCAGTCGCATGGTAGGCACCGACAGGCTGCCGTTGGTGCCGGTGATGACGTAGCAGTCTTCGTCGTCATAGCTTGCGTAGGCTTTGTTTTCGCGGCTGGTCTGCTCCCAGCTGCGCGCACAAGCTGCGGTGTCCGACAATAAAAACGTGCCCAGCACGCCGCTGGCAAAGCGCAGGTTGATGGAAACCGTATCTTCCACTGCAAAGCCACGGGTGGCGTGTGAGGCAAAGGCCTGCACAGCCTCAATGTCGCCGCACAACATGCGCAGGTTGTGTACCTCGTGAATCATGTTCAGCAAAATCGGGCCGGCACCGGCCTCGCGGCGCCAGGGCGCATCAGCGAAATAGTGATCGGGCTTGAGAAAGGTCGCGCTGCCCATCACGGCCACCAACTGGCCGAGTTGGCCGGAAGCGATCACCTCACACGCCTTGGCCATGATGGGGCTGTGCGCGCGGTGGTGGCCTATCAGTACGCGGGCACCGGTTTCTTTGACACGCTTCACCAATTGCGCGCCTTCGGCCACGGTGGTGGCGATCGGCTTTTCCAACAGGATCGGTAATTTGGCGTCTATGCATTGCAGTGCCTGCGGCACATGCAAAGGGTTCGGTGTTGCCAGAATCAAACCGTCGGGCCTGTCTCTGGCCAGTAATTCTTCAAGGCTCTGGTAGAGCGGAACGCAGGCTTCGGCCGCCACAGCGGCAGCAGCCGGCGATGGATCGACAAGCGCCGACAACATGACGCTCGCACTGGCCCGGGCCACAGCCATGTGGGCCTGGCCAATATAGCCTGCCCCGGCAATTGCGATGCGCGTCCGTGTCATGGTTAATTTCAAGAGGCCAGCCTGCCCGAAGCGGGCGGGCCGGCACCAGGGGAATTACCTGCGCTGCTTGGCGAGCTCAGCCATCATTTCATTGACTGTGACTTCGCCCACGCTGGCAGAGTACTTGGCAATAACAGGCTTCATCTTGTCGCGCAGCTTGGTCATTTCAGCGGCGGGCAATTCGGTGACTTGCATACCGGCTTTTTTCAGGTCAGCCAGGTTGCCGCTGGCAGCGTCACGCGCCACTTTGCGCTGGGTCTGGGTAGCCTCGATGGCAGCGTCGGTGATGATTTTTTTCTCAGCGGCGTTCAGGCCGTCCCAGAACTTTTTGCTGACGATGACTGACTGCGGGTTGTAGACGTGGTTGGTCAGCGTCAGGTGTTTTTGCACTTCAGCAAACTTGTTGGCCAGAATCACGTTGAGCGGGTTTTCCTGGCCGTCGATGGCTTTGGATTCCATCGCACCATAGACCTCGCCGAAAGCCATCGGTGTCGGGTTAGCGTCCAGGGCCTTGACCCAGTCCAGGTTGATCGGGTTGGGGATGACGCGAATCTTCAGGCCGGCCAGGTCTTCCACCTTGTTGATAGCGCGCTTGGAGTTGGTCATGTTGCGAAAGCCGAGCTCCCAGTAGGCGATGCCCACAATGCCTTTTTCCTGCAGCCTGTCGTGCATCTTTTTGCCGAAGGGGCCGTCCACCACGGCGTCAGCCTCCTTGGCGTTGGCAAACAGGAAGGGGAAGTCGTACAGCGCGAACTCCTTGACCTGGCTAGCCAAAATACCAGAATTCAGCGAGACCATTTCAATGGTGCCGCCTTGCACGGCTGACACGTTGGGTGCGTCGCCGCCCAGCACGCCGGCCGGGAACAAATTGACCTTGATCTTGCCGGCGGACTTGGCCGTGACAATCTCAGCAAATTTTTCCATGCCGACCATGATCGGGTGACCCTTGGGGTTTTGCGTGGCGAACTTGATGGTGTGCTCGCGCACCTCTTGGGCAGATGCCAAGCCAAAAGCGGCGAGAGCGGCGGCAGCCACCAGAGTTTTGATCATCAGACGTTTCATGTTGTCTCCTGGAAATGTTTCAAAGTACGCGAGTTAAAAGGTTGCAGGACATGGCGTACAAAACACGCCCTGCAAAGAAAAATCTGTTTTTAGTAAAACCAGCGCGCCGGCACCATGACAAGCTGGGGAAAGAGCACCATCAAAAACATCAGGGCAAACTGCGCCAGCATGAAAGGCATCACCCCGCGGGTGACATCGTCCATGCTGACCTTGCCAACGCCGGCAACCGTGTTGAGCACGGTACCCACCGGCGGTGTGATCAGGCCAATGGCATTGTTGATGATGAACATAACACCGAAATAAACCGGGTCAATGCCGGCCGCTTTAACGAGGGGCATCAGTACCGGCGTCAAGATCAAGATGGTAGGCGTCATGTCCATGGCTGTACCTACCAGAATAACCAGCACCATGATGGCAAACATCAATAGCCGCGGGCTGTCTAAGAGGGGCTGCAGCAGCTTAACGACTTCGGCCGGCAACTGCGCCACCGTGATCAGCCAGGCCGAGACCATGGCAGCTGCCACCAGAAACATGATGATGGCAGTGGTTTTGGAGGCTGCTAAAAACAAGCCGTACAAATCACTGAACTTGAGCTTACGGTAGATCAGCGTCGAAACAAGAATCGCGTAGACAGCTGCTACCACCGCCGCCTCAGTGGGCGTGAAGACGCCGAACTTCAGACCTACCACCACGATCACCGGCATCACCAAGGCAAAGGTGGCGTCCTTGAACGCAGCCCATACTTCTGGCCCAGTTTTGCGCGGCGGCACATCCACCTGCTCTTTGCGCGCCACCCACCACCATGTAATCCACAAGGCGCCGGCCAGCATGATGCCGGGCACGATGCCGGCCAGGAAGAGCTTGGAGATAGACACGTTGGCGGCCACGCCAAAAATCACAAAGCCGATGCTGGGCGGAATGATGGGCGCAATGATGCTGGCCGAAGCCAGCAGGCCGGCTGATCGCGCTTTGTCATGGCCGGCCGCCACCATCATGGGCAGCAGCAGGGCAGACAAAGCCGCCGCATCGGCCACAGCCGAGCCGGACAGCGCAGCCATCATCACGGCCGCCACAATGGCCACATAACCCAGGCCGCCCTTGATATGGCCAACCAGTGCCAGCGCAAAGTTGACAATGCGCCGCGACAATCCACCGGCGTTCATCACCTCGCCGGCGAGCATGAAAAAAGGTACCGCCAGCAGCGGAAAACTGTCTGCGCCATTGATGACGTTTTGCGCCAGGATCTGCGGGTCGAACATGTTCAGGTGCCACATCAAGGCGGCGCCGCACAAGAGCAATGAAAAAGCAATCGGAATACCCAGCGCCATCGCGCCCAGCAAGGAACCCAGAAAAATGGCAATCGTCATGTTGTTCTTTCGCTTTCGCGAATGCCCACCAGCTGATCGCTGCTTATCTGGCCAGTGATCAAGCGCCAGAAGTCCAGCAGCAAAATCACCGCGCCCGAAACGGCAAACACCAGACCACAGGCGTAAAACAGGCCCATCGACACTTCCATGGCGGCGCTGCTGGCATCCCAGTTGATCTTGACCTGGTCCAGCGTACCCTTGAACAAGAGCCAACACACAAACAGCATCAAGAGGTGACCCAGGCCCAGGCAGATTTTTTTACCGCGCATTGACAGGCGCGACACCAGAATGTCGGTGCCCAGGTGCGCGCGCTCGTGGAGCGCAACGATGCCACCCAAAAAGGTCAGCCAGACAAACAACCATCGCGACAACTCTTCAGACACCGCAATCCCTGAATTCAAGGCATAGCGCAACACCACGTTCGTGAAGACCAACACCACCATCAAGGCCAAGCTGGCAGCCATCAGCCAAGACAGCAACTGGCAGTATTTAGCAATGAATTTTCCGAGCACGTAAGCCTCCTGAATTGAAAGTCAACACCTAATGTGCAAATTGGTTAGTTTTATAAAATCCGTGATAACCCTTGGTCTTCCGCTTTGCCGGCCGCCCGCAATTGCAATTGCGCCAAGGTCGGCGTGCCGGTGACACCACCAAAGACCTCGCACTTCATGGCGGCCGCCAGGTTGGCCCACTGCACAATTTCAGGCATGGGCAAACCCATCACCAAGCCCCAAGTGAAAGCGCCATGCCAGACATCGCCTGCGCCCAGGGTGTCAACAGCTTTGACGGCCGGCGCCGGTACCTTCATTACAAGACCTGATTCACGTGTCCAGACCCAAGCACCTTGCGGCCCCAGCGTCACGCCCACCACCTCAGCAGTGTTTTGCCCGGCCACTTCAAGCAGTGCCGCCTCCGTACTCATGCCCGGCGCCACAATGCTGAGCGCTGAATCGGAAAACAGCACGTGCGAAGCCAGCGGTATCAGCGCATGCAATTCCTGCGCGGGCGCCGTGTCTGCATCCAGGATGCCCGGGACGCCACAGGCGCGAGCCTGTTTCAGGGCGACAGCAGCACCCGCCATCCACCGCATGTCCACCAGTACCGCGCCAGCCTGCGCCACTTTTTGCAGCGGCAGCCAGGACGCATCCGGCGAGATATTCGCATCAAAAAAAGGCACCAAGGTGCGCTCGCCGCTCATGTCCACCAAAATTGAAGAAAACGATGTCTGCACACCCGCCAGCTCGCGCACACCGTCGGCGTTGATCCGCTCGCGCTGCATTTCTTGCATGAACTGCTTGCCCGTTTCATCATCACCAATCCGCGTCCACAGATGCACGTTCAGGCTCAAACGGGACATCGCCACAGCGGCATTGACGGCCATGCCGGCAGCCCGCTGCACCGCCTGGAGCGGCAGCGCCTTGGCGCCCGCAGCGGGCATGCGCTCAACCTGGAAAACCGTGTCCCAGCATGCGCCACCTACGCAAATAACGTACTTGTTTGTCATGGCTTAGATGGCCGGCTTTTTCAGCGCTTTACGAAACACACGATCATCTCGACGATGTAGCTACGCCGCCAAGTACTCGCCGCGCTGCATGTTTTCAGACATGACCATACGGATGTAGTCCTGGTTGCAGAAGTGATGATCAAAGGTGAATTCCACCAGGCTACGCAAGGCCGCTTCCGGTGAGAGATCGCCCAGTTGCAGATCGGCTTCGATGCTGCGCATGCGCCTGTACGACACCTCCAGCACGGCAAGGTACAGGCCATCCTTGCTGCCGAAGTAGTAATAAATCATGCGCTTGCTGGTGCGGGTGGCCGCTGCAATCTCGTCGATGCGCGCGCCGCTCAGTCCCTTGTTGGCAAACTCGGCGGTGGCCACCTCCAGAATGCCGGCCATGGTGCGCGCCGGGTCGTTGGTGCGCGAAGGCGTGCGCGCAGCCGTTGTCCCGGTTTTGCGCTTGGCAACCGCAGCACCCCGCTTGGTTGCCGAATGTACTGATTCGTTCATTTCTTCAGTATAGGGGCGCACCAAGCCTTGGCACCCGCTTGCTTTCGTAGGTTTCCCCTTCTGCAGTGCTCGCTCTATTTAAGACCGCACTGTCCAGCGCAACAGCAGCGCCTTCATGCGTTTTCCATAGTCGGGCTCCTGGACAAACAGGAACAGCGTCACCAGCGCGTTGCCCAGACCCACGCACAAGAACACCTGCGCCATGTCCAGCCCCGCTGTCAGCAAGGCGCCGGCCAGCAGCGCGCTGGCGATCATGAACAGCGCGTTGAGAATGTTGTTGGCCGCAATGATGCGGGCGCGGTGCGAGGGCGCGGTGCGCCATTGAATCAGCGCGTACAAGGGCACGCTGTAAAGACCGGCCGACAAACTGAGCAGCCCCAGGTCGGCCATCACGCGCCAATGTGCTGCATGCTGCAAAAAAGCGGCGATGTCCATCAGCGCGGACGGCGGCAAACCGCGCGAGGCGAAATACAGATCTACCGTGAACAGCGTCATGCCCATGGCGCCCAGAGGCACCAAGCCGAGCTCAACCTGTCTTCGGCCCAGCACTTCGCACAGCAGCGAGCCAATGGCAATACCCACAGAAAAAACCACCAACAAGAGCGAAGCCACCTGGGCATCGCCGTGCAGAATCTCTTTGGCAAAGACGGGGAACTGGCTCAAAAACACCGCCCCGAAAAACCACATCCAGCTGATCCCGATCAAGGCTAGAAACACCTTCGGGTCAGCCTTGGCACGCCGCAAATTGCGCCAGGTTTCGCTCAAGGGGTTCCAGTTGATGCTGAGAGCCGGGTCGTTGGCCGGCGCCTCGGGAATGAACTGCGCCGCCAGCCGGCCAGCCAGCGCCAGCGCCAGACAGGCGGCGGCCACATAAGCCGGCCCGTCCCCGGGCAAAGCCACCAACAAACCGCCGGCCACATTGCCCAGCAAGATGGCCACAAAAGTGCCCATCTCGACCATGCCGTTGCCACCCATCAGCTCGGACTCGCGCAGCGCTTGCGGCAGGTAAGCAAACTTGACCGGGCCGAACAGCGTTGAGTGCAAGCCCATCAAAAATGTGCAGGCCAGCAGCAGCGGTACTTGCCAGTCCAGCCATTGGCCACTGGCCAAGAGGCCAGCAGTGGCCAGCAGCATGATGAGTACTTCCAGGCTTTTGACCCGGCGCATCATGCGAGCCTTGTCGTACTTGTCGCTGAGCTGGCCGCTGGTGGCTGAAAACAGCACAAAGGGCAAGATAAAAAGCGCGCCGATCGCCAGGCCCGCCATCGCAGGCGGCAACCAACTCACGCTGAGCTGGTAAGTCAGCATCACGGTGAAGGCGAACTTGAACAGGTTGTCGTTGGCCGCGCCGGAAAAAAGCGTCCAGAAAAAGGGGGCAAACCGCCGCTGGCCCAGCAAAGCCCACTGATGGCTGGGCACTGCGGCTGAAGGCTGCGGGTGCTTCACGCCAGGTTCTTTCAAATGCCGGCGGTGAAAACGGTCAGCACGCCGGTGTAGCCATACAAATGATTTCGTGCAATTTCACCACCGGCAAAAAACCCGACCAAGGGCACGTCGCCCAGCGCGCGACGGATGATTTGCAGCTCTGCGCTGGGGCCGCCAAAGTGGGGGCCGCCGCGGCCGGTGCAACTGACGTAGACCGCTCCCGCAATTCCGCGTGACGCTTGCGGTGCGCTCTCAGCCTGCCCGGCACCAAGTGCCCGGGCCAGCTCTACGCCGACTTCCTGCGGCTCGAGTTCTTCTCGTATTTCAGCGCAGATGCGCACCAGGTCGGCTCGCGCAGCGGCAGCATGCTGCTCACAAAAAGCCAATGTCATACCGACTTCAGGCACGTCGGCAATGGCAATGCCCTTGCGCGACGGGTCCAGGCCGATCAGGTGGCGCACCACCACGTCCGCACCGAACTGGCCGGCGCGGCGCACCGCGCCATCGGCCAGACTGTGCGCTTCACCACTGAGGCCCACAAGGGTGCGCCGCACCTTGTCGATGGCTTCTTTCGGGTTGTCCAGCGAAATATCTAAATCACCCAGCATCACCTCCAGCGCCGGCTTGCCGTCGAGCTCAGTGACGACATTGTTTTCACACGCCGTGATGCGGTAATTGCCAGATACCGGTTGACAACCCTGGGTGACACGAGACATCAAGCCCAGACTGCCGGAGCCTTCGCCCAAAGGGCCGTCCAGAGTCGCCCGGGCAAAGGCCACACCACTCAGCCCGCCGCTGAAAACCCCGCTGGCGGCCCCCTGACCTTTGAGATTGCCGTGGCCGCTGAGCGAAAACTGCAGCGCCATCGAGCGGCTGGAGGCCAGGCCGCCAAACACGTAGCCGCTATCGGTGCGGGCGGCCATTTCTTCAATGAGTTCCGCCACGTCGGGTGTGCCGGCGTCTGCATGCACCAGCGCTGTGTGCGCATTGAAGCGGCTGGCCGGCGGCAATGGCGAGACCCCGGAAAAAACGCGGTACTGCGCAGCGGGCATCTGGCACAGCATGACGGCCATGGCCGGCTCGTCAAAGTACTCCACATTGTTGGAGGCGATGCCCACACCCACCGTGCCGCTCCAGTCGGTCACCTCGGGCAGCTCGGCGCTCAAATGGTCCAGGATGTCTTGGGCTTGCGCGGCAAAGTGGTCGGTGATATATAACAAAGCCAGCGTTGGCGTGCTGGCATAGCCGGGCAGCGCCATCTGGGCGCGCAGTTGCGCCAGCACCAGTGCGGCGGCCATGGGCCACTGCGGGTGCGTGGCGTGGCCATAGGGGAACAACTTCATCGGCTGCGCGGGGCTGCCTTGCGGGCAGGCGCCTTGGCTTGGGTCGTCGACGTACGCCCGGCCGGGGCTTTGGCCTTGGAAGCTGATTTGGGCGTCGCAGACTTTTTGCCGGTGCGCGGGGCCGCAGCGACGGGCTTGCGCGCCGGTGCCTCTTTCATCGCGGCCTGGGCAATGCTCTGGAACTGCTGCGTCAGCGCGCCCCACCACTGCATCGGGTCAACCGCAGCGCCAGCCTCGGCCGTCTTGGCAGGGCTTTCGGGCGCGGCCTGGGTCTTGACTACAGGCTCAGGCGCAGGGGCTGCCCCCGGCATGCGGGCGGTGAATGCCTGAGCCATTTCGTTCATATTGACGTTCATGCCCCGCAAAGCGGTCAGTGTCATTTTTTGCACTTCGAGGGCCTGGATGGTGGCTTTGAGTGCTGTGGCGTTCTGGTCCAGCCAGAACTGCACAGCCTTGAGCTCGGTAATGCGTTTGTCGAGCTCCTCCACATTCAAGGTGGGCGCGACCCAACCGCCAAGCTGCGTCATGCCCGGCATGGCTGGCGGGGCGCTGGCAGCGGCCTGGCTGCTTAGATTTTTCAAAAAATCAAAACCCGGTACCAGTTTGCCGAAGTCGGGGAAGTGGGCTTGGTCAGCGTCGCTCATGGTCTCTCACTGTGTTTGATACTCGGCACGTTGAACTCCATTGTGCAGCGGCGGCAGGCCGCGTCAATGACTTTTGCTAAGCTTAACAACATGCAGAGCCTGTTTCACTTTTCATTTAATGTCACCGACTTGCAGGTGGCACGGCGCTTTTACGTGGATGTCCTGGCTTGCACCGAAGGTCGCAGCACAGACACCTGGGTAGATTTTGACTTTGCCGGTCACCAGCTGTCGCTGCACTTGGGTACACCCTGGAAAACAGAACCCACGGGCCGCGTGGGCGAGCACATGGTGCCGATGCCGCATTTCGGTCTGGTGCTGGCGCTGGCCGACTGGCAGGCCATGGCGGCGCGGCTTGAAGCGGCGGACACAGACTTCATCATCCGGCCGCAGTGCCGCTTTGCCGGTGAACCCGGCGAGCAGTGGACGATGTTTTTTTGTGACCCCTTCGGCAACCCGATAGAGATCAAAGGCTTTCGGTCGCTAAAGACGATTTACGACCACTGACAGGCGCAGGCACAGGCCGTATTGTTTGCGCGATAGCGCCGAATAAGGCTCCCCCCTGCGGGTCTTTCATCTCAATGCGTATGGTGTCGCCGAACTTCATGAAAGCCGTACTCGGCTGGCCGTCTTGCAAAGTCTCCATGGCGCGCTTTTCGACGATGCAGTTATAGCCCTTGGGCCATTGCGTCTGGCCCTGGCTTTCCAGGCCCCGGTTGCTCACGGTGCCAGAACCGATGACGCTGCCGGCGCGCAACTTGCGCGTCTTGCACAGGTGGGCGATCAGCTGGCCGAAATGAAAACTCATCTCTGCGCCTGCGTCGCACATGCCGACCTTGCGATTGTTCCAGGTGCTTTGCAGCGTGAGGTGCACGCGGCCCTGCTGCCAGGCGCCGCCGAGCTCATCGAGCGTCACCGCCACCGGGCTGAAAGCCGTCGCCGGTTTGCTTTGTCCCAAGCCGGAGCCCCTGGCTGCCTCTTGCGTCGCCACATGACGCAGCGTCAGCTCATTGGCGAGCATCACCAGGCGTATACCTTCAAGGGCCTGCTCAGGTGTGCAGCCCATGGGCAAGTCAGCGCTGACCACCGCCACCTGGGCGTCAAAGTCGATGCCGGCGTCTTCGCTGGCCAGCGTCACGTCATCACACGGGCCGCAAAAGTCGTCGCTGCAGCCCTGGTGCATCAATGGCGCCGTATCAGGTGCTGCGGGCAGCTCAGCACCACCGGCGCGCAGGAGCAGCTCGGAATGGTTCATGAAGGCAGCACCTTGGGCCCACAGGTAGGCGCGTGGCAGCGGCGCCATGCAGCGCGAAGGCTCAAAGGGAAAGGCGTGGCGGGCCCGGCCCTGGTTCAGCGCGTCATACAAGTCTTGCAGCTGCGGGGACATGAAGTTCCAGTCCTCAAGCACCTGTTGCAGCGTGCCGGCAACGCCACTGGCGTAGTGTGCTGTGGCAAGGTCACGCGAGACCACCAGCAACTGACCGTCGCGCGAGCCGTCTTTGTAGGTGGCGAGTTTCATGGCTTGTCTTTCAGGGGTGTTGGGTTGGCCGCCCTTGGGTGCGACCTGTCAGGATGAACATCAAGGCGAAAGTGAGCGGCTAGCGTTACGATAAGCGGCTTCTTTTGTCTTGCTAACCACAGGTAAATTCTAGTCCACTGCGCATGATCGACCGACCGTCAACGCTCATCCCCAGCGCGCCGCGCCGCGCCTTGTGGCTGTTGGCCGCGCTGGTGACTCTGGTGCACTGGTGGGTGCTGGCCGATGGCCCCTTGGACTTGGGTCTGAACAACATCACGCCAACAGGGCCGCCGGCCAATCTGGTTTTCAACACGCGGCGCATTGAAGTCTCGA
>Ga0209443_1002116_pt1 | contig 11930 bp, 12 predicted proteins | sample LauGreBMM110DCMD_2_FD_187571 | JGI IMG/M metagenome (GOLD analysis project Ga0209443, IMG submission 187571) | Freshwater lake microbial communities from Lake Michigan, USA - Su13.BD.MM110.DCMD (SPAdes) (version 2) | ecosystem: Environmental > Aquatic > Freshwater > Lake | place: Lake Michigan... | reverse complement strand
CCGGGTGTTCGAAAACGAGACCGCAGAACTAGTATTCCGAATTTACGCGGCGATTTCACGTAATGTTGGGCTTCCCTTGGAATCCGTAGAAGAATTCGTTTTGCGCACTACCTTGGAACTAATAGAGAAAAACGTGAAATCGGAGGCATCGTATCAGAAAATGTCGGATAAGATGGAGAAGGAAAAGGGAAAGCGTCCGCCGCCGTATAAGACCTACCACGGGCAAACGGTGTTAACTATTGTGGCGGCGGTTTTACTCGTCGCCATCCAGACCGAGACCCCATCATTCAAAATCCGAAAGACGTTCCCTGGATGTATACAATCGTTTAGTGGATACCCCGCCGATGAGGGATCGGTCGAAGATATGAGTGGCTTGAAATACATTGTTTGTGTAATGAAGAAAACAGAGAGTTCGATCGAGCCTTGGAATACAATTCAGAAAATGCCCGCGGACGTTCTTCAGGGTCGCGTGAAAACCATTATTTCGGAGTATTTGATTTCGCGAACAGATATTACGGAATTATACGCGAAAAAACGCGAATACGCCGCGCTTCATCCCGAGGAAACGATCCCCGCGGAACATGCGATTCAGAAATGGCGCGGGTTTTTACCTCCCGTGGTGAAATTCACGGTCTTGAAAACTCTAAAAGGGTTGTCTAATGAATATAAAACCGAGTTACTAACATTGATGCGCGAAGGGAAACGAGACCAGCGCGACCATATTTCGATATTCAAGACCAAGGTGTTACAATATGGGTATGGTTTAATCGAATCCGTGAATAACGTCGTCCACGGAAAAGAGATGTTATTAAAGACTAGTTCAAAGATCCCCTTCTTGGAAAACGCGTGCTGTAATGATAAATCCAACCAAACACCCATTAATTATTTCGCCTCGGAAGACGAAACCGTGAAACCGCACCTGAAAATGATCGAAGGGTGGACGGAGATCTTAGCCAATATCGCCCAAGTTTCCAAGGCGTCGTTTTTATATCATCCCAAACGCACGGGCGTTCAATATCCGGCAGTTCCGACTGAACATTTCACTGAAAACGTATATTTGGCGTTTATTCATTACTGTAATTTGGATCGCGATATGCCGATTCCCCATGAACTCCATGCATTGATGAAGGAAAAACCCGCGGGTTACGATAAAAGCTGGACTCTGAATGAGAAAATCGAGTTTCTTAAAACCAACGGCAAACGTTATACCGTGGGTAATTTGATGCAACTCATGGAAATCGTGAATCGCAATAACTTGGTGGGAAAGTATTCAGGGCAAATCAAAGGAACAGCAGTTTCGGCGCTAGGCGATTTCTTGGAATACGCGGAATCCCAAGATGATTCGATTATTGATCGCCCATTATGCGATTTATTACACGCGGTTATAAAAGCTTTCGATCCAAAGGTAATGGTAATGGACGATTTGACAAAGCCCCAGCCCGAGGTATTCGAACTTAATAAATATTTATCCAAGGCGAATGAAAATATGCTCGATATCATCGCGAGTTTCTTACAGCAACATGGCAATTTATCGCCCAAGAAATTCAAGGAACTACAAACAATGCTCGCCGATATTCATATTTGGACCCTCGACACAAGTGAAACGGGATCCAGCGACGAAACGAGTATGTATACAGTTACACAATTTCTGAAAAATTCGGTTTATAATATATCACGCACTTATCCCGAGATAATCCAAAATAATCATACCGTGAATCCGAAACCCTCAAAACACTGGAATGTATCACCGAATCACGCGGTTGATATAGCGAATTTCTTGGAAGCATATTATACGCCTTTGGCGAAATTCAAGAATGACACGGTAATTCGCGGGCTATTATCGGAAACCCAACGTAGACTCATTGATTTGACCCTGTTTTTGGACGCAATTCCCAAGTTCACACCTATACATAAAACGGTTGTCTTAGAAGACGGAAAGTCCGAAAACCTATCGTGGTATGCTTTTTTTGGTAAACGCACGGTGTATATGTTAATGACGTATGTTTGGTATACCGCGCTATGCGAGTTTATTGAAGCCACAGATAACGAAGAGTTGTTATATACGGATGTTTTGAATAGAAAACAAGAACGTCGGGATGCAATCCGCGAAGACGCGGACCCGTTATTATATGGTGAATCCGAAGTCTCAGTGTCCGAAGACTTGGAAGACCAAGCCGACGATCTCAATGAACTCGAAGTGCATATTAAAATGGGAAATACGAAAGATCTTAAGACTCGGGTTGCGGAACTATTGTTGACTTTTTTAGAGATCGAAAATAGATCCAAGTCAGAAATTGACGCGTCATACCAATCGCTTGATAAACAATTACGTAGATCCAGGCAAAAAGAGAAGAAACTGATAACCGATTTTTTGAAGAATTTGGATCCCGATGAACGCCGCGTAGAGGATAATAAAAAAGCACTTAAGTTGGGTCGCTGGAACGTGGGAATGCAAAAGGGTTTGGTGAAATACGACAAGGCAACGTATGAACGCGAACGCGCGGAAATGATCAATCAACTCAATGGCGAAATTATGGAAGCCGAAGATAACCAAGCTGCCAAGGGCGCTGATGATTTAGAGCGAGATGCGGAAGTGGATGCGGACGAATTCTATGAAAAAGAGGCGAATGATATCGGAGAACTGGATGAAGAATACGGCGACGGAAATTATTACGCCGAGGATAGGGAAGAGTAACCAGAATTATCCACCGGGAACCCAGGAAAATTAGAATAGTTTTTCATCATAAGATTTCTTGATGAAAAACAATAAGGAATTAGAATTCCCCCGAAGGGAGGGGTAAGTGTTCCCCCCTACTAGTAAAGCTTTGATGATATTTATCGGTGTAAAAAAACTTTTGGAATATTGGTGGACATAGCTGTGTAAAATAATCAATGTCCAGAAGTTCCCGTATGTACAACATATTTAAAACGATGATTTTTGTTATAGTTTAGTTCATACACGTTGGGAGGAACAGGGGGGTAAGGGGGAGCCAACATTACCCATTCCCCTCCTTCATGAACGCCATGCGTGTTTGATCCTTTCTGTTTTAAATCAGATCTATACTGCATAATCTCTACAAATTGAGCCGCGTTCGGAATACGCCATTTCCATAAATCCTTAAAAAACCCCCCCCTCGCCTCCACCGCGCTATTATTATCGTATATTATGCCAAGAGCTTGTTTGATAAAGTCCTTCTCCTCCGTGTCGAACTCTCTTTTAAGCCCATCAAATTTTTCTTCAATAAAAACTTCTTTGGCACTGCGTTTACTCCTACTCCTGGTCCCACTAGCGGGACCACCTCGTTTAGGGGTCTTTCCACCGCGCAAATGCTTTCTCCTAAAAGTTTTAGGTTTCATGTATTATATATTATTATTAGATTTTTTTAGACAGATGGGAACCTGGGGGTCTGTCTAGATAACTCCGGCAATCTACGCGCCAATTATATTTCGCGGAATTCGACCAATTGATTTGCCCCGCACCAGGCGCGCCAAGTGGGCGACCTTTCGCTACACCGCCGTATCCACCCACCGTGGTTTTATCGCCAGGCGTATCACCCGACGGATTACCTTGATCACTTAACGGTTTACCTCCCAGTGAGCCAGTATTTTTGATATGCCCATTTTGACAGGGCACATGAAAAGTCTTTTCGTATTGCGTGCGTTGCTTCTGATACCGGGCTTTCGCGGCTTGGCATCGGGAATTACACGCACCCTTGGCTACCTGTCCGCTATAAAATCGTTGGTTTAGCTGCGAGCTTGTATATTTTGTAACATTATGTTTTTTATATTTCGCCTTAGCTAGAGCCAATTGATAGCGATCGCGGGCTTGTTGACATCGCTTATTACACGCTATTTTCGCAGAACAGCGGGAATTACATTTTTTTGATACCGCAGAACCTCGTGCTAGCTTCGATCTGGCGAATTGCTTCCGATAATTATGATCGGTAACTGCATGTAACTTATTGGAAATAAGAGTTCTAGTGTTCTCGGCATATTGTCTGACTTGTTTCTTGATTTTAGCCCCTATCCTAACCGTTTTACCGTAGACACTACCATATACGGTGCTAGTTGTCATGGCGGCTAAACATGATGTAGTAGCGAATAAAACAAAGACGCTTACTATAAAATAATTCATGGTTATATTATAACACTTGTATTATACTATTAATCAATTTTCAATAATATCTCATCAATATATAGTAAATGGAATTCCCGGAAACAGTAGTCTTATCAATATCAACACATGGAATAGTAGTAAAAGACAAAGAGTCGATGACAATACCAAGAGGAATGCAATTCGCAAAAATGAGTTGGGTAATGCCAACAGTTTGTAGTTTTATGGACGGCGATGATGTTGCTGCATGTAATAAAATAATAATGGAACATATCAACAAAAACCCCATAACGAGCGAAAACTTGCATGAAAAATGCCAAGAAATAACGAAACAATTAAGTGGAATATTGAAAGAAAGTGTTGCTGCAAATAGGGCGACAATAAAAGCGGTTGAACGGGGCGAAGATACGGATGAAATGTTGGAACATAGAAAAGCCTATGTTCGCGCTGCAAATAGAGGATTGAGGGTATTTAGCAATCAAACTGGAACAAAAACGTTTATAAACAAGACTTATGTAAGAGATAGAACGGAAGCGTTGAATCCCCAAGGTGATTGGCAGATTCGAGTATTAAATATTCCGGGTCAGCCCGATGTTGTTAATTTTATTGAGGGGAGAGCATATAATACTCGCGGAGAATCCGAGACTGATTTGAAGGGGATAATGAAAGTCCTAAAAAACAATGGTGTGAAAAACGTAATGATGTTTGATTTTTCTTGTGCGAATGTTACCGATGAGGGTAGAGTAGACGTTTTGGAAAGCGATCGCGCTACCCGCGCGTTTGGTAGAGATGCGGTTCACGCCGCTACAACGGGAGTTCACGTTCCCGTATCTAAACTCGGTGTTTCTCTAAGATCTTCTTCCAAGAAACCGAAGAAAAAATCAAAGAAAAGTCTGGAACTAAAAAAAACGGCTTACGGTGGGAAAAATAAGCGACAAACTACGAAACGATCGAATAGACGTTAGAAGCGAACCCAGATATTTTTCGAATCTTACACCTTTGCACATTAACGTATTACTAGCAACGACCAAGATGAAAAATGATTGATTTATCGGTAACGTTGCCTTTGAACACTATCCGCACAACGTTCGTATTACAATGTTCAAGGGTGTAAAAAGGAGGGGTGCGGGGAACCTATGGTTCCCTGCTAATATAATATTTTATTAATGTATAATGAAATATTTAAGAAGGACAACTCCTAAGAAAAAGCCAAGGTCCAGATCTAGTTCAAGATCTAGTTCAAAGTCTAGCTCAAAATCTACTAGTCCAAAACCTAAACCTAAAAGAGGAACAAGACGTAGAAATGTAGACATACAACAGGTTAACAATCTAATTTCTAAATACGAAAAAATAGTTAGAGAAGACGAAGAATCCGCGGAACTTAAAGAACAAATGGATTCCGATGAAATTGATGTTTCTGACTTGGAAAAAGCTTGGAATAAACATATGAAAGAAGATAGCCAGTTTTTAGATTTAGGCAGTAGAGGAAATCCATCCGAACACGCAGTTAAGAACCTTTTAATCCTGAATTATTTACAAGAGATGTTAGACGCCGAAACGGAACGTCAACCTGACGGTCAAGTCGAAGATTTCAATTTAGATCACGACGGCAATCCACAAGGACCTGATTTCAATCAACGAAAGGCGAATTTAGTAAAAAGCTACAAAACTAAATTATCGGGTCTAGGCGTCAGAGGGCTCTAAGTTTTATGGACCTAATATATAACCAAATGTTTTTAGATAAAACCTTTATAAGAATTCATAAATCGAGCGTGGCAATAACCCTGTTTTTAATATTGTTTTCGTTGGTGCATTATTTCAAACCCAGTTTTGCGTATGGAAAGGCGGGCGAATTCCGACAGTTCGGCGTAGGATATCGCGAAAAAACCGTGCTTCCAATATGGACGGTAGCGATTGCATTGGCGATAATATCTTATTTAGCAGTTTTATGGTATTTGGCTTATGTGTAAATAACATTTGTCTCACGACAGTATAAGATGGCAGGTCAGATTGATTTTTCGTTAATGCCGCCTCCTCCGCCACAACCTGCGTCCCGCAAATCTCCCGCTCGTAAATCAAAATCGCCTTCGCAAAAGAGAAAAACACATCGTGAAAGAAACGCGGAGGTTCCGGCTCATGTATTGAAGAAACTTGGTCTAAAAAAGGCGGGGTCTAGACGTCGTAGATCGAGTCGCAGACGTTAATGCAAATGCATTTTACACCCTAAGAATACATAATACATCCCATCATCGCTATAATAAGTGATACAATGCTTGCTAAATATATCCAAACGAAATGCCCGAATGAATATTTCAAATGAACTAGATTTCTAAGTTTTTCTACGTGATCCGTAGTCTGAAAATGCATTTTGAAATCCAGCGGAAGATTTTTACCGCCGATGTCCTTCGTATCGCACGTTTTTGCCGCGTCAATGAATTCTTCTACATTTTGCGTATTTATGCAGGTGATTAAGAAATTATAATTGAATTCGCGCGGATTTATGTTGGAATACTCCGAGAATTTGTTACTTACGAAAATGTTATTGCATACGTCAGTTGCTCCCCAGGCATGAATAAATAAATATCCAAGAGTATTCTCAAAAATCGCAACGAGCGATGGATTCGTGGCTAGGGCAAAAATGGTAATGAGAACGACCACGAATCCAGCTATTGTATTATATAAAACAAATAACGCGTCTTGCCCGTTCATTTTATTAATCTGCGCCTTTTTATCGCCCATTATTGCCATGCGATAAAACATGAGACAGGCGATATATCCAAGACCAAGAACAGCTCCGTATAAAAATATTACTCTATACCAAGCCGTTTTTTTATAGAACACCATGCTATACATTAATCCTAAAGGTATAGCAAATGCAATACATGTTATGAATATGCCGAGTGAAAATGAACCTATTTTATCTGGATTATTAAGAAGAGCATCTGGTTTATCTGAATTAGAAGACATGTATAATATCTAGAGATAGATTTAGTTTAGTATGGAACACATAGGTAAAAAGCGAAGCGCCCTGCGTTGGTTTGATTTTTTGCGATATTTTATCTCTATACCAAAATGGAATATCCAAGATTAATCGAACAAGGTGCACATAATTATATCCAGGAAGCCCTTAAAATATGCCATAACAATAGAATACAAATTTATAGTTATGCTCTTAATATAGGCGTTTTGGTAATATTTTTAGCAATAGCGGGAACAACGCTTTATTATTGTTATAAAAGAAAGCCCGCTCCATATGAACTCCGGCAAAAAATGCTCAAGGACCAAGACTATGTTTTATCTAAAATCCGATATTATCAAGCCGAGAAAGCGAATTTGTCGAGCGCCTTTATGGAACGATTGGCAGGAAAAGAACCCAGATAGCACAGTGCTTCGCTTATTGTAATAAATATGTTTATATTTATTACAAAAAAAGGGTGTAAATATAATACTAGAATATATATAATTCATGAGCACCAAGATAGAAGAAAACCGCGACGAAGTAATCGACGAGAAAAACACTGCGCAACAAGACTTTCTAGCGACCCTGGATGCACTAAATAAGGAACATTCGAACGAAATTCGATTCGACGTGCCTTTGCATGGTGATATCGATTTCTCTGAGCTGACGGATCGTGGATTCAAACGTATAACGCATATATTATTTGACGAGCCCGGTGAGATTACTAATATTCGAAATATTCCCGAAGGCGTCACGCATTTAGAATGTAAACATCAAATGTTGGTGGATTTCGAGGCGCTACCTTCCACGCTCGAGCATTTGGACGTTACCGGAAATTACTTTAAGAGAATAGATCTAGACGACGCCAAGCAACTCAAGACTCTTGCTGCTTCGGATAACGAAATCGAGTCGATTACGAATCTCCCCGCTACTTTAGATACATTGGAATTGGAAAACAATCAATTAAAACGGTTGGATTTAGCTGCGGCTACGTCCTTGCGCGTTTTGAGGTGTTCGAATAATCCTCTTTTGGTAGTTGAACATCCGCCCTCGTCTTTAGTGGAATTTGAGATGGAGAATAATCCATTGACCGAAATAAATACTTCGATGGAAGAAGGGGCGGACAGTGACTCCAAGAAGCGATTCGAATATTTAGATGCAATGAACGAATATTTTCGGATGAAAGGCGCGTATGAATTGAAGTTAAAACAGGTTCGAAAGGCGGCATTTGAGCGCGGGAAGACTAAACGCGAAGGTTTGAATAACGCACGTAAAGCCGTTCCGCCGTGTGTTCACTGCTCGCGTAAAGTAGGCACGATTTTCTCTAGGAAAAATGGTAGATATATGGCTACGTGTGGTGATAAATCTAAACCCTGCGCACTTAATATTCAGATATTTAGTGGATATTATTTTAATAACGAAACTCTGTTGACGATATATCGCGAAGAATTGGACGTTTCTAAGGAAAAAGTGATAAGACAGAAACTCGATACATTATTTAATTATATGAGCGAGAGCGAATCGGTGATTAAATTTAAAGAGGAATTGGAGAAATATAATAGCGATGCTAAAATGTATAGTGATTTGCTCAAGCGGTATAAAGACTTGTATGAAAATGAGGAATGGACTTTGATCATGAAAAAGAAAACCGAGGAAATGTATACAGTAATAGAGGATATCAAACGGTTATTGGAAGAATATAAGAAAACCCAGAATCCGGAGGTATTGAAATCGGCTTTACGAACACATAAAGAAGATTTAATGCCGTTAATTGCGAATATTCGCTTACATAAATACGGAATAATGGAGATGATTCACCCTTTTGAGAATACGTGCACGCTCGTGCAACAGGCACTGTCGCTTAATAAAATGGACTTTAAATATGGAGAAGATGCACGCGTTATTAAGTTCAACACTTGATCTCACTATCGGGATTCTCTCCTGCTACTAGCGCATCGAATTCTGATTTCGCACTCTCAGAATTCGTATGATTCAAATGAACGATCAGATATATTTTCTTTCCCGGACTTCCGCTACTATAATATTCTTTAATAATATCCTGAGTCACGTTCGATAAAGCAACGTCGCGTTTACTCAAATACGTTTCAAATGGGTCTCCGGATTCTATCGTCGCCTTGGAATATTTTAAAAGCAACCAAGTGCTCACGGGATTAATTGCCGTGGACTTGATATAATTCGCCCCCGGTATTTTTTCCAAGACCATTGACATAACCGCGCGTAACATTTTATTGTATTTCTTACCTTCGGATTCTCCCTCCGTCTTGGAATTAATAAGAATCTCTCCTCCACGTGCGGGGATGAGTTCAATGGTAGATATACATTTTTTGGAATTACATAGCGCCAAAATCAATGTTTCGTAATAATTACAACCTACGCATACGTGACCATGTTCGTTATATCGCGACATGGGTTCTTCAAATTCGTGAAAAGGGGCGAGTTTAAGATGTAATCCGGGGCATTTAGTAACGAGTTTTTTATTTAATTCGCGCAAAATGGCTTGCGCGTCGGAAAGATCCACATCGGGAATACAACGGGCTAATAATATCGCGTCTTTCATTAAATCGCCGTTTTTTAAGGACCCCTTTTTCTTTGATATAGCCGCGGAGCATTTTTCAATGATTTTAGGATCGGGTCTATTCTCTAAATGAAACATGACATATTGCCCTTCCTTGTTTTGGAATACCACATGCTTAGAACCATCGTCGATATAATTAACGCACCGGTTTCCATCGGATAACTCGTATTCGACTCGGTATACTTTCTTCTTTATAAAATCGCGTAAATAAGTGGCATATGATGCGCTATCTTGGACGTCGATAACAATTTTTGGTGAAGAGGTGGTGCGTTTTGTTTTACGCGCCGCGGTGACTTTTGATTTTTTGGAAGAGGTTTTGGAAGAGGACATAGATATATATTATGCATCATATATTTATGCACACGAGTCTTGCTTGTTACACATTTGTGTATTTCCGAACGGGTGAAATGAGAAAAAGGGTGAAGTGAGAAAAAGGGTGAAGTGAGAAAAAGGGTGAAGTGAGAAAAAGGGTGAAGTGAGAAAAAGGGTGAAATAAAAAGAGGATGGGGTTAAAGGGGAAACCTTAGGTTTCCCCTTAGCACGAGTTATAGTTATTGACCCCATCCCATTGAACCATATGTTTTCTCGCCCATGTGCGTTTTGCGCATATTCCACCTGACCATCCGGGATCGTTAAAGTCAATATAATTAATTACGGAACCGTCCGTTTGTTTTTTTGACGAGAACCCAGGTGTATTTGAAGCAATATCAGCGGTTAATGTAGTTCCGCTATATATATTTCCAGAGTTCAATCCAGAAGACGCCAGAGGAATAATACATTTTCCCGATTTCACCGCGGATGTTTTTGGATCTGATGGCGTATCGTCGGTGTAAATTTGCCAGTAATCGGGGCAGTTATATTGTTCCGGAGGGAATGTTTGCGAGTTTTTTTGACTACCCATAAGGATTCCGACAAAGGTTAATAAAATAATTAATAAAATAGCAGCGATTGATAATACTACAATGTGAAATGTTTCCATATATATGGTATCTAGATAACAATTTTAGAAGCAATGTTATTATACAACGTAAATATGAACGTTGCTAGTTTTGGACCATGACATTTCAATGGGAATCGATTCTATGAATTTAATCTTATTATCTTTATTGGTCGATTTACTCTCCGAGTAAATCTTTTCAGTCGATTTACTCGGAGAGTAAATCTTGGAACAGCATATAACACTTCCACTAGGCAGCTCATTAGAAAGTTTATCGAATATGTCGTCGGTGATATTTTGATCGAAACATAGATTGCTAAACCATACAAAAACTCGCGGATTTTCAGGGAGTTCTTCGGCTAAATTTAATTTCAATATATCGGCATTGATAAACTTGACGTTTTTGGCATATTCCCCTGGCATTTTTTCCTGTAAACATAATGCATCTTCGTGTCTGGCTTTTACAAGTTCAATGCCTATTGCCTTTTTGATTTTCGCCAAACTCGCCATAAATAGGCACAATTTCCCGCGACCAGAACCGACATCAATAAACGTATTTATTTCAGGGCTCAAGTTACGAACGTGCTTAAATAATCGCGAAATTCCGTCATATTCCATTTCGCCATAAGTAACCTTATGATCTTTGTATAAATCGTGTTGTTGAGATTCGTCGTGCTTACACGCGGGATATGTTTTCTTTAGAGCATTTACAAAAGCCTTTCGTGTTACTCTGGTGCGCGATCGTCTCCTTCGTGTATTCATTATTTCTGTAAAATATATAGATATTATAAGATATATATATTACCAATGCAACGACTAGTTTATCCAATGTGTGAACTTTGTATACATTATCGTAAATCCGCTGCGTCTGATGCTTTAAGCAAATGTAGTAAATTCACTTATTTTGATTTCCGATGGGATAATAAAGAATACGACTACGCTGATTATGCAAGGCGCACCGAGAGCAAATGTGGTAAAGAAGGGCGGTTTTATCGACGAGATGATCGACGCGATTTAACGAAAGATGATTGACGACGTTTTTTTTCTGTTTTTCTACGGTATATTTTTCTTGATTTTTTTCCACCGTTGGCAGTTTGTTTGCTACGTATAAAGTTGTTATAATTTTTAGTTAAAAAATTACGAAATCGTTGATAGTTTGACACAGTACTTGACACAGTACTTGACGCAGGACTTGACACAGTACTTGACACAGTACTTGACGCAGGATCAACAAACCATGAATGTTTCATTGCATAATTTGAATTACATCTATCATTCGGATGTGGATAGGTCATCCATTTTACCAAATCAATTAAACTACTGT
>Ga0209443_1002113_pt1 | contig 11939 bp, 7 predicted proteins | sample LauGreBMM110DCMD_2_FD_187571 | JGI IMG/M metagenome (GOLD analysis project Ga0209443, IMG submission 187571) | Freshwater lake microbial communities from Lake Michigan, USA - Su13.BD.MM110.DCMD (SPAdes) (version 2) | ecosystem: Environmental > Aquatic > Freshwater > Lake | place: Lake Michigan... | reverse complement strand
AAACCGAAATCTTCGGTAATCGAGCCTGGGTGGCCTATCACAATTATGCCACCTTCACCAAAGAAGGGGAAGCTCCTCGGGAAGTATATTGGCTCGAGAGTGCATCAGCACTAAAAACAGCACAAGGTTGGAGGTTAGAACTCTTGCACTCCACGAGAGCTGAACTCCCAAAAAAATAAATAAAACTCCAAGAAAATAAACCTGAATCGGAAAGCTATTTCGCAAATAACTTCTCTAGGATTTTATAAGTAATCAGGTAGGTAGGTCGGACCCCATCCATACCTAAAGCGCCCGAAGCGAGGGTGCTGCCTGTTTCAAGGGGATTATCGGAAGCATAATACGCATAAAGTACCTTGATATTGGAACGAACATTTGTTCGGATTTTGGAAGCAGACTGGATCGCTTTTTGGTAATGCGCCCCTTCCATCTCCAAACCTACAGCCTTCCAAGAGGATTCCATAAAATAGGTCAATATATCTCGATTCTGTAGGGAGGTTCCAAGTACAGTGATCATGGAGCCTTGGTACACTCCTAGGCCGTAGCCTTTAAAATCAGATTTTTTAAGTTCGTTCCGAAAAGGATAATTGTCGGCAGTACCTTCAAATACGTGTGCCGTAGGTACCATCAAATCTCCTTTTCCACCATGTAAAATTCCTGCCTTACCCATGATTGAGGTAGACAAAATATCTAAAGGATACTTTTTACCGGCTTTGGAGTACGGCTTTAGCAATTCATCGAAACATTCATAGGCTTGTTCTCCAAATGCATAATCCATCACCACAAAAACGGGTCTTTTTCTTTTTTCTTTAGGAAGAAATACACCAGGGAGTAAGGTTTCACCGTCCATTTGAGCGGTATCGATGAGTTGCGCACCAATGTTGGTTCCTGACTCATCTGGAAGGTCTATGAATCCTTGTTTTTCCGCAAAGGCTAAAATCTTCTTGCCTTGGTTATTTTTTGCCTTGATGGAAATCGCTGTTGCAAGCTCCTCAATCTCCTCAAAAGAATTAGCTCCCAGTGCTTGATGCCCATAAATTGTGTTGAGCACGCTGTGCATATTGGCAGAGATGATGTGAATGGGACGATGAATCAACTTTCTCTCCAAGAGAGCCTCCTTGATCCGATTGGCCCAAAGCTCACCATACACGTGGTGACCTACCCGCTCTCGAAGGGTTGCAGAAAAGCTAATTTCTCGATCTAGACCCTGCAAGGATTCGTCCATTGCCAACTTACCCAAATGGTAAATGATGGAAAATAGGCTGTTGGAATTACTGCTTTCGGCAAACTTTTGGACCGCCTGAACTGTCTCTTCGTAGGTTCTTCCGATAATATGACTTAGGTAGGCCGCTGCACTTTCAATTTCCAACTCCTCTCCCAACTTTTCCCTTTTTACATATTCCTCCAGCATCTTCCAATTGGAAGAAATTTTTCCTTTGGGATCGGTGCTATTTTGTTGGATTTTTCGAGACTCAATGTAGAGAAAAGTGAGGTGCGTGAGTATATCATAAATATCTGATCTTCCACGAGTCATCTCCACATACATAATCTGTTGATCTAGGCGATAACAGTTTCTTTTTCTCCGTGCTGGGACGATGGGAGTTAAGTGGGATGTTTCATATCCCTCCCTGCTTATCAAGCGAACAAATCGGCATTCTTCGATGCCTTTGGGTAGGCGTTCCATCACATAAAGCAAGCCATCCAATTCTATTTTTTCAGGATCGGTTAATTTCCCATAAATCTCTGGACTCAGTACCATTAAGGACTGAATCAATCCTTCCCCAGACACACCCATGGGCTTGTAGCTTCCACGATTAAAAAGATGGCGCATGGTGATGTAGAGCCGTTCTATTGCTGCTCGGGATTCTTGTGCTCTAGTTCGTGTCATACCTTTCTACTAGGTTAAATTCTACAAAATTAGCCTTTTTACACGAAAAAATGACATGCAGACCTAAAAATCACCTAGCAAGCAATTAATCAAGCCTCCAATGAAGTAGGCTTTAGTTTTTACTTTCTAAGGATATCAAGTAAAATTAAGGTTTGAGTTTGTCTTCAAACAAGCGCTGCAGTTTCTCCACCTTTGGACGAACCACATATTGGCAATAGGGTTGTCCCTCGTTCAGCGTATAGTAGTTTTGGTGGTAGTTTTCTGCAGGATAAAAGTTTGAAAACGCAGTAATTTCAGTCACAATTGGAGCGGAAAATTGCTTGGACTGATCCAACTTTTCCATCATTTCACTTGCTTGTTTCTCTTGAGCCTCGCTCAAATAAAAAATGGCAGAACGGTATTGGGGTCCTGCGTCGGCTCCCTGCCTATTCAGAGTTGTGGGGTCATGAGTAGCCCAAAAAACAGCCAATAGTTCGGATAAATTAATTTTTGTCGGGTCAAAGATTACCTGAATCACCTCGGCATGACCAGTGGTACCAGAGCAGATTTGCTGGTAGCTTGGCCGCTCTACTAGACCACCTGCATACCCAGAAATAACCTGAACCACCCCATTTAATCGTAAAAAAACAGCCTCCGTACACCAAAAACAACCACCTCCCAACACCAGTACTTCTAATCCTGCTGGACAATTCATTTCCGTTTTGGGGAGCATTTCGTGACTATTCATCGCTTTTTATTTGAAGACTAAACGATAAAAACAACATTAAGTTTATCCAGTTGGGTCCTATCGAGAGCTCCCTTTAAATAAATTAGGAATGGGAATTGGGTAATTCGTTTGAAGTTCTATTTTTGGAAAAGTTTGGTTCCAATTCCAATTCCTGGAAGAAGAACCCTCACCAAGCTATTGTACCACTAATCCTTAAAAAAGGATTTATAAAAAAATCTTTGCAAGAAGTCTTCTTGCAATTTGTAGTTTTCTTATCAAAGTTTAACCAATTCAAGAATGAACAAACAATTTCTGATGGCAGGAATGCTGGGATTGTTGGTAGCAGGATGGCTTAGCCAAGCTGCAATGGCACAGAGTGATCCTACAGGGAAGCGTAGGGTAACTAGCACCTATGCCATTACCAATGCCACGGTATTCAAAGCTCCGGGTGATCCCGGCAGCAAAGCCACTATCCTCATTAAAGACGGCGTTATTTTAGGAGTGGGAACCTCCCTAACGCTACCCAAAGAAGCTAAATTGATCGCAGGAGACTCTCTATTTGTCTATCCAGGATTTATTGATGGTGCTGGAACAATGGGCATCACCAAACCTAAAGATGTAGAGCGTCCCAAAGATTTTGTATCCTCCAACCCGGCAGATGAGATCGCTGGCATTACACCTTGGAGAATGGCTCCAGAATCCTATGCTGCATCAAGCACTCTAGTGGATGATTGGAGAAAAGCTGGTTTTACGCTTAGCCAGGTGGTACCCGACGGTGGCATGCTGCCCGGAAAAACTGCGCTAATGGTATTGGGTGATGCGAAAAACAATAACCTCCTTCGAAATAATGTAGCAATGGCTGCGAATTTTAGAAGCTCTAGAGGCATGTATCCCGCAACCCTAGCAGGGGTAATGGCCAAATTTAGAGACCTGTATCAAAACACTTCCTTGATCCTCGATCATGAGAAGTTGTATGCGAGCAACGCGGGTGTAAAAAGACCTCAAGCCAGCCCATCACAGGTAGCCCTGTCTCCTGTGGTGCAGAAGCAAATGCCAGTACTCTTTACCGCTGCGACGGAACTTGAAATCAGAAGAGTGCTCTCCTTACAGAAAGAACTAGGATTTAAGCTAGTGCTCACTGGCTTGGAAAACTACGAGTCCGTGATTGGCTTGATCAAATCTTCTGGCAACCCTGTACTGATTAAGTTGCAGGTGCCTGATGACAAGTCGATCAAAGCTCAAAAAGCAGAAGGAGTAACTGATGCTACCAAAGCACAGTATGCTCGTGTAAAGGAATCCTATGCAAAAGCATTGAAGCAAGCAGCACAATTGGAGCAGGCAGGAATTATGTTTGCTTTCAGCACAGCAGATGCCAAGCCTGCAGACGTGAAAAAAACAATCCAAACTTTGATGGAAAATGGGTTGAGCGAGCGTGCTGCTTTGGCTGCATTGACTACGCACCCTGCAACCATTCTGGGGATCAGTAGTATGGCAGGAACCTTGGAAAAAGGAAAAATGGCAAACTTAATCCTCGCGACAGACAGCCTATTTAAGGAAGAAAGCCAAATCAAGCACGTAATTGCTGATGGCTATGTATTCGACTACGAACTCAAAAAGAAAACTGCGCCAGCAACTTCTGGATCTAAGCCAGAAAATCAAGCAGCAGGTGCTGTTGAAGGTACTTGGGAATACGTATCCGAAACTCCTGCAGGGAGTTCTGGTGGTGAAATAATCCTCAAGCGCGAAAACGGCGTTTTGGGTGGGAGCATCACCTACGATAATCCAACTGGATCGGGTAAAGCCACTGCTCCTATCAAAAATGCCAGTATCAATGGAAAAGCGCTCAGCTTTGAATTTGATGTGTCTGCAGGAGGCATGAGCCTTACAGTGACCATTTCGGGAGAAGTAAATGGGAAATCTATGGAAGGATCCTTGTCGATTCCCCAAATGGGCTCTTTCCCTGTGAAAGCTACTCTTACTTCACCTAGCCAAACTAACTCGTTATGAAAAAGCTCAACTTCCTAATTGCTGCGTTCTTTGGCTTGGGTGTTCTTGTGGCCCAGGCACAAATTCAAAAGGGCAATCTCTTGATTAAAAATGCAACCGTATTGACGGTAACCAAAGGTAATCTGGAATCATCCGATGTGTTGGTACAAAATGGAATAATCACCCAGATTGGTAAAAATCTAACCGCTCCTGCCGGAGTAAGCACCCTAGATGCCACAGGAAAATACCTGATGCCAGGCATTATCGACGCACACTCACATGTAGGCTTGGATGTGGTCAATGAGGGCTCTGCCCCTATTACTTCAGAAATTCGAATGAAAGATGTGGTCAACCCTACTGAAATCGGTATCTACCGTGCTTTGGCAGGTGGAGTGACCGTTTCACATGCCATGCACGGCTCAGCCAACGTGGTAGGTGGACAAAATGCCACCCTAAAACATCGTTGGGGAAGTATGGATCCTGCAGACGTCATCATGCAAGATGCTCCTCGAACCATCAAATTTGCTTTGGGAGAAAATCCTACACGCGTACATGGTAGAGGCAATGGCATCCAACCACGCTCCAGAATGGGTGTTGAGGCGGTGATCAGAAATGGATTTAACGAAGCCATCCAATACAAGAAAGCCTGGGAGGCTTACCAACTTGCCAAGGCTCAAAAAGGCAATACTACTCCTCCCCCTGCTTACAGCGAGCGACTACAAACCCTTGCCGATATACTAGATGGTAAAATCATCATCCATTGCCATTCCTACCGAGCTGATGAAATCTACATGGTCATCAATGTGGCCAAGGATTTCAACATCAAAAAATTGGTGTTCCAACATACCAACGAAGGATTTAAAGTGGCTCCAGAAATCGCCGAATACACCATGGGTGCTTCGGTATTTGCTGACTGGTGGGGCTATAAGATGGAAGTGTATTATTCCACTGCTTTCAATGCCGCCATCCTTCAAAAAAATGGTGCCATTACTTCCATCAACTCAGATTCTGCCGAACTTATCCGTCACCTCTACCACGAAGCTGCCAAAACTCAGCGTTATGGTGGCTTGACCGATGAGGAGGCCTTGGCCATGATCACCATCAATCCTGCCAAGCAATTGGGGATTGAAGATAAGGTAGGATCCATTGAAGTTGGCAAGCAAGCGGATCTCGTCATCTTTGAAGGGCATCCCCTATCTGCCTATGCCGTACCTCAAATGACTTTTGTGGATGGTGTGAAGTACTTCGATCGCAAAGCAGATCGAGAGGATCAACGACAGTGGGTAGCAGCTACTGAGATGGTTGAACCTATCTTCTTGCGTGCCAACGAAGAAGCACACCGCTGTATGCAGGATGTAGACAAGTACTTTGAAGCATTTCAAGGTGCATTTGTAAACGAAAAACACTAATCACCCCGAAAATTCAATCGAATATGAACCGAATATTTAAAACCTTTTGTGCCCTACTACTTGCCCTACTCCCTGTAGTGGCAATGGCTCAAATCGACGGGGAATTTGTAAAACCTCGTACCGGAAAATTTTTACTAAAAAACGCGACAGTAGTCACGGTCACCAAGGGAACTCTTGCCAATACCTCTGTCTTATTGGAAAATGGTAAAATTACCCAGGTAGGCACCAACCTTTCCTCCGAAGGAGCAGAGGTGGTCGATTGTACTGGCTTATTTATCTATCCAGGAATCATCGACGGCGGCACCCGCCTAGGATTGGTGGAAGTGAGCTCCGTACCTGAAACCGTAGACTATGCCGATGTGGGCAATGTCACACCGAACATGCAAGCCTTGACCACGGTCAATCCAAATTCTGAGGCCATTGGGGTAACCCGAGTATCAGGTGTCACTACCGTGCTTACTGTGCCTTCCGGTGGACTATTCCCAGGTACTGCAGCTTTAATCAACCTGAATGGCTATACCCCAGACCAAATGTATGGTGGCTTTAAAGCAGTAGCCATGATTTTTCCAAGCTCCGGAAGACGCGGTCGTTTTGACCGTAGAACAGATGAGGACATTAAAAAAGAGGGTGAAAAGGCATTAAAAGAAGCCAACGATATCTGGGATAATGCCAAATCTTACCTTGAACTCAAAAATTCAGGAGCCGCACTCACCTACTTTCCTGAAATGGAGCAGCTGTCCAAAGTAATTTCGGGCGAACTCCCTCTCCTTATCGAGGTAAATGCAGCTTCAGATATCCAGCAAGCCATCAAATGGGTGGAAGGAAAAAACATCAAGGTGATTTTCACAGGTGTTGCCGAGGGCTGGCGTGTGGCAGACGAAATTGCCAAAGCCAAAATTCCAGTTGTCACTGGCCCAGTTCAGGATCTACCTACCCGTTCTTCTGATCGCTACGATACTCCTTACGCCAATGCAGGATTGCTTGCAAAGGCAGGAGTAAAAGTGGCACTGCGTACAGATGATGAAGAGAATGTAAGAAACCTACCTTTCCATGCCGCCTTTGCTGCAGCCTATGGACTGGGAAAGGAAGAAGCATTGAAAGCAGTAACCATCAATCCCGCAGAAATCTTTGGCATAGCAGACCAGTATGGCTCAGTAGAAGCTGGCAAGCGTGCCAACCTGATTGTTTCCACTGGAGATCCTTTTGAGACTAGATCACAAATCATCCATGTGTTCATCAATGGGTATCGAATCCCGATGTCCAACCGACACATTCGCCTCTACCAAGAGTTTTTGGAAAGATCTCCTGGGTTGAAAGCCAATTAAGAAGTACAGGCCATGGAAAAAACCCATGGCCTTTTTTATTTCCTTACCAAAAATTCTAACTTGAAGGTTCCCCAAGAAATTTTTCAGGAATCACCAACAGCCAATGAAACAAAAACTACTATACCTCGCTGCAGCATCTCTCCTTTCATTGAATGTGCAGGCACAGCAAGATGGATTTTTCACTTCCAAACTTGAAGCACAAAAGAAGTTTGAGTCCGATTACCTCAAAGCCGTCAACTACGATCAATTTAAAGTTCACCTCACCGAACTCACCAAAAATCCACACATCACAGGTACCCCGGAAAATGAGTTGGTGAAGGATTACATGGTGCAAGTCATGTCCCAAGCAGGAATGGATGTGAAAGTATGGCCCTACGATGTGTATTTACCCAATCATCCCGGAAAGTCTGAACTTCAAATCATTAGCCCCGTACAGCTCACACTTTCTCAAAAAGAAGGGGAGCTAGCAGAAGATCCTTTCTCCACCGATCCCCGACTTCACCTGGGCTTCAATGCCTTCTCCGGAAGTGGAGATGTTACTGCTGAGGTCGTGTACGTCAACTACGGTACCCGTGAAGATTTCATGAAACTGGTAGAAATGGGCGTTCCCCTAAAAGGAAAGATCGCTATTGCTCGTTATGGAGGAAATTTCCGTGGCTACAAGGCCAAGTTTGCCGAGCAGAATGGCATGATCGGCTTGGTGGTGTACACCGACCCAAAGGATTCTGGATTTACCAGGGGAGATGTGTATCCTAAGGGCCCTTTTTACAACGAAACCACTATCCAAAGAGGATCTATGTTGACCTTGGATTTTACGGGTGACCCATTGACTCCCAATAGACCAGCCCTTCCTTTGGATGGGCCAATAAAGGTGAAACGAGATGACCCAGCAACGGTAGATTTCCATACCATCCCCGTGACCCCCATTGGCTACGGTGCTGCCAAAGAAATATTGAGCCGAATGACGGGTGCCGATGTGCCTGGAGCATGGCAAGGAGGCCTTCCCTTTACTTACAAACTTACAGGCGGTGCCGACTTGAAGGTACGGGTAATGGTTGACCAAAAGCCAGATTTTATCCGTGCCAACAATGTCGTAGGCACCTTTATTGGGAAAGATCATCCCGACGAATGGATCATCTTAGGTAGCCACTACGATGCCTGGTCCTTTGGTGCTACCGACCCAAATTCAGGTACCGCGATGCTATTAACCTTTGCGGAGGCCTTGGGGAAATTGTATAAAAATGGGCAAAAGCCTTCCCGCTCCATCTTGATTGGACATTGGGATGCCGAAGAGCAGGGCGTGATTGGATCTACCGAATGGGTAGAGCATTTGAGAAAAGAGTTGGGTGCGAAAGCCATATCATACATGAACTTTGACGGAGGTGCCTCAGGCAGAAATTTTGGTGCTTCTGCAGCACCAACCTTGAAAAAACTAATCATTGATGCTTCCAAGGAAGTCACCTACCCCGACTCTGCCAAAACGGTTTTTGAGATTTGGGCAGGAAAAAATGAGGAGCCAGGCATTGGGAATTTGGGCGGTGGCTCCGACCACATCGCCTTCTACATGCACGTGGGTATCCCTTCCTTGAGCGGAGGCTCTGGAGGTAATTCAGCCTACCACTCAAACTACGACAACATCCACTACTACGGCAAGTTCTCTGATCCAAGCTTTAAAATGGGCGGTGCAGTGGCGCAAGTGTTTGGGCTTGTCGCTATACGTCAAGCCAATGCAACGATCATTCCCTACGATGTGCCGCGCTATTCCAAAGATTTGAAAGGGCACTTTGAGCAGGCAGTAAAGAATGTGAAAGCCATGGACCCCAATTTTTCTGGGTTTGATCAGGTACAAACTGCATTAAAGGCACTAGAAGAAAGTTCTGAGGTCTACAAAAATGCACTACAAAATGCACTTGCGGATGAAAAACTAACGGCAGCCACCTTGAAAAAAATCAATACCGGGTTGATCGATTTGGAAAAAAGCTGGATCGACCCCAAGGGGATGTACTACGGCGAATGGTATAAGTCCTTGTACGTGTGTAACGATCCTTTCTCTGGTTATGCATCTTGGATCCTTCCAGGCATACAGTACGAAGTGGCAATCAAGAATACAAGCCGATTGGAAGAGTGGGACAGCCGCTATGCAAAAGCCATTCTTGACTTAAGCAAAAAAATAAGTCAGCTGAGTAAGCTCCTCTCAATTTAAACCGTATAATTACAAAAAAGCCGCCAAGTGATACACTTGGCGGCTTTTTTTTGACGATTCTTTAAGACCCTTCACCCTTGCCTTCGTACATATCATACTTCAGCAGACGGCAATCGATCGTTCCATTCCAAAACTCAATTCGTCGGCTTGCCTTAAGGCCTACTTTTTTGGCCAAATCCATGTTGCCGGTAAAGATATATCCACGGTAACCTGCACATTTTTGCTTCATAAAGTCGCCCATACGCTTGTAGGTTTCCTCCAACTCTCCCAGATCTCCCAGACGTTCCCCATATTCAGGATTAAAAAAGATTACTCCTCTAGGTTTTTCAGGAATTTCGGTTTCGGCAAAATCACTCGTTTGAAAGGTAATCATGTGGTCCACACCTGCAAAAACTGCATTTTCTTGAGCAAAGGAAATGGCCTGCAAGGAAATATCCGAGGCAACTATAACGACACCAGGATCAAAAATCACCTTACTTTTTAGTTTTTTCTTTTTGGCAAGAAAAGAATCAGGGGTATAGCCTAAAATATGCTGAAAAGCATAATTCTCCCGGTACAAACCAGGGTAGCGGTTGGAGGCGATAAGTGCCGCCTCAATAGCTAGAGTCCCCGATCCACACATAGGATTGATAAAAGGCACTCGTGTATTCCACTCGGTTGCAAAGATGGTTGACGCAGCCAAAGCCTCCATCATGGGGGCCTTTCCTGGAATTTTGCGGTATCCATGCTTGGCTAAGGTTTCTCCTGAAGTATTCAAGTAAACGATGGCTTGCGTTTCTTTCCAATACACTTGAATCACCAAACCAGAAAAATCGGAACCTGAATCGGGTCTCCTCCCCTTCAGATCTCGAAAACGATCGACAATGGCATCCTTTACCTTCACATTCACAATCAAGGGAGTGGTCACCGATTCATTTTCGGCTACCGAGTTGACCGAAAAGTATCCATCTACATCCAAGTAGTCTTCCCAAGGGATGGCCTTAAACCGTCTGTAAATATCATCTGCATTTCTAAGGTAGAAGGATTTGATTTCGTACAGCACGTGAGAAGCGGTGCGCAGGTGCAAGTTGAGATCCATACACTGCTCCAGGGAGGCAAACACTTCAAGACCTGTTCGAGTGACTGCTTCGGGGATGAAACCCAATTCACGTACTTCCTGCTCCAGATAACTCACCGAACGATCCTTGCAGGTAATAAAAACTTTTCCTTTGGTATTGAAATCAAGCATGCACAAAAGTAGTAAACGGATGATGTATTCTGTGGCAATTCAAAAAAATCCTCACCACTCCTCCTCTTCATACTAGCAACACTTCAACTAGATTTTGTATCTTGATTTCCAAATGAGGGCAAGCAAAAAGGCAGGCTCGATCTTCAAGCTTCAACTATTCAATTTTATGTCTCTACGCTTTGTCGGCTGCTGCCTTCTTTTTCTAGTTACCCTTTCCCTCCATGCCCAAGAGGGAGATTGGAAAACCCTATTCAATGGAAAAGACCTAAGTGGCTGGAAAGCTGTAGCTGGAAATGCAACTTTTGCGGTCCAAGATGGGGTGATTGAAGGAAGTGCAGTCTTCGGAACAGGCAATACATTTCTAATTACGGAAGCGCTTTATGGTGAGTTTATCCTAGAAGTAGACCTCAAAATCAGCCATATCTCCTCTAATAGTGGAGTTATGACTCGCGGTCAATATGATCCAGCGGGTCAAGGTGGCAAAGGACTGGTTTATGGATACCAAGTAGAAGCAGACCCCACTCCTCGAGCCTGGTCTGGAGGAATTTATGATGAAGCTCGTCGCGGATGGTTCTATCCCCTAGACCTCAACCCAAGTGCCAAGTCTGCATTTAAGTTAGGCGAATGGAATCGCTACCGCATTGAAGCGATAGGTAATACCCTCAAAACCTGGATCAATGGGCAGGAAGTGGCCTATTTTGTGGATGACATGGACAGCAAAGGCTTCATTGGTCTTCAAGTACATAGCATACAGTCCAAAGAAGACGAGGGCAGAAAAACTTACTTTCGCAATATTAGAGTTCAAACGGAAAATTTAAAACCACTCCCCTTCAAGCAGGATGTTTTTGTGGTCAGCACCGTAAAAAATGAATTGACACCAGAGGAGAAATCCCAAGGCTGGAAACTCCTCTTTGATGGAGTTTCTTCAACAGGATGGGAAAGTGCTCGAAAAGAAGCCTTCCCAAAAGCCGGATGGACCATTGAAGATGGCATCTTAACTATCCAAAAGTCGGACGGAAGTGAGGCAAGAACCTTCGGAGACATTGTCACTACAGCTGAATTTAGTGCCTTCGATTTGGCTTTTGATTTTAAGCTCAGCGAGGGTGCCAACAGTGGGGTGAAGTATTTTGTGACCCTGTCAGAAGGCAATACAGGATCAGCGATCGGTTTGGAATATCAAATTCTTGACGATGCACT
>Ga0209443_1002112_pt1 | contig 11940 bp, 7 predicted proteins | sample LauGreBMM110DCMD_2_FD_187571 | JGI IMG/M metagenome (GOLD analysis project Ga0209443, IMG submission 187571) | Freshwater lake microbial communities from Lake Michigan, USA - Su13.BD.MM110.DCMD (SPAdes) (version 2) | ecosystem: Environmental > Aquatic > Freshwater > Lake | place: Lake Michigan... | reverse complement strand
TTGTCTTTAATAAATTATTTTTTAAAATATGTATTACTTTTTGTATTGCCCGTACAGTTACCCATAATCCTTTTACCGCTTTTACAATAAATAACTCAATATCTTTAATTATATCAGTATCATATAATTCTATTGCTATATTTGTAGTTTTTGTAATATTCATTAGCATTTCTGCAGCTTTAATTATATCATTTTTTGTTTTACAAACTTTTATTTTTTTTTTTGTTATTAACTTTGTTTTTAATGTTGTAGTATTAGCTATTTGTTTTAATAGTAGTGACATTTTTTTTATTTCTAATAAATTTAACTCATTAGCTATTTCTTCAGTAATTGTCATAACAATTTTTATTGCATTTGTTATAATCAATAAAATATCTTTATATTCTTTTTGATTTTTTTTTATTTTCCAAGTAGCAAGTGCATACTCTCCAATCATAGCTACTGTTTCTATTATTCTTAATTTTAATATAAATTTTGCTAAATAAGACTGTTTTTCAAAATATGATGCTTTTAATATTAAATTTTTTTTATCAAAGTATTCTTTAATATTTTTTTTAGTTTTCATTGCATCTAGTACCATATTTATTAATATTACTACATAATTTGCAGAAGAATCTATATTTATTATATTTTCATTAGCTTCGAGTGTTGTATTTATTACATTTTCACATACTTCATTTAAGTTATTAAATTCTAATTCAGATATATTTTTTATTTTTTGTCTTAGATCAACACTACTTTTTAATGTACTTTTTGATATACAATCAGTAGTTATAATTGCTTTTTTAGTAGCTACAATTATATTGATTATTTCTAATTCAATAATATTCGGTTGATTTATATTTATTTTATTCAAATCAAGATATTCTTGATAATTTTTGTTTTTTAAAGAATTAAGAGTTTTGTTTATATAGATAATAGTGTTATTTAGATACTCAATACTCATTAAATATAAATAAATTAATAAATATTTATTAAAATATTTAATTTCAATTTTTTATATCACTGTAAAAAGTAATATTATCAAATCCTATTCATATAAATTTATGTCCAAGTTATTCTTAGATAACTTAATAAAAAACTATGTTTCAGCTATTTCTCAATCTCATTAAGTTACAATACTTGTAATATAGTTATCATAAATAGAAATAATGGAAGGTTACTTTTATGAAAATTATACGGAATAATATACAGATGTAATATCTAATGAAGCCATTAATTTATAATTTTAAATATTTTAATAATTTTTCTGCACCACGTACAACATCAGCAATTACACCTTGAGTTTCAGGTGTTTTAGATTGTGTTTTAAATGACGATGTTTCAGATGGTGTTTCAGATGGTGTTTCAGATGGTGTTTCAGATGGTGTTTCAGATGGTGTTTCAGATGGTGTTTCAGATGGTGTTTCAGATGGTGTTTCAGATGGTATTTCAGATGATGATGTTTCAGATAATAGTATATTAGATGATGGTATTTTAGATGATGATGTTTCAGATAATACTGGTGGTATTTCAGCTGATACATACGATGGATACGCTCCTGTTTTAGTTAATGGTAAAATTCTTGGTAATGATACCAGTTGTTTTTCTTGTACTTCAGAAGTTTCATTAGAACTACCACCAAATTGTGTTACATTTAATTGTTCAATAACTTTATCAGTTACTCTGGAAGCTTGACTATTAACATGGTTAGCTAGTTTTTTAGCTCTTAATTCAAATAACTTTTTACTTAATTTTTTAATTAATTTATTAAGTTTATTAATTTTTAAATCTAACGTATGTTGATTTTCAATATTTGAAGTACTATCATAATCTTCATTTAAATTATAATTATAATCTGAATCTGAATTTAAATATGAATCTGAATCATCATCTGAATCATCATAATCTGAATTATTTTTTTTATTTCTTGGCGATTTATTTCTATTTTGCTTTCCTTGCGATTTATTTCCTGGTGATTTATTTCCTGGTGATTTATTTCTTGGCGATTTATTTCTTGGCGATTTATTTCTTGGCGATTTATTTACCATTTTCATTTTTTGTCCAAGTTTACTTTTTCCTTTACCACCAATTAATTCTATTAAAGAAGAATCTAAAAATATAGAATCATTAAATTCATTAGTTTTTTTATAGTCTTTTAAAATTTCATCGTAAGATGTATTTTTTAAATCTAAATTATTCATTTATATATATAAACTTAGAAATTTTCTAAATTAAAATATATGGAAAATAAATTTTGGGAAATAATTAAAAAATCTGGTAAAAATTGTAATAATATAAATTATATAAGACACAACATTAAAAAAACTAATCCAGAATTAATTAATGACATAGATAAAATTTTTAATAAATATCATTCTTTAATTTGGTCAAAAATGGAAGTAATATTAAGTGATTATTATAATAAAAATTCATCAGGTTTTACTAATTTTGTATTTTATTTACTTTCAAAAGGACCGACAAAATTAAATAAATTTTTAAATTCAGAATACACTGATAATTATTTTAAAGATATGTCAAAATTTAATGTTGAATATAAAATTAAAAATAAATTATTATCTAAACTATCTAACTATCAAAAAATAGAAATATTTGAAACAAATAATTTTGGTAATATGTTAGTTATTGACAATGATGTTCAATTAACTGAAGCTGATGAAAAAAATTATCACGAAATGATAGTTCATGTTCCATTAAATTATTTTAATAATAATCCAATAAATGTTCTAATTATTGGAGGTGGAGATGGTGGTACTTTAAGAGAAGTTCTCAAACATCATAATGTTAAAAAAGTATTTATGATTGAAATTGATGAAGAAGTTATTAATGCATCAAAAAAATATTTACCAAAATTATCAAATGGTGCATTCAATCATCCAAAAACTAATTTAATTATAAAAGATGGATTTGAGTTTGTTCAAAATTATAATGGAGAAAAATTTGATATTGCAATTATTGATTCAACCGATTTTAATCAATCATTTACTTTACATACACCTACATTTTATCAAAATTTAAAAAAAATATTAAATAGTAGTCATTTAATTTGTTTTAATGGTGACAATATAAATTGGAATGAACAAAATATAGTTAGTATGGTTACAGAAATGAGAAAAATATTTAAGTATACTTCACCTTTTACAGTTTATACACCTACTTTTGCAGGAGGATTTTATAGTTTTTGTTTATGTAGTGATACAATTCAACCAATAAATTTTATAATTGATTGGCCCATTTTTGAAAATAAAAAATTAGATTTAGAATATTATAGTCAAAAAATACATATTTCTTCTTTTACTTTACCAAAAAAATTAGATGATAAACTTGCTATTAAATCAACAAAATTAAATGGTGTTCATTATATTTTAAATATTTATGATTTACCATTTGATTTATTAGATAATGTTAAAATAATAGATGATATATTTACTAAAGCAATTAATATAGCATCAATGAAATTATTAAATAAAAAAATACATAAATTTGAACCACAGGGAATAACAGGAATATATTTATTATCTACTTCTCATTCAAGTTTTCATACATATCCTGAACAAGAATGTATTTATATTGATTTATTTTCATGTAATAATAATGAGAAAACCGAAGAAGCTATTAATTTCATAATTAGTAGATTTAATAGTACTAATTATCAATTAAATAAAATTTATAGATAAATATATTATAATTAAATAATTAATTCATCAAAATTATCATTACCATAATATGTCTTAAAAAATGGTGTATCTGTTAGTGAACTAGATAATAAAGCATTTTTTATAATATCTCCAAAGTTTTCAATAAATATTACTTTAAATTTATCATCAAGTAAAGAAGGATTTCTATTTATAATTTTAGTTAAATCATAGTTATTTTCTTTTGGTACTAAAGCAACAATACAACCTGCTTTTTTTGCACCTTCTAGTTTTTCTTCTAATCCTCCAATTGCTGAAATACGACCTTGTAAATTAATTTCACCTGTCATCGCAACATTATTTTGAATTTTACGATGAGTTAAAAGCGAATAAATAGCTAGTGTTAATGCACCGCCTGCAGAAGGTCCATCTTTAGGTGTTGCACCATCCGGACAGTGAATGTGAAAACCCATAGGTTTGTTTTTCCACATTTCCATAAATTTTTCTTTTGAGTCTTCTGGTAGATAGTTCCAAGCAACAGAAGTTGCAACATCAGTACTTTCTTTAATTACTTTTTCAAGATTACCTGTTGCTTTAACTTGCATTGCTTGTGGTGCAGGTACCCAAACTACTTCAATAGGTAATACACCACCAATTCCAAGATGATTTGCCCATAAACCATTTACAATACCGCATTTTGGTTTATTATTAATTTTATCTGGTTCAATTTCACGTTTATTCTTAAAAATAGTTTTAATATCTTTAGCTTCAACCGTAAATGGAAATTTTACTTCTCTATCATTTATTGTAGTATGAATTAAGTTACAAATATTTAATTCTCTTACTATATTATAAAGCAAAGACTTTAGATCACGAATACCTCCTTCGTGTGTATATTTATTTATAATTTCTCTTAATATATCATCACTAAAGATTACCGAATTTTCATTAAAACACATTTCTTTAAACATGGCAGGTAATAGGTAATTTTTACAAATGTGAATCTTTTGAGAAATTAAAAGATATTTAGTTTCAACGCAAGTGATACGATCCATTAAAATATGATTTACTTTACTTGGATCATTAAATGAAAAAATGAACGTTGCCTTTGATAAATCAATATCTATTCCATGAAAATATTTATCTCTGAAATGATTATTTTGTACAGGATCAGTTAAATGTATTAGAATATTAGTAATTTCATCACCTCTTGATGTCTTGGAAATTTTATCTAATTCATCAAAATAAATTACAGGATCTATACATTTAGCTGTCATTAATCCATTTACAATTCGACCATATATAGAACCTTCGTAAGTATAACTATGACCTTCTAAAAATGATGCATCAGAAGCACCACCTAGTGAAATAAAAATGAAAGGTTTATTCATTGCTACAGCAATACCTTCTTTAATAAGTGAAGTATTATGTGTTACTGTAAAATCACCAAGTAAAAATCTATTATTCCCATCTAATGTAAAACCATAATAATCTCCTTTTCCTTTATGTATAACTTCAAATCTATATACTAAACTATCTTTAGTTTTATTATTTTCTTTACAATATTTTTTTAGATATAATGATGGAATTTCTTCTAATTTATTTCCATAAATTTCAATTCTATAATAATCTTCTAATTTATTTTCTTTATCATTTTTAAAAGATTTAATTATTTTATATTGATATGCTATAAACCCTAATGATCTTACTAGATATAAAATATCATCTGATAATGTTTTACTTTTTTGTATAATTTCAAAATGTGTCATTCTTTCATTATAATATCCATTACTATCAATAAGACCGGCTAATAGTTTTAATCTTGTTTCTCTATCATTAACTTTATAATCATAAGGAATAAATTGATTTATAATCAACGAAGATTCTGTATCTTGACATCCTAAAAAAAGACCAAGTGAATATGCATCATCACTTACTTCTTTCTTGGGAAATTCAACACCTGTTTTATATCCTCTTAATTTATTTTTAATATAATTTGGTAATTTTAAATAATCTTTAACAGTTATTTCAATGATTTTATCTTCTTCATTATTTGTTAAGCTTTCTAACTGTTTTGAAGCATCTTCAAAAGTAGTAAAATATTTATAACTCATTTTAAGATTTGTTTTATCAAAGTATTCTAATTTAAAATTATTATATTTTATTTTTTTAATAAAATTTAATCTATATGATTTTAAACATAAAATATGTTCTGAATTTACAGTATATGATTCGCCTTTATTAGATTTAATTTCATACATTTCATCTATACCTTCACCTAAAGATAAAACAATTCTTGGTTTAGAGTCATCACCCATTACCACATCATAAACCCGAATATCTTGAACATTTTTATATTTACCATCATACATTAAAATTTGCGTATCTTTTGCAAAACATTTACCATTACCAGGAGGTCCCCATAAACCTAATATATTACCTTTTGCTTTTGGATTACGAATTTGTTGACCCATCATTTGAATAATTTGTCTTTTTGCATCATCGTGACTATAAGCAGCTTTATCCATTGACTTTTGTAAATCATTTAAAAATTTTTTTACTTTTTCTGGTTTAATAGAATTAAGATTAATACCTTTATATTTTCCAATTGGAATTTTTATTACACTTTCAACCCACTGGTTAAGTTTTGAATTATCAGAACGAGATGTAGCAACAGTTAAGTAGTTTTTAAGAATATGATTTTTTTGTGATATTGGTAAATCTAATTCCATAATTTGAAAAATTATTGGTTTATCATTATTTTCATAATTATTTATTTCTTTTAATTTATTTAAAGTATTTTTACGCTCTTTATTATTCATTGAAGTAAAATATTTAACTGTTTCATTTTCTAAATCATGAGGAGACCCTTTTCCTCGATAAAGTTGTTTGATAAATTCTTTTCCCAGTTTTGTAGTAACTTTATTATGAAAATTATATTCTTCTTCATCATATTCTCTATATTCTTCATCATCGTCTCCATCTTCTTCCTCGTCGTCTTCCTTATCTTCTTCCTCATCGTCGTCTTCCTTATCTTCTTCCTCATCGTCGTCTTCCTTATCTTTTCCTCCATCTTTTTCTGCTTCTTTTTTATTTTTTTTATTTTTTTTATCTTTTTTATCTTTTTTATCTGGTTCTTCTTGATCAACAATATTTTTCTTTAAACGTTTACAAGATGGTATTTTTTTTAATTCATTTTCTATTTTTGTTCGTTTATTTTTTATATAATCTAATATATTAAAATGTCTACCTGCTTTATCATTTATTTTACGAATATCAACTATTTCTTTAATATAAATACTTAATAATGAAATAAAAAGAACTTTAGAAATATCATCTAATTCATTATTTAGCTCTGAATTTTCAATACCTACTTTTAATGATGTCATAGTATATTCTAAATCATTTAAAAGTTTAGAATTTTCACGTGTAGATAATTTTTTATCTTTAAATGTATTCTCTAATTTTTTTAGAGATAAAATTTGTAAATCAAAAATGATATCTTCTTGTTTAACTACTTCTTTATTGTGTTTACGCTTTTTATTTATAAAAGTAAGTAAGTCATTAATATCAGGATTATTAGAAATCATTATATACGACTATAAAAAATTACGTCTATAAATAATAATTTATTTAATTTCTATTTAAAGTATAAATATAAGATTATACTTTAAATCTAAATTATATTATATGTCAAGAGCTTTAATTATTGCTTGTCAATATAAAAAATTCCCAAATAATGAATTGTTTGGATGTTTTAATGACGCAGATGCATTTATTATAAGATTAAAAAAAATAGATCCATTTATTAAAATAACTTACTTGAGAGATAATTTACCAGAAAACAATCCTTTATTTCCTAACGTGGAAAATATTATTAGAGAATTATTAAATTTATCTAAATATCCTGAAAAAAAACTATATTTTCATTATTCAGGTCATGGAACAACCATAATAGATAATAATAATGATGAAAATACTATATTAAAAACAACTAATGGTAATAAAATTAGTGAACTAAATGGAATAAATGGAGACAGTTGTATGGTATGTTATTCTCGTGGAAATATTACTTTAATAAATGATGATATATTTTATTTTTTACTTTCCGATTTAAGAGCAGATCAAACATTACTTGCTTTTTCTGATAGTTGTAATTCAGGTACATTATTTGATTTATGTAATATAAATGTTGGTAATTATACAGAACAATTTTTAACTAATGATATATCAAAATTATTATTAGATATTAATAATAAGTGTACAATTATTAATTCTTATTATCCTAATAAAACTAAAATAAAAGCAAATATTCTTTTAATTTCTGGTACACGTGATAAAGATTTTGCATATGAAACATATATAAATAAAAATTCTAGTGGTATTTTTACCCATAACTTGTGTAAAATTTTAGATTATGGTGTTAAAAATATGACATTAAGAACTTTTTATTATTTATTAATGTCTTCAATTAATAGAAATAACCAAATACCTGTATTAACTTTTTCTCAAAATTTAAATATTGATAATTATAAAATGTCATTACTTGAGTATAAAAATTTAACTCCTCCACTATTAAGATTAACACCAGTTAGTAGAGCATATTTTATAGGAAAAAGTAATATTAGAAGACATTATAAAAAATAAACAAATATTATTTTTTCTCTCTATCTATAATAGTTTAAATTAATATGGGTATAGAAAGATTTTTTTCAGCTATCAATAAAAATTTTGATATTGTATCAGTAATGAGTAATATAAAAAAATTAAAAACAGATGTATTTTTTATTGATTTTAATTCTATAATTCATTATGTTTCATCTAAATATATAAAGGACACTTATGATGAGAATAGTCTTATATTACGTGTTAAAAATTATGTAGATGATTTACTTGAAAATGTAGAATGTAATTTAGTTTATATTGCTTTAGATGGTGTACCTTCTATTTCAAAAATATTAGAACAAAAAAAAAGAAGTTTTATAGGTGATTTAATTGAAGAATTAGTTAAAAAACAAACATTATCGTTTAATTTTAATAAAAGTTTAATTAAACCAGGAACTAAATTTATGAGGAAAATATCAGAATATTTAAATAAGGAAAAATTTATAACAAGAACTATTATCTCTGATACAGATGATACAGGAGAAGGTGAATTTAAAATTATTGATTACATTTATAAAAATAAAACCAAAGATTTTGTTATTTATAGTCCAGATGCAGATTTAATAGTTTTAACTATGATTGCTTGGTCTAATAATACCGAATCTAAAATAAAAATTCTTAGATTTGACCAAAATACAGAAATTTTAAATGTTATTCACATAAATACTCTTATTAATTATTTAATTTTTTATTTTGAAGAAAGAGTTAAAAATAAAATAGAAATAGATAAATATATAAAAGATATATCTTTTATTTTTACTATTTTTGGTAATGATTTTATTCCACGAATTAATGAAATAAATGTTTCAATGGATTTATATTTATTATTAGATGCGTATATAATTAATTATGTTGATAATGGATATATTTTAGATGATTCAAATAAAATAATACCCAAAAGCTTTTATAATTTAATTAGTTTTTTAAATAATTTTTCAAATATTTTAAAACAGAGAACATATATGCAAAATAAATATTCTAATTTTAATTATGCTACAATGATTAATTTATATCTAGATATTAAAAATAAAAAACCTAATCAATTTTTTAAATTTTATCTTGATTTTATTGATAACTTTGATTTTAATAATAAATATGGTAAATTACAATATTATGTATTAGATGATAAAGAACTTTTAAAATTACCTACGTTCACTTATAAAAATAATTTTAACAAATCGTATATTGAAGAAACCCCAAAACATTATCAAAAAATGTTACCTATTGAATATTCGTCAAAAAGTAAAAAACATTTAATTGCAATGAAAGATTTATCACCAAGAGATAAAGAATTATATTTAATAAATAATAAACTTGATGATTATTATGATTTATTTATGTCAAATGATAAAGTAAATTTAAATAAAAAAGAAATGGTTAATGAATATTTAAAAGGTCTTTCTTGGTTAACTAATTATTATTTTAATTCTAAAGCTGATGAAACATGGTTTTATAAATTTCATTCTGCACCATCGATTACTGATATATATAATTATTTTAATCATTCAATATTAAATTATAAATTTAATGATGTTATTTTAGGTATATCACCAATAGAACAATCTTTATATATTACACCTATAAAACACAATACTATTGATTCTTTTATTGAAACATTAGATACATCTTATTTTAATGATAAAATAAATCCTAAAACAATTAAAAAATTTATTGAATCAAATATGAATTTATTTTATAACTTGGATGAATTATATTCTACAATTAAATCCAAAAGTTTAAAAAAAAATTTAATGAATTGTTCATCTAATATTTTTATGTCAAAATGTCATTATTATATTTTAGATCATATACAACCAATTAATAAATTTAAATTTAAATAAAAGATTATTAAAATAATTTTTTATTTAGTTCTCTTTTTTTTTAAACAATTACAAGAAAATAGTATGTATCTAATTCTTATAATTTATACCAATTGTACTGAGTCTTGTGCTGGTTTCCATGCCAATTCCATCTTATTTACAGCATCAGAATACTTCTCATTAGCTACATCACTCATGTATATTGCTGTTTCATATTCTTCAGATGCTTTTTTTTCTTTTTCTTTTGCTTCAGAAAAAATCTTTTCTGCTACTTTTTCATTATAGAACATAGACATTAATGTTTCTGCCAACGTTGTTATATCCATTGACTCATTCGCGTCATGAATAGCATGATACATATCCTGACCCGCATCCATAGCATTATTTTGTGCTTCTTCTTGTGCTTTTTTCATTTCAACAAATTTCAAATGGGATTCTTTAACCATTATTTCTGCTTTTGACTTTTCTTCTTTAGCCAATGCCATTGTTTTGATGCACTGCGCAAAGTATAGCACTTCGGGAGTAATCGTATCCATCTTGAATTTGGTTTTTGGTTTATCTTATAAGTAAAATTAAATAAATATTAAATTTTCAATTTTTATTAATTATTTCTAAAGTATAATAACTTTTTACATAAAAGCAATTACATAAATAAATAACCACATACTACAATTCTAATGCTTTATACACTTTATTAAATGAGTTTATCTCTGACTGTACTACAGATTTTATATTATTTCTAGCCTTACTTTTGCGATGCAATGCACTTTTTTGTTATCATATTTGACATCTCCTCCATTTTTTTAGCATTTATCACGAGTCTTATGTACTTTTTTATGTTATTTCTAGTCTTCTGTACCTCATCAAATGCTTTTTTTTCCTCCATTTCTGCCTTATTCAATACGTCGAATACTTTATTTTTATCATCCGGCTTTGCCATCTTCAACTCTTTACGTGCATTATTTGTAAGTATCTTCTTCGCACTTAAATTATAACTCGCTTGTTTTTCAGCTTCCTTCGCACGCTCAAGAGTTTCGTTCATTAACTGTGAATTCTTAGCATATTGCTTTGATATTGTAACTGCTTTATTGCACTTTGCTGCTATCTTATTTGCCATATTTACCATTTTTGTAGCATTTCTTAGCTCTCTTCGTAGCTTTTTTGTCTTTGCTTCCTTCTTCTTCATATTAAGCCGTGCTTCTTTTTCATCTAACTGTGCATTATTCAACACTTGATATGCTTTATTTGTCTTCACCCTCATTGTCTTCTCTAAAATATCCCGCTCTTTTGCTATTGTCTTTTGTAACGCAGCATATTGGTTCTCTATTTCTCTTTTCCTATCATTTGTGTTTGTAAAATTTTGGTTAGCATTCTTTATAATTGGCTCCATCAGCCGTTGTATCACCTTCTCTTTTTCATTATCTAGTGCACCTTTTTCCTCCGACTCAGCCTTCTTCCACGCTTCGTATGCTGCTATTGCCTTTACCGACTTATCGTACACAATAGTATTTGCTTGTATTTCTTCTTGTTGTGCCTTTATGATAGCAATTCGCATAGCATTATCATTCATATTTTCCGCAAATTTAGTAGGATTTTTTTTTAAATTATCTTGACGTACTACACCAGGAGATAACTTAGAGAATACATTAAATCTAACACCGCCATATTGTTTTAATTCTAAATATTTATTTTTGTATTTTAAATATTTTATATAATATTCATCCATTATATAATTATATAAAATAATTAAATATTTTTTAATTATTTTATTAATTCTAAATAAATTACAAATAATTGCTAGTTGGATCAAAGGTGTCTAT